>Ga0209410_1001804_pt1 | contig 10387 bp, 7 predicted proteins | sample Mar14436cmmetaG_FD_184135 | JGI IMG/M metagenome (GOLD analysis project Ga0209410, IMG submission 184135) | Marine hydrothermal vent microbial communities from Guaymas Basin, Gulf of California to study Microbial Dark Matter (Phase II) - Marker... ... | reverse complement strand
GCGGCAAGGGAGTCGCCATGAGGGCCAGGGGGATGGGGGCGAACGTGGTGGTCACGGAGGTCGACCCCTTCAGGGCCCTCCAGGCGGTCCTGGACGGTTTCAGGGTCATGCCCATGGCCAAGGCCGCAGAGATAGGGGACGTTTTCGTGACGGTCACGGGATGCAAACACGTGATAACTCTTGAGCATGTAAAGAAGATGAAGGACGGGGCCGTGCTCGCCAACGCGGGACACTTCGACCACGAGATAGATGTGAAGGGCCTGAGGGAGGCCGCCTCTTCCGTAAGGAGGGTGAGGCCGCTCTTCGACGAGTACACGATAGACGGCAAGAGGGTCTACCTCTGCGGCGAGGGTAGGCTCGTGAACCTGGCGAACGCCGAGGGGCATCCATCGGCAGTTATGGCTTTCTCCTTCTGCAACCAGGCCTTGGTCATAGCTTACGGGGTGGCACACGGGGACGAACTTGAGCCCCATGTGTACGAACCTCCTGAGGAGATAGATAGGAGAGTCGCGAGGCTCCAGTTGGAAGCTATGGGGGTGGAGATAGATGTGCTAACCCCCGAACAGGAGAGATATTTAAGTTCCTGGGAGGAAGGGACTTGAACTTGAGGGCAGCATCCGTTGGGCTCCTCCTTTCGGCGGCATGTTCCCTCCCGGAGGAGCCCGAGCCCCCTCGATGGGACACCCTCCTGAGCGTTCCCCTCGTCGACTACACCTACCGCTTCTCGGACATACCCAAAGATTCCATCCTCACGGTGGACAGCTTGGGGGTTTACAGGCTCCGATACTCCGAGGAGCTTGCTCCCGTGGGAGTAGGCGGGAAGCTCAAGCTGAGCCCTCTCGAGCCCGTCACCTTCAGCGAGAGGATGGGCGAGATCCACATAGATTCCCCCGGCACCCAGAGCACGCCTCCCATAACCTTCGACGAGCTTACAGGGGGGAGGTTCAGGGATATGCACGGCAAGACCTTGCCCGCAATCCCTCCCTTCGATATTCCTACGTTGGAGAAGGACTTAGGGAGGTTCGAGAACTTCCTATATGTGGACATAAAGGACGGTTATGCGGACATAACGATAGAGAATAACATAGGCGGTATTTACTTATACTCGATAAGTATCACCTTGAAGAGCACCGACCCAGACGTTCCCTTCGAAAGGACGGTCGTCTTTGGTTCCGAAGCGGAGCCGATCCCACCTGGAGGGAGCTCCACCCGGAGGCTCTTGCTCGTCGGAAGGATACCGAACGCCCTCAAGGTTAGCCTCAGCGGCAAGCTGGACAGCGGGGGGAAGCCGGTCAAGGTGGACATCAATTCCTCGTGCGTTATAAAGGTTCACATATCGGACCTTACCGTGACGGGGGCAGGGGCCAAGATCCCGGAGCAGAGGTTCTCGGTCCACGGGGCCACCGACCTGACGACCCCGGGGCTCGAGGCCAGGGTGGAGGAGGCCTGCATAAAGGAGGGGGGACTCCACCTCTTCGTGGACAGCCGCCTCCCTCTGGACTCCGACGTGGAGGTCGTCATCCCCGCCGTAAGGAGGGACGGAAGGCCCTTCTCGGACACCCTTCACTTCCGCTACAACAAGCTCCAGAACTACATCTTTATAGACCTCTCCGGTGCTGTACTCAGGAACCCTTCGGGGGGCTTTTTGGACAGCCTCGAATACGAGCTGTCCGTGAGGACGCTGGATACGGAGGAGGACTCCAGGCCCGGGGACTTCGCCGAGGTCAGAGCTGAGGATTACATAGAGGCCGAAGCCTGGACCGATACCCTCAAGCTCTCATATCTGAGGGGGAGGTTGTTGAAGCCGCAGGAGTTCGAGATCGAGAGGATAGAGGTGGAGCTTCCTTTGGAGGACATGCCCGAGGGGACTACGGATTGGGTGGCCTTCAGGAGCACTTTCCTCAAGCTCGGCCTTCGTGGGGTTCCGGTGGGCATGGAATTGGATGCGCACATATTGGCGAGGAGGACGGAGGTGGGGACGGAGGAGAGGTTGGACACCCTGATCACCCTGCGACGTGGTGACCAGACGATATCTATCGACGTGGCCCGGCTCCTCAACATATTTCCTACAGAGCTTTCCTTCTGGGGGAGGACGACGGTCCGAGGGGATGTGGAGCTTTCGGATGCCGACACACTTAGGGGAGATATAAGTATAGATGCCCCACTTTCGTTCAAGGTCAGGGGTGGGGAGGTCGAGGTCGGAGAGATAGAATCCGTAGAGTTGCCGGATGAAGTCAGGGACGCCTTCAGAGAGGGCCGGATACACGTCTTCTCCCTGTTGGGGGAGGTGGTCAACCGCAACCCGTTGAGCGGGAGCGTATACATCCTGGCGGACATAGACTCATCCTCACTTGCGGAAGGGGGTGGGGACACCCTGGCCGCCTTCACTCTGCCCCAGCCGACCTTCCGAAGTGGGGAGATAGTAAGCCCGGGCTTCGGTCGGATATCGGTGGTTTTGGACACGACCAAGTTCTACCTGTTCCGTGGGGATAAGATGTTCTCAAAGGTCGTCCTATATCTGGACCCCACCGAGGATTTCGTCTCCGTCAGGGCTGACGATTACGTGACCGTGAGGGCGAGGGTCGAAGTGAGAGGGCGGATAAAGTTCGAATGAGGGATGGTGAGGCTGCTGTGGACATCGTTGGCCTTCTGGGCGACGATTTTGGGGACCGTGTACGGGACTCCGAGGCCACTCTACACCGGATTTTTGGAAGCCAGGGGTGTGGAAGCCTTAGGGGGCAACCCCGCCAACCTCGGGCTTCCCGGAAACCCCTTCCTGAGCCTCTCGCTCTCGGAAGTGAGGGTGGGGTTCTGGAACAGCGCACTTTCTACAGGATTATACAACAAGTACAACGGCAGGTACCTCACACAGGAGGACAAGGACGAACTTCTGGACCGCCTAAGGGGGGGATGGAGATGGGTCGGGGAAGTTTCCCTGCTTCCCCCCCTTTTTTCCTTCACCGTGGGAAGGTTCGGGTGTGGGACGTTCGTAGATGCCGGCACGTCCGTAAGCTTGCCCAGGGCGCCCTTCGAGTTACTCCTGAACGGCCTTAGGCCTGGAGACAGACTGGACCTTACCGACATGGAGGCCCGGAGCTACATTCTTTCGGGGGTCAGGTTAGCGTACGCTTATGTGTGGGACCTGAGGTGGGAACCCCTGCGTCGCTGGGGGTTCCGGAAGGTCTCAACTGGTGTGGGATTGAAGTACATAACCGGTTGGGCCTACGCACATGCGGAGGTGCCCGAAGGGGAACTCGTGATGGGAGAGTACTATGCATGGGGCAAGGGAAGGGGCTTGATCCGCACGGCAGGGGTAGATACGGCCAAGTTCGAACTCGGACCTTCGGGAAGGGGGTTCGCCTTCGACCTCGGGATGGCGGCGGAAGGCTCCAAAGTTTCGGTAGGACTTGCCCTTAAGAACTTGGGGGGTAGGATAGGATGGAGGAAGGCGAAAGTTTGGGAGTTCTCCTTCGAGATGGACTCCCTGAACGTGGCGAAGATCGACACGATGGAGGAAGCGGTCACTTACTCGGACACCTCCTGCTCCGCCTCCGGCTTCAGCACCTCATATCCTTCGTATCTCGTGCTCGGGGTCTCGTACAAGCTCGAACTTTTCAGGGAGCCCGAGCCGTCCCGGGCCGAAGCGACGCCCGATACCACAAGGCCGGACACCACATCGTCCGATTCCCTCCTGTCCCCAGGTCGTGCACCTCTAAGGCCCCTTCCTTTGGAAATTTCCCTCACCTACCGTCAGGGATTCTCGGAGGGGTTCGGCGTTTCCGAAAGGCCCGAGTTCATCTTCGGGGCTGAGGCCGACCTTTTAGACGGGCGCCTCCCAATCTTCCTCAGACTCTGCCTCGGAGGGGGGGATGGGGTAGTTTGGATCCCGGGGTTCGGCGTCAGGTTGGGGCCCCTCAGGTTCTCGGCCGCATATGCGAGCCGGGGACATCCGTTCCCGCTTAGGGGGAGGGGCCTGGAGCTTGCGATGAGGTTAGGCATGAACATCTGAGGAGCTTCATCAGTAAAGCCGGAGATGATCTCCCAGATACGACCCGAACTTCCGAAGCTGAGGGTTCCGATCTGCATCTTGATCGACGATTGGACGGTGGGGGACGTCTGGCAGGAGGACAAGGACTTCCAAAGGAGCTGGAAGTTCATAAACGATCTTGCGGACCTCGTGGAGAGGTACGGGGTCAGGGGCAAGATAAGCTTCGTTCCCTACCTTTCTACCTATAAGTCCCCGGACCCCTATCCCTTAGGTCGGATAGATAGAGGAATAAAGGGCTTGAGCCCCAAGAGACTGGAGGAGTTCATCCGGGTGGTGAGGGAGCGTCTGGTCCCCGCCTTCGACATCACTCCGGAGGTCCTTACACACACCCAGGCGCTGGACCTGAAGACCGAGAGGCTCCTGCCGGAGTCGGAGTGGTCCTGGTCCAACTGGCAGAGCGAGGAGGTCCTAGCGGAATACATCGCCAGGGGTCTGGAGATTCTGAAGGCCGTGGGGATCGTGGCCAACGGAGTGACATCGGGCTGCGACTTCGGCAGGGAGGTGGAGGGGCTCTACGTGAGGGCGATGCTCTCCGCCCAGAAGGAGGTGAACGACGTATCCCTCACATGGTACTTCCTGCACGAGGAGCCCGAGAGGAGGCGTTGGAGCGTGAACCCGAGCGTTATGTACCTGGATGGGGAGAAGGGGGAGGCCGTGGTGAGCATAGTAAGTGGATGCAGGGAGTACTTCTTCTTCGAGTCCAGGGGATGGGATTCCGCCACGCCGGAGAGGGTATCCGAGGCTACGGACAAGTATCTGACGGCCGACGGCCGTGCAGGAAGGATGGCCGAGCTTTTAGCCGACAGGAGCTGCATCGTGTTCCACAGCCACTTCCAGAGGCTCTACGGGCCCGAGGACAGGTACGGGTTCATGATCTTGGAGGAGCTTTTGAGGAGGATAGACCGAGTCTTCGGGGACCGGGTCATGTGGACGACTCCTTCCGAACTTGCCCGGTACTGGGCGACGATAAAGGCTTACGAGGTCCAGGTGGAGCAGTCGGAGGGACGGGTGACCCTGCGGTTCAGTTCGCCCTTCGCCTGTCCGGATTTCACGGTAAAGGTCGTCCTATCAGAAAGGCTCGGGATCTCCCGCATAACCGCCGACGGCGGGGAACTTAGCGAGGTCACCTCTGACTCCATCCTGGTCCCGAATTCGTGGACCCAGAAGGACGAGGAGGTCTTCATCTGCTTCGACCTGCGGAAGGAGGGCAGGGTTGAGATAGAGTTTTAAGGGCGAGAATCTCAAGACAGGGGGGATCATGAACGTCATCCTTATAGTCTCGGACACCTTCAGGAGGGACCACCTGGGTTGCTACGGCAACTCGTGGATTTCCACACCCAACCTGGACAAGCTCGCCCGGGATTCCGTGGTGTTCGACAGGGCGTACGCCGCATCTTTCCCTACGGTCCCCCATCGCTACGACCTCCTCACAGGCCGATATACCTACACCTACGGCTGCTGGCAGCCCATGCCTGAGGACGAGGTCGTGCTCCCCGAGGTCCTGAGGGAGGCAGGATACGTGACCTTCCACATAGCCGATACCCCCCACCACTTGGAGGAGGGGTTCCACTTCGACAGGGGCTTCGACGGGTGGGTGTGGATCAGGGGACAGGAACACGAACGCTACATGACAGACCACTTCGACGTGGAACTCCCCTGCTCGCCCGAGAAGCTCAGAAACCCCGAAGGGGTGAAGAAGTACCTGCGCAACACGAGGGACCGCAGGTACGAGTCGGATTACTTCGTCGCCAGAACCATGACCGAGGCCATACGGTGGCTCGAGCACAACTACAGGCACGAGAAGTTCTTCCTATATATCGACACCTTCGACCCTCACGAGCCCTGGGACCCACCCAGATGGTACGTGGATCGGTACGACCCGGGTTACGAGGGCGAGGAGGTGATATATCCGAGGTATGCGCCCGCCGACTTCCTCTCCCCCGAGGAGCTGAAGCATGTGCGGGCCCTCTACGCCGGCGAGGTTACGATGGTGGACCGCTGGGTGGGGATGTTGCTGCAGAAGGTGGAGGACCTGGGCCTGTTGGACGAAACTGTGATCATCTTCACCACGGACCACGGGTTCTACCACGGAGAGCACGGCCTTATGGGTAAGAGCTTGATAACGGACGAATTCAAGGGGTACGCTCCCCTCTACGAGGAGGTCGCCCACATTCCGCTCCTGATCCGGATGCCGGGAGGGAGGGGCTTCAGGTGCGGTGAGCTGGTTCAGCCGCCAGACATCATGCCCACCATAGTAGAGCTTGCCGGAGCCGAAGATCCAGGGACCATGCACGGTAGGTCGCTCGTTCCCCTGCTGAGGGGGGAGAAGGTCCACATCCGGGATTTTGCAGTCACCTCGCCCACCATAATCCACGGCAGGGCCGGAGCTCCCCGGACCACCATCACCACCGAGGAATGGTCCTTCATATATGCGGGCTCGGGGGAGATGGCGGAGGAGGGGGAGACCAAGGATGTGGACGGGATAGCGATGAGGCTTAAGGCCCTCGGTCAATATTTCGGCCACGAGCTTTACCACCTCCCTTCCGATCCCGAGCAGGAGAGGAACCTGTTCCCGGAGAAGAGGGATATAGCCGAGGGGCTTCTGGCCCGTTATACGGAGTTTTTAGAATCCTTGGGGACCAGGGAGGAGTACCTCAAGTATTGGCGAGGGTTGTAGGCCTATCGTTGCGGCACAGCTCTAAATCCACTCGGGGAAAGCCGGTCGTAGATGTCCTGAGGGAGGTATGTGATGAAGGTAGCGATAGTCTCCGACGAGATAAGTTCCGACTTCTCCACGGCCGTTGAGATAGGTACGGATTGGGGTATAAGGGCCTTCGAGATAAGAGGGCTCTGTTCGGGAAGGGTCCCTTATGTATCCAAAAGGGATATAGACAAGGTGCTCGAGGTCAAGGAAGAATTCGGGATAGAGATAAGCGCCCTCTCCCCAGGGGCCTTTAAAGTGCCGGTGGACTCGGAGGCTGTGAAAAAACAGCTCGACGATATGCTGCCGAAAACTTACGAGCTTGCACACAGGTTGGGGACTAACCTCGTGATAGTGTTCGGCTTCCATAAGGGAAGCCAGGGGAAGTACCCTTCCGAGGTCGTGGACCTGCTCGGAAGGGCCGCCGAGGGCGCCTCGCAGGAAGGGATACAGCTCGCTTTAGAGAACGAGCCCGGTTGCTGGGCTGACACCGGGAAGGTAGCTGCCGAGATGGTGAGGAAGGTCGGCCATCCGAACCTGCGCCTGAACTGGGACCCCTGCAACTCCCTCAGCTCGGGAGGAAAGCCCTATCCGGAGGAGTACGAGGAGCTGAAGGACATGATGGTCCACCTTCACATCAAGGACCTCAAGGGTGGGAAGTACGTTGCGGTGGGGGAAGGGGATGTGGACTGGAGGGGACAGCTCAGAGCCCTCATCAGGGACGGGTTCGGCGGATACTACACCATAGAGACACATTACGGCCCCAAGGTGAAGGCGTCGAAAACGTGCTTAGAGAACCTAAGGAGGATGGTGCTCGAGGCAATATGACGGACCGATGCTATGCAGGTTAGGTTCCAGCCGGACCTCCGGGTAGAAAAGCCAGGGCTTCGGACCCCCGTCTCCCTCATGATAGACGATTCCTCGCCCGGGGAACCTATATATTCCGAGTTCGTGGAGGAATTCTCGAGGTTCGTAGAGGAGACGGGGGTAAAGGGCAAGTTCACGGTGATGCCCTATACCTTCCCCGAGGCGCTGGACCAGGCCCTCAGGGGGGAAAGGCCCGCTCGCATCAGGAGGCTTTTAGAGGAGGTCCGAAGACACATCGCCCCGAACTTCGACATCACTCCAGAGATGCTCACGCATAATCCAGTGGTGGACCTAAGGACAGGGGGTTTCGTCTATCCCTGCGTGCCTGAGCACATCTGGTCCCAGGACCAGGACGCCGAAACCCTCGCCCCTTACATAGCCCGGGCCCTGCAGATATTGAAGGAAGTGGGTCTGGAGGCCACGGGGGTCACATCTCCTGCGAACTTCGGCAGGGATGTGGAGGGGGAGTACGCACGGGCCGTGCTCGAAGCTCAAAAGCAGGTCAACGGCCGCTCCCTGACCTGGTACTTCCTGCACGTGGAGCCCGAGGCAGGGACGGTCCTGCCCCGGCTCGTCCTCGTGGACGAGGCCCGCCGGGAGGCTGTGGTGAGCATAACGAGCGGTTACGGAGACTACCGCAGGGACCCGGAGCTGGAGGGCCGGCCTATCCCTGAGAAGGCGCTCAGGTACGCTGACCAGTACATCGCTCCGGACGGAGGTGGAGGCCGCCTGGTCGAGCTATTCCGGGCGGGGAGTTACATCATCTTCCACCACCACTGGTGGAGGATGATGGAGGACTGCCGCCTCGGGTTCGAGGTCCTCAGGGAGGTGGTCGGGCGCATGGGGGAAGCGTTCGGGAAGGGAATCCGATGGATGAGGACGAGCGAGGTAGCCGAGTACTGGGCAGCTTCCGAGTGCGTCGAGGTCGAAGCCGAGGAGGAAGGGGGTGAGCTCCGCCTCGAATTCAGCTCTCCCTTCCCCTGCAGGGACTTCACGGTGAGCCTTCCTTCGCCGATGAAGGTCGAGGTCGTGCTGAAGGAAGGCCGGGAGATGGTGCGAACGAAGCCCCCCCTTACCTCCAATAGCTGGTGCACCATGGGAGGAAGGCTCTACATCTGCTTCGACCTGGACTTCAGGACCACCATCCTCGTAAGGGGTCGAAGGTGAAGGAAGGTTATTCGCTCAGGGAGATAGAGCTCGGATTTGCGCCGGGTTACAGCTTCCGAGTTAAAGATATGGACGGGGACGGCATGTGCGAGTACGTCGCCGTAGAACACGGGGGTAACCACCTCGTGGTCCTGGATTGCGACGGAAACTTGCTCTGGGAGAGGACGGTCCCGAACACGGACAGGCACTCCACCACGGCCTTGGAGGTTGCGGATGTTGACGGCGACGGGGAGGTGGAGGTGGTCGTGGGAGAGGAGCCGGAAGGCCAGAACAACGCCATCGTCTTGGATTCCAGAGGGAGGCTGAAGGAGAGGGTGAAGTTCCCTCCCGGCCGTAAGGACTACGGCGGAAACGCCATAGATAGCTTCGGGCTTGCGGATGTGGACGGGGACGGGTTCAAGGAGCTCGTAGTCGCTATAAACGGCGGACACCTCTACGCCCTGGATCGGGATTTAAATATCCTCTGGCACTTAGGTGGGCTGAACCATACGTTCGAGCACTTCGTCCACGTGGGAGACTTGAACTGCGATGGGATCGACGAAATAGCGGTCTCCTCCGAGGAGGGGGAGCGCAGGGAGTTCTTCCTGATAAGCGGAAGGGGGGAAATTATCTGGCGTAAGCCTTTGGAAGAGATAGGGCCGGACAGGCACGTGGACTACGTCGTGATAGACGACGTCCGGGGGACGGGGAGGAACTACCTCGTCACATCCACAGGGGGATGCCTCTTCGACGCTGAAGGGAACCTGATATGGACCGTGAGGGACCAGATAAACCACGGCCAGTGGGTGGAGGTGGAGAAGGTCAGGGAGGACGTCCCGGGGAAGCAGGTGCTGATATCGGAGCTTTGGGGGTTCAGGCAGCCGTGCGTCTTAGTGGGCGGAGAGGGCGAGGTCCTCTGGCGGTTCCGGGAGATATCCCCTTACGCCTATCCGACCCATGCTTATTTCATAGACTGGAACGGAAACGGCAGAAAGCTCATAGTCATAGGGGAACAGCCTGCGGATACCGAGCCCGTGGCAAGGAGGTACTACATCACGCTTTTGGACCCCTACGGAGAGGTCGTCTTAAAGGTCCCCTTCGAGGACATGTCCGTCCCTGGTTGGTTCTATAACTTCGAGAACTCCCCTGCTGTGGCAGATGTGGACGGGGACGGGAGGGAGGAGTTCGTGTTCCCCACCAGGAGGGGGATGCTGTTGGTCTTGGGAGCAGCGTAGGGGGAAGAGATGGTGCCTCGAACAGTTGTGTAAGGCGTTCCCTGAGATGCGTCTCGAGATCTCCCTTGTTATAATCCTCACCTACCTTTGAGGTAGGGATTTCTTTTTATTCCAGGAAGGAGATGGCTTATGGAACGAGCTAAGGCCCGCCTCGGCCTGGCGATCGTCGCAAGTCCTTTGGAGGTCGGAGCTGACCAGGCCCCGGAACTTCTGGCCAGGGCGAAGGAGGTCCTGGGCGGGGCTGAGCTTTACCCTTACGAAACCCCGGTTACGGACGTCCGGGATGCCGTAAAGGCCGGGAGATATTTCTACGAGCGCAGGGTGCACGCTATATGCATCGTTGCAGCCTCCTGGTTCGAGGACTACTTGGTCTTGGACGTGCTCGAGGAG
>Ga0209410_1001802_pt1 | contig 10393 bp, 9 predicted proteins | sample Mar14436cmmetaG_FD_184135 | JGI IMG/M metagenome (GOLD analysis project Ga0209410, IMG submission 184135) | Marine hydrothermal vent microbial communities from Guaymas Basin, Gulf of California to study Microbial Dark Matter (Phase II) - Marker... ... | reverse complement strand
CATTTCAAGTACTCATTAACATCTATCGCTAAACGTATCATTCTATTCTTACTACCCTTCTTACTCCTCCTAATCACAATTTCGTGAATAGTTTTTAACAATAATTTTACTCTCATGGAATATTAATACTAAGATTTTATAGTAGAATAGTACAAGCTTTGACCGAGTTACTGGTTAGCTATTGTATACTTATAAACGAAAAAATAAGGGACTAGGTTTTAGGCAGAGAGAAGATATATTCAAGTTATATAATAGATTGATACTACCGATCGTAATATTTGTAGAAATTAAACGTGAACCTGCAAGAAGCTTTATCTCGTATCCATTGGCGACTAAGAGACTACTTCTAGCACCTAGGATAGACCTAGTAGACTCTTTAGTACTGAAATTATACGAGATCATAAATTCCGATCCTAACCTACCCTCGATAGACCCTCCAGAGGCATATGTCCTAGCCTTTGCAAAATACACTGGACTACCTCTTCTTACTGATAATGCATCACCAAAGATAGCTGCAGCATTCCTAGAAGAACTCCATGGTACTAAAGTCTACGACTCTCTAGACGTACTTGCTCTACTATATTCGAGAAGGAAGCTCAGAACTAAAATAAGAACCTTTATAGAGGATACCGGAATAGAATTCTCTAGGAGAAGGTTGAGAGAATAGGGTCTCCTATAGAGAGAAGTTAGAGAGAATACACAAGGGTGTGGGACTAACTATAGACTGGAAGAAGTACCGTAAAGTAATGAAGGTTCTCAGATCAGAGTTGGAGTGGGCTAGGGAGTTTAGGAGGAGTAGGGCTGATTGGAGCTATATTGAATCTAGACCAGAACCCCTTAGAACAGCACTAAAAGTACTAGTAGAGACAGGAGACCTAAAGGGGATATTCCAAGCCTACTCCATACCCCTAGAAGAGTTCAATGAAGAGAGGATAAGAGCAAAGATCCCAATAGTAGTCATAGGTTTAAAAGAGACCTGAGCTTAGGTATGCGATTAGCTTATTAATCAGTTGGTTAAAGAGGTTAAGGTGACTGAGTTGAAGTCCTGTTTAAATGGAGCTACTACTATGCCATACGCTCTTGAAGATGATATTAGGGTTGCACGTGAAGTTGGATTTAGAGGAGTGGAGATATGGGTAGGAAAGCTCAATGAGTATCTAAAAAGGAAGAGTATAGAACAGTTAAAGGCTCTACTCTCTAGGTATGAGGTAAAAGTACCAGCCCTATGTGCAATAGGAGGCTTTGTATTCTCCAATGAGGAGGATTTTAGATCGAGACTATCGGAAATGGAAGGACTTCTAAAAATAGCTGAGAGGATAAGGGCAGACTACATAATAGTATGTGCTGAGGGTTTAGGTGGTCTAGACATAGAAAAAGCGAAGGAGCGATATGCTAGTAGACTGAGAGAGGTTCTAGACCTATGCTCTAGCTATAGAGCTCAAATAGCACTAGAGTGGTTCCATGAAATACCAATATGCTTAGAGATAATCGAGACTATAGGAGATGAGAAATTAGGATTAGTAGTAGATATATTCCACGTCTACAGAGGAGATGGAAATATAGACAATGTAAAACTTATACCAGGAGAGCTGATAAGGCATGTACACATAGACGATTGTATAGATAAGCCTAGAGAAGAGCTTACCGATAGAGATAGAGTATACCCGGGACTAGGTGTAATACCCTTGACTAAGTTCCTGAGGATCCTGGACTCGAAGGGCTATAAAGGCTATCTCTCAGTAGAGCTATTTAATGAAGATTACTGGAAACTCGATCCTAGAGAAATAGCTTTAAGAGCTATCAAAGCCCTTAGAAAAGTAGTTGAGAAATCAGGATTGAGGTTAGAATAGTATTCAGAAATTAATATATACTATCAAATCTTATTTGTCTATTCCTTATGTAATCATCATGGTAGTATATTAAAACCGGTTTATATATAGAGATATGGGAAATATGAAGTATCGAGTACTACTTGGGGATAGGATAAGAAGGTCTAAGCTTAGAGATATTCTTCAAGTCATTGAAGCAATTCAGTCGTATGAAGGAGAGTGGAGACTCCTAGTAGCACCAGCTAGAGTATTATATACAGAGGATGTACAAGATATCCCTCCCTCCGAGAAACTAACTTCTATCCCCACTACTCACGGCTCACTACTGGTACATGAGATATACATAGATGAGGAGAAATTATACAAGAGGTTAAAGTCAGAAGAAGTAAATAGACTAGTCAAAGGACTTGAAATAGGACTCCCTCTTTCCGTTTTACTAGGAGACAGGAGGGCTCAGATGTTGATAGATAAGCATAGAGACATAATAGCTGAAGAGTATGTAGAGGTGCTAATACCCACTATCACTAAGGTAGAGTATAGTATTCGAGATCTCAATATAAGTGGATTAGAAGAGGTAGAAGTATTTAGCTGTACACTTCCCATAGTAAATGTAAGAGCTGTAGATGAACTACTGGAGAAGTGTGAGTATGTGGAGGAGTTCTTAGAGAGACTAGAGGAACTAGTTGAGGAGGAGAGTAGATTGATGGATGGATTTATGATGGCTTTAAGGTGTTCCAGAGATGCTAGTACTACACTAATGGATTTAGAGGAGGAAGTTCAGGGAGTGATAGATATGATAGGAGACAATATTATCGAAGGAGTTGTAATGGTGAACAGAATCATCGAGAGTCCAATAGGTTAGGAGAATAGCATTACAAAAAATCGCCAGAAAATCCTCTTCTTCGAAGAGAGATGGATAGCGTTAAACTTGAATAATAGAGCGCCAAGATATTTGGGGGGAATAGACGCTCTCGTGATGGGAGTATGCCCATCGGGTGGTGGCACAGTCCTCGCTTCGATAAGCCCCCACGAGAAGCAAGAACCTTCCTACTTAAGTAGAGAGAGTGCCAGGGTAGGTAAGTTTAAGAAGTAGATAAAATAATATAAATCATGGCTAAGTGTGAGTACTGTGGTAAGGAAGTGGTCCTACCTTTTAAATGCAGTTACTGTGGTGGTATATTCTGTATTGAACACCATCTACCAGAGAAGCATAATTGTCCAGCGCTAGTAAGAGGAGTATGGCGACCTCGCTATACCCCAGCTGAAGTACCATCCCCACCGCCTGTACCATCTAGAAGAGTAGTACCCCTAAAACCTACTAGACCATCTATGCATTTCTACAGAGGAGAGTTGGAAAGTCTACTACTAGCAGCTGTCCTAGTGTTCTTAGTATTCTTATCTATAGTACCATGGCATCCCATCTGGATAATCACTATCTTTATAGCTGCTATAACCTGCTATGTGTTCCATGAGCTAGCTCATAAGTTTGTAGCTCAATCCTATGGTCACCATGCTAGATATGTACTATCGCCCATCGGTGTACTACTGACACTAATCTCGATAATACCGTTTATGCCTATAAAGATAATAGTACCAGGATACGTGAGCATACTTCCTCTCAGATCTTTAACTGCTGAGGAAGAAGGTAAAATAGCACTAGCAGGTCCTATACTTAATATAATCATAGCCGCCTTCTTCACTCTACTGAGAATTATTCCTATGGCTAGAGTTATAGCGTACCTGAACGCTATTATAGCCTTCTTCAATCTCATACCTTTCCTAATGTTAGATGGAGCTAAGATCATTAGATGGAGCTTCTTAATATGGGTAGCAATGTTCATAGTTAGTCTAGTACTGCTGGTTGTGAATCTATAATCCTGGGACAAGGATATATACTTTATACGTTAGAGTAATATGCAAAAATGCACTTTCATGGTTGGCTAGGCATTAGATTGAGAAATCAATGTCATCTTAGGATATCAAAAGTTATTTCAGGGTATTCCTTTACTTCGTATTTCCCTTTACCTTCTTCTACTACCTCGAGTGATCTTATCCAGAGAGTGTTTGCTATATCATCTAAGTTGTCCTTTAATAGTTCAGTATACCTTCCAGCATATATTGTAGCCTTGGTAACGGGTTGATTTAGTGGTATCTTGAGATTGTGTTTAACTCTTCGCATATTTGCTATGGTCTTTATAATGACATCTCCTCTAGCAATACTCTCCTCATCTATTTTGTCAACTTTAGGCCAGTCTGAGATAGTGATACTTCTCCATCCCTCGTATTTAGCATAGAGGGTATGGTATATCTCCTCGGCTATATGAGGAGTGAATGGTGAGATCAACTTTAAAATATTCAACAGGACTGTGTAGAGAGTTTTCTGAGCAGACCTTTTATAGGGATTCTCATGGGCTAATCTATATTTGACTACTTCTAAGTAGTGATCGCAGAATACATGCCATGTGAAGTTTATGATGGAGGCTGAGCCTCTTCTAAAGTCGAAGTTCTCCATAGCATCAGTGACCTCTACGATTAATTTTTTCAACAGGTTCAAAATCCACTTATCTACAACTCTGTACTCATCTTCACTTACTTCTACTCTAGGGTCAAAATCTTCTAAAGTAAGCGATAGGAACCTAGCAGCGTTCCATAACTTGGTTAAGAAGCGCCTAGTGTAATCCACTCCCTCCCATGAGAATCTTATGTCGGAACCTGTGATTGTCGAATTCGCAACCCAAAGTCTAAAGGCATCTGCACCATGCTTATCTATCACTTCTGTTAGACTAATGTAATTCCCGAGACTTTTATGCATCATACGTCCGTCCGTCCCTCTAACCATTCCATTTATCAGAGCCGTCTTAAATTGGGATTTTCCAAAGAGTGCTATTCCTCTTACTAGTAGATAGTAGTCCCAGGTCCTTATGATATCGTAGCCATTTGATTGAAGATCTGCAGGGAAGAGTCTCTTATCTAGTGTATCAGGCCATCCCGCATGGACGGCAGCTGTTATGCTAGAATCCATCCATGTGTCCATTACATCATTTTCTCCTACAAATTCACTACCACCACACTTCGGACATCTATCTATCTTAGGCTTATCTTTTCTAGGGTCAACGGGTAGCCACTCCAGTTCGGCTAGAATTACTTCACCACATCTCTTACAGTACCAGATGGGTATGGGTGTGGCAAAGAATCTCTGTCTCGATATAGGCCAGTCCCAATCTAGGCTGTTAACCCAATCCTCTAACCTCCTCCTCATATAGCTCGGTATCCACTTTACTTTTCTAGCCTCTTCTAGTACTCTATCAGCTAGTTCTCTAGTCTTTACAAACCACTGTTCCTTAGGAATTATTTCAACAGGCGTGTGACATCTCCAGCATGTTCCGATAGAGCTCTCGATATCCTCTACCTTAACTAGTAGTCCTCTTTCCTTTAGAAGTTGAACTATTCTAATCCTAGCCTCCTCTATCGTGAGTCCTTTTAGAGGACCCGCTTTCTCATTCATCACTCCTCTCTCATCAATCGAGATTACTACTGGTAGTCTATGTCTTGCCTGCCACTTCACATCTGTCTTATCACCATAGGTACATATCATGACTACTCCAGTACCAAATTCCATATCCACTTCTTCATCAGCTATTATTGGGACCCACCTATCGTAAATGGGAACTTTAGCACGCTTACCTACTAGATCAGTGTACCTCTCATCTTCAGGGTTAACAGCTATTGCGACACAAGATGCTAGTAGTTCCGGTCTAGTAGACGCTACAGTGAGGGGTTTTCCATTCTCTAGCTGAAAGTTGTAGTAGTATAATTTTCTCTTGACAGTCTTGTACTCTACTTCGGCTTCTGCTATTGCGGTTTCACACCTAGGGCACCAATATATTGGAAGGTATCCTCTGTAGATAAGCCCCTTCTTGTACATTAGTATGAAGCTTACTTGAGTTCTTCTCCAGTAATCTGGATCCATGGTCATGTACTCTGTACTCCAGTCGATACTACAGCCGAGTCTTTTTATTGATCTCCTCATAGGTTCAATCCACTTTAGAGTGTACTCTCTACATAGTGCTATGAATTCCTCTCTAGGGATTTCTCGTTTGTATTTACCTACAGTTCTCTCTACTCTAACCTCTGTAGGTAATCCATGGCAGTCCCATCCCTGTGGAAAGAATACATTGTATCCCCTCATTCTCTTATACCTAGCCACGAAGTCCATGTAGGTATGGTTGAATGCATTGCCTACATGAAACTCACCACTGGGATAGGGTGGAGGCGTATCTATTGAGAATGTAGGTCTGCTCTTATCTTCTCTATCAAACTTATATATCCCCCACTCCTCCCACTTCTTCTGCCACTTTTCCTCTATTTCCTTAAAGTTGAACCTCTTAGGGAGTTTCATATCTCAATCCTCCTATCTGCTCTAGAATAGAGTAGATAAATATTGTCCCTATGCAGAGGGTTATCGCACTTCCAACTGAAATCCCTCTACACGTTAGGAGAAGGGTGTATTAATAAATGTTTCTAAAGGAAATAAATGGAGATTTGGAATATCCCAATCTTAGCCTGATATCAAGGTCATATTTCCCCTTATATTCACTCTTATCTTAATATTAATGGACATGGAATGCTAATGGAGTTAGTAAGATGGAAGTAGTGGATAATGGCGAAGTCTTAGATATAATAGTTAGAGCATCGGAGAGAGCAGCTAATAGGCTATGGACTCTATCAATCTCTAGGGAAGCAGCGAACGAAAAGGGGCTCAGGATATTCGCAAAGGATGGAGCTATACTACTAGCATATGAGTTGATCAAAGAGCTCTCACCTGAATACATATTCTCAGCTTGGAACCCCAATACTGGAGAGAGTCTAAGGTACATAGACTTCTACATAAACTATCAAGGTGGTGTTGTGGTGAAAACTATGATCATACCTAAGGGCTTTAGATCTAGAGAGGCAATAGCGATGTTACTGGGTAGGAGGAGGAAGGGAGAGAGTGGGCTTGTCTACTTCTTCAATGAGGCGTATAGGGCATTTAAGGTTAAGAGAATAGCAGTAGTCTTCGATGAAAAGAAGTATCTCTCATGGCATATAGAGAGACTAGCAGATATGGTAAAAGTGAAGAAGGGAGCTTATCTAGTACACTTAACGCCACCGAATAGTATGAAGGTAATACACCTAGCAGAGGTAGAAGTAGTATCCTATTACGACTACCGCGCTTATCTGTAGTGTTCTCTCAGCTCCTTTTCCCTAAATTATAACAAACAGTATTGTTCTTGACTAGTATAGGATTTGATGATAAGACACATATAAAAGTACGAAATACTACGAGTAGTTGAGCGTGGTAAGAAGTATGCCAGTGGGAAAGAATGACTTCGTGCTACTGGAGTACACTACAGAGGTCAAGGAAGAGGGAAAAGTTATAGACACGACCATAGAGAAGGTAGCTAGGGAGCATAGGATCTATAAAGAGGATAAAGTGTATGGTCCCAGACTAGTCATAATAGGAGAGGGAATGCTGATCAAATACGTCGAGGACAATATTGTGGGTATGGAGGAAGGAGAAGAGAAGACAATAGAAGTACCTCCGGAGAAAGGTTTTGGGCATAGAGATCCAAAGAAGATAAGGGTAGTACCAGCAGTAGAGCTAAGTAGAAGAGGGATAATTCCAAAAGTCAATATGCAGGTTGAGATAAATGGAAGAGTGGCAGTGATCAGAAGTGTAGGATCTGGTAGGGTACAGCTAGACTTCAATCATCCACTCGCTGGGAAGACCTTAGTGTATAGGGTGAAAGTGGTCAAAATACTCAAGGATAGGAAGTCTAAGGTGAAGGAATTGGTAAGGAGATGGCTACCCACACTTAAACCCGATGAAATAGATGTAAAGACATCAGGGAAGGGTATACTCAATATATACCTACCCCCGAGGACACTACTCATGGAGGGAATAGGAGTTAGAAAGAGAAGCATTGCTATGGACTTAGGAAAGAGGTTTGGCGACCTCAGAGAGATCAGGTTTATAGATGTGATAAAGCTTAAGGAGAAAGAGGAAAAAGAGAAGAAGAGCGAATCTAAGACCTAGACCTAATCTACTGTGAAGGATATGGAGAATACAATGTTAGGTGACGTCAGAGCTCTACTGAAGAGATCTATATACTCAATTTCTATTAAATTTCCATCTCTCTATAACAGTCCCTATATATTCATGAAATTCTGATAAATCTGTAGTATGGGATATTAACACTTCTACCATTCCTGTTCTCGGTTTAGCCATTAAGTGCATCCTAGATCCGTTGTGTGAATCTCTCCACAGAGTATCCACAATGAATATCTGAATTCTACTGCTCTGAGGTAGTCTCTCTTCGCGCTCTAGGATCTAATTCTGAGAGTGCTTGAGAGGAGACACTATTTATACGAGTAAGAGTATTTTAATGAATTCATATATCTTCTACTAGAAGTGTAGAGTGGATCTCAATAAGGATTAAAATTGGTAAACTGAAGTTAGTATTAAATCATTCCAATATATTTCCATAGATGACCTCTATACCAAGCTCCTTAGCTCTCTCATAGGCCTCTCTATCTATGTTAGTAGTTACTATGAACATTCCATCTACAGTCCTTTTTAGTACTCTTTCAACGGTCTTCGATTTCTCTGGAAGCATTTCCACATGTTCTAGTTCAGTCCTGGATTTCACTTCTATTACGTATACCTTTTCATCTCTAACTAACACATCGACATCTACTGTTCTACCTTTAACACCCGTAATCCTACCATCTATATCTCTAAACTTGAATTTTTCGACTTTCCCCGGCTCGATTCCCCTTTCTTCGAGGACTTTTCTGAATATCTTTAGGACTGTTCTCTCTAGATCCATACCCCATCTTCTACCCATACTACCTATAGTTACTTCGACTCTTCTACTCAACTGTACGAATTCTTCTCTCAGTTCACGCATCTCTCTACTCATAATTGTAAATTCTTCTCTTAGCTTATGAATCTCCTCAAGTAGTTCATCAAACTTCTCATCGTGCTTTTTAAGTCTTTCAAGGATTTCACGGTATCCTAGTATACCAGCTACTGCTAGTCTAAATTCCTCATCCTCTTTTAATAGCTTCAATATATCCTCTTTAAGTCCCATATCTAATCCTCAGTTAATTAGACCTAGGCCTTTATATTAGCCTTTTCAATACTACTTCAAATTTCATAGTTAACATTCGATGTTTAAACCTTACTTGGAACATTATATAAAGCACAGATCTGACAGGAGACTTTATGACACAAGCAAGGACTATTAACCGAACTTTAGGAAGCTCAACAAGGGGAAATAGAGATCAAGAGATCTGAAAATAACCTATCCAAGCTCTCAATAACCTATCCAAGAGTGGAGTGCGCTTAATTACCTTATTACTAGGTATGGAGGGATAATCCTTTAATCCTTCCTTACTACGTATACTACTAATAAACTTCAGAATATTCTTTGACATAAATTTTAATTTATCTTCCTTTAAGTCAAGATTCATAGAGTACTTAAGGATCTCTCTCACGAATTTAAATTCTATAGGGTATCTACCACACAATGGTAATGTAAAGGCTAGAGATTTGCGTAAACGTAATTCCAGTAATTCCTCCAGTGAACGTGGGAGGGAAGGAAGATAATCCCTTAACGAGAGAATATCTAGTGGGGATAGTGCTGTGAGGTACATTAGCTGGAGCATGGGATCTTCAATCGGATTTATAGATCCCATTTCTAGTCCAGCTACATGGACTGCACTCCTATCCGTGCCTTTATTGATTATTCTACTAGCTCTCATAACACCCTCAGCCATAATAGCCCCAAAGCCTTTCCTATGAGCTATCAGATCTAGTACTTCAAGTATAGTACTCATATCTCCGAACTCTATACTAAGCCCATCTGTATCCTCCTCTGTTATATACTTCCTATCCATGATCTCCATGAACCATGAGAGTATAGCTCCTGTAGATATGGGCTCCAATCCGAGGTCTCTACACCTATTCATAAGTTCTAGTACATTCTCTAGACTACACACTCCTAAGTTGGGACCTAGCATAAGGGCAGAGTTCACATCTATAGTTTTAAGCCCATTACTAGTACGGTAGATAAGCGAACAGCCCATAGGACATCCTTTACAACTTAGTACGCCCACTCTAAGTACATCTAGTTCTCTTACAAGTCCGCATTCCTCCTCTAAAGTGTTAAAGTTCCTATATGGTACAAGCTTACTTATACTAGGGAGTCCTAGAGTACTAAGGGGATTTGGTGGAACAGAGGATTTTAAATTTTGAGCCCAGACTTCGTATAAGCTATCGTAATCTCTTACAGTCAATTCCCTATCTCCATACACTAAAATACCCTTTAGTCTCTTAACACCCAGTACTAGCCCAGCCCCTCCTCTACCAGTAAGCCAGACTCCATCCACTATGACGCCTGAAGGTCTGACAAGATATGAACCAGCTGGTCCTATGACTAGAGAGGATCCATGAATACCAGCATCCTCATACATATACTCAAGTGTCTCGTGTACACTAGAGTACCATACACTTAGAG
>Ga0209410_1001798_pt1 | contig 10419 bp, 7 predicted proteins | sample Mar14436cmmetaG_FD_184135 | JGI IMG/M metagenome (GOLD analysis project Ga0209410, IMG submission 184135) | Marine hydrothermal vent microbial communities from Guaymas Basin, Gulf of California to study Microbial Dark Matter (Phase II) - Marker... ... | reverse complement strand
TGATAAAAAGTTGAGTCTCCGATAGTGGCGATCACCGGTTGATCCACGCCATCCTGAGCAAAGGCATGGTAAAAGCCCGACGCCATTGTTATGGCAGCCCCCATGTCAAGGCAAGTATCAACTCCCCCAAGGTTCAGTCCCAATGTATAGCACCCAATGTCAGAGGTAAAGATGGCCTTGGGCTTTACCTTTCGTATAGAGAAAAAAGAGGCTCTGTGAGGGCAACCAGGGCAAAGGGTTGGTCGGCGAACAGGAAGATCCAGGGTCGCAACGAGATCAGAAGCCGAACTATCCATTTCACCTGAAAGATGGGGAAGGCCTTTTTCCTCAAGAGCACGGTTGACAATCCCGTAAATGACATCCGGCACCAATTCGCCTTCTGACGGGACATGGCCTGTCAATCTTCCCAATACCTTGTTTTTATCCCTCAAAAAATATTCGATGACCGTATCGGTCTCTTCAAGTACCAGGACATTATCACAAGCATTTACAAATTCTTGAGCCAGTCTCTCGGGGAAAGGGTAAGGCGTTCCTATCTTCAGCACCGGAATATCATCCCTCCCTTCTTCTGCAAGCAAATCCGTAACCACCGCATACGGGACTCCACCCGCTATTATCCCCAATGGATAGGCTTTTCCTTCTTTTAGAGTGTGGAAATTGAATTGCTTAAGAGTATCAAAACGCCGTGATATGTCCTTGAGTTTCTTGTTTAGCTCTTTGTGAAGAAGATATCGAAACCGCGGCGTGGCTGCCCAATGTGTAGGGTCTTTTTCAAAGGCGGCTTTGGTCTCATTGCTCTTTAGATTGTCCCAGGATATATCCTGTCTCGCGTGACAAACCCTGATGGCAGGGCGTAGAACTACTGGTATCTTGTACTCTTCGCTCAAGTCCAAGGCAAATTTGGCCATCATTCTTCCCTCCTGCGCAGTGGAGGGATCTAATACCGGAACCTTGGCCAGACGGGCCATAAGGCGGCTGTCTTGTTCAGTTTGAGACGAATGGGGGCCAGGGTCATCACATGATATTATTACAAGTGCCCCAACAGTGCCCAAATAGGCCGCACTCATCAATGAATCGGCTGCCACATTCAAACCCACCTGCTTCATACAACACGCAGCCCTTTTGCCTGCTATGGCCGCGGCAAAGGCGTTGTCCAATGCCACCTTTTCATTGGTAGACCATTCTGTATAGGTGTTTAACCCCTCGGCCTTTATGAGCTTAACCGCTCCTGGGAGTATCTCTGAACTAGGGGTGCCTGGATACGAAGTGAGAATTTGGCACCCCCCTTCCAACAACCCCAGTGCGATGGCTTCGTTTCCCAATAATATCTGTTTTTTCATCATTCCGCTTCTTTCTTCCTTTTTTTTGCCTGTTCAATTAACTCAAGTAACGACAACACCTTAGGCTTAGGCGGTCGATTCACTAGCTTATCCCACTGCTCGGGACTCAAATGTTCTTTTAAATACGTCTCAACATCAAAATGGCGATACCAGCAATCGATGATCTTGAAGCATGGTTCTCCGTAATTTTCCACGACACAATACGAAAAGAATATCTGGTGTCCTAGTCTGGGACACCTGATGGTAAAATCTTCCCCCGGCGGATTTATTGGTTTGCTCATGTTTTCCTCAAATGTGAAGAGCCGGAGGCCATTGTATGCCTCCGGCATTAATGATACCGCAACTATTACTTGCTTGCCTGTTTGGGCTTGGGAAGAGGTTCAATATCCTGCAGTGCCCTTTGAATTTCTTCCTCGGGCAGCTCGTGATCAGCAAGTTTACCGTGTAGATACGCCTCGTACGCTGCCATATCTACGAGCCCGTGACCACTCCAGTTAAACAGGATGGCCTTTTCCTTCCCTTCCTCCTTTGCCTTGAGTGCCTCCCGTATAACAACAGCTATCGCGTGGTCCGTCTCGGGAGCGCTGATGAACCCTTCGGTCCTCGCAAAAATGATCCCTGCCTTAAATGTCTCAAGCTGTGGAACGGCAACGGGCCTGATTAATCCATCCAACACCAACTGGCTGATTATCGGGGCCATACCATGATATCTCAAGCCACCAGCGTGAATGGGTTCCGGCACGAAGCTGTGCCCCAGGGTATGCATCGGCAGCAGAGGTGTCATCTGCACAGTATCCCCAAAATCGTAGGCAAACGGTCCCTTTGTCATGGTAGGACAGGAAGCAGGCTCCACTGCTATGATATCGATATCCTTGCCATTAATCTTGTCTCGGACAAACGGTAAGGCATTTCCAGCGAAATTACTCCCACCACCAGCGCAGCCGATAATGACATCGGGATAATCCCCTGCAATGGCCATTTGTTTCTGGGTCTCAAGTCCGTTGATCGTCTGGTGCAAAAGCACATGGTTTAACACGCTTCCCAGCGAGTATTTGGTATTCTCATCCATTACTGCAGCTTCAACTGCTTCACTAATGGCAATACCCAAGCTCCCGGGAGAATCTGGATTTTCTGCGAGGATTTTGCGGCCTGCCTCTGTTTCGTTACTGGGGCTCGGTACACAAGTGGCCCCCCAGGTCTCCATCATAATCCTGCGATATGGTTTTTGATTGTAGCTTACCTTTACCATGAAGACCTTGCACTGTATTCCGAACAGAGTGCAGCAAAACGACAGAGCGCTGCCCCACTGTCCAGCTCCTGTTTCCGTTGTAATCCGTTTGGTGCCTGAGATCTTGTTGTAGTATGCCTGGGCAAGGGCCGTGTTGGGTTTGTGGCTACCTGCCGGGCTCACTCCCTCATTTTTGAAGTAGATCTTGGCCGGCGTATCCAGGTACCTTTCCAGGTTGTAGGCCCTGTACAGAGGGGTAGGTCGCCAAATAAGGTATTTTTCCAAGATCTCTTCAGGTATGTCAATCCATCTTTCTTGGCTCACCTCCTGCTCAATAAGTGGCATAGGAAAAATGGGTGACAAGTCCTCAGGGCCTACCGGCTGACCGGTTCCAGGGTGGAGCGTTGGCTCTAATGGCGTTGGCATGTCTGGCAGGATGTTGTACCATTGGCGTGGAATTTCAGATTCGGGCAGTACAATCTTTTTCGGTTCCATGACTCCTCCTTTTAATAAAAATTAGTTTTGTATCTATGCCTGCAATGCAGGTAGCCCCAAACCCAAAACTATAGCTCGATCCTCCGGATCGACAATACATCATCAATAGAGTTTAACTGTGACAATACCTCATCATTCACAGGAGAGTCAGTGGCCAGAAAAACACCATTTTCGCCCTTCTCTCTATCTTGACCCACATGCATCCGAGCTATGTTATAGCCCTTGCTTCCCAGCGTTGAAGTAATCGCTCCAATGACCCCTGGCACATCTCTATTCTTGATGAGGAGATTGTGTCCCTCTGGAAATGCCTCAAGATAGAAGTCATCTATTCTCAGTATCCTGGGGATGTTTTTCCCAAACACCGTTCCTGAAACTATGTTCTCTCCCTCATCTGTCTTCACCCTTGTAACAACTAGGCTCGCAAAATCCTCCGATGTCTCAGTCTTGGACTCCACCACTTTGATACCCCGTTCCGAAGCTATGACCGGAGCATTTACAAAATTCACCTCATCCTTCAGAGCAGGAGTCAGCACACCTTTGAGCAGCGCAGCAGTAAGGGGACGGGAGTCATACTGAGATACCGCACCTGCATATTTGATCTCTATCTCTCGAATTCCACCCTCACCCACTTGAACCTGAAGTAGACCCATCTTTTCAGCCAAAAGCGCAAACGGCCTCAAGATCTTCACAAGATCACCACTGATACTGGGCACATTCACGGCATTGGTCACAGTACCTTCCAGCAGGTACGCAACAATTTGATTGGCCACATCCCTAGCGACGTTGTCCTGTGCTTCCTTGGTGGAAGCTCCAAGGTGAGGGGTGCAGATAAAGTTGTCTAGCTCCATCAGCTTGATCTTCCCTGGAGGCTCCTGTGAGAACACGTCAAGGGCCGCTCCTGCCAGGTGCCCTGATGCGAGCGCATCATACAAATCGTCTTCATTTACAATGCCACCCCTCGCGCAGTTGATAAGCATGGCACCCTTTTTCATCTTGGACAGGGTGTCCTTGTTTATGAGATTCATAGTCTCAGGTGTCCTCGGAGTGTGTACTGTGACATAATCAGAGCGCCTCAATAGTTCATCAAAATCAACTCCCTCTGCCCCAAGCTCACTCAAAACCTCAGGCTTCACGTAGGGATCGTAGACTATGACATTCATCTTAAGTCCCTTGGCCCGATCTGCCACAATGCGTCCTATATGCCCCGCGCCAATAATGCCAAGGGTCTTATTATAGAGCTCTTTTCCCTGAAGCTGCTTCTTCTCCCATTTACCTGCTTTGAGCGATGCAGTGGCCTGAGGAATGTTTCTGGACAATGCCATTATCATGGCGATGGCATGTTCTGCTGTGGTGATGGTATTCCCCTCGGGAGTGTTCATCACCACGATTCCGCGCTGGGTAGCGGCTGGAATATCCACGTTGTCAAGCCCTATGCCAGCTCTCCCAATTACCTTAAGTTTGTCCGCTGCTGCTATGATATCTGCTGTAACCTTGGTAGCACTCCTGATAACCAGGGCATCGTAGTCCTTAATCACCTCTCGAAGCTCTTCTGGCTTAAGCCCAGTATTTACGTCCACCTCGACTCCGGGGGTCTTTTCAAATATCTCTATTCCTACCTTGCTCAGATTATCACTGACCAACACCTTCATGTTGCCCCCTCCTTTCAGTAGGCCTGTCTTGTTGCTCTGTGTCAGTATGGAATAAAAAAGCGGAAGAAGTCATTCCACTCCTTCCGCATTTATTATCTGCGATTCGTCCTAACTTGTTCCTTTGGCAGTATAAACAAGGAATAAATGGCTTACCCCCCTCTGCTTCGACTTTGTAAGCCAAAGACATTACTAGATCAAGCCTATTATTTCAATTATAAAATAGTGAGCGGAAACCACTATTCTTCAAGGGACATCAAATAGGATCTTAGATTGATCCCCTTGTTTTTCAAGCCCAATTTTGTCCTGATCTTATAGCGATGGGTGGTAACAGTGTTCAATGAAGTGCCTAGGATCTCGGCTATTTCTTTGTTTGTGAGACCTTCTTTTACAAGATGGGATATTCGAATCTCCATGGGAGTGAGGTTTAACACACTGGAGGAAAGTCGCCTGACCATTGGTGAGGTAATATGGCCCAGATTGTTCTCTATCATGTCCACCAGGATCTTTTGGTCTTTGTCCAAATTGCTCCTTTTCAATCTCTGAAGGTATGGAGATACCAGTTGCCTTACATTGGAAAGAATGCTTTCCTCGTCTTCCCGTTTCTTGTTTTCCATTTGTTTTAGAAGTACCTTCAGCGCAACATTGGCCTCTTCGAGGCGTCGTGACTGGACTTGAAGTTCCAACTCTCTATTACGCAGGTCTTCCACAGCACTTTTCAATGCTGTAATATCCCTACCCTCCGCAATAAGCAGGGCTATCTTGCCTTTGCTGTCACGAACAGGCTTGACTGAAAAATCAAAGCTCATTTTGTGCCCATTGGACCGGCTGTATTTCGTCTCAAACCTTACAAGTTTTCCAGAGGCAGCCTCCTTTATGGCCCGTTTCAATCTTTCCTGTTCCTCTGGGGAGTGGGCCCACCAAGGGGTTTTCCAGAAGGGCTTACAGTCTATTTTCTCCTGCTTGGCCTCTACAAAGTCCATAGCGGTCTTGTTAACCTTAATCACGCTCCCATCCAGCTTTAGCACTGCGATGAATTGAAAGGTCTGGTCAAATATGGCCCTCAGCATTGTCTCGCTTTTCTGCAAGGCCTTCTCAGCCTCTGCCCGCACTGCAATCTCTCGCTGGAGCTGTTCATTTGTTTTAGTTAGGCGCTCGGTTCTTTCTCTGACCAGATCCTCAAGATGATCCCTATGTCTAATTAACTCCTCCTCAAGCCGTTTTCTCTGGAAGAACTCAGGAATGGCTATTGGGCTGCCAGAGCAAGACTTAGTATACCCATCGGGACAATATTTCTTCAGATACTCTTCAATCCTTCCTGGAGGGGCCATGATGAATCTACAATGCTTATCCCTTCTTGCCTGGCACTCTATCTCTACGGCCACCAGGGGAATGCCGAAACTTTCCTCGCACCAACCAGAGGAATACCCGGCATTCATAATACACACGGGAAAATCTGGCTTCTCCCCACTCTTGATCCAGGTATCAGCCTCAAAAGAAAACGGGTGATCATAGATCAAGAAATAGTCGTCATCAGGACTTGGGTGGGATTCGGGCAATATTTTTACAAACGCCCATCCAGCATATGCAAAGTGGACAGGGCCTGCGGAGAGCTTTTCTACCGGCTTTTCCACCTTCATTTTCAGGTAGAAACTTCTAGCATCAGCCTTTCCTATTGCATGGGCCATGTCAAACAGGAAACCCATGGCGACCCTTCGGGCCTCGTCCTCTCCCCTGTCTTGATACAAAGAGGTAACCAGGTCAAAAAATTCCTTGGACATGGAGGCTGCTCGGACAAGAATATACCTTTCCCCAGAGACCTCTATCTGCGCCTTGCTGGGGGCCTCTTTCTTCTCCTGGAAGTACTTGCGGACATACCTTTGCGCCCTGAGGAAAACAGGCTCTAACTCCTGGGGGACACTAACCGTAGACAAGGCCTCACCTAAAATTGGGGTAATCTTTCTCTTTTTCATCTTCGAAGCTTGCTTTTTCTCGTAGGGCCTTGCACTGGCCCTTTTGCTTTTTAACCTCGTCCCCATACGATTACCTCCTGTAAGGCTATAGTCCCGGGATAGCCAGTATTTCAGCCAATGGTGGTATCAAGAAACTATTAGTATGAAGGCCACAAGGAAGTCCGCAAGTCAGGAAAGGCAAATAGTACCCCATGCATCACAGGACCGGAGAAACAATAGGTCAATCAGAGCTAATCTTGTTTTTCTTTATTTGTCACTTGATTTAGTGCTTTTCCTATGTCGCCGTACTGATAGTTATATATTGCCCAAATGTTAAGCGGGGTTCTTCCCCCGTATGTCTATTCTTGTCCGTAATCCTAGATCAACCTAGGGATGGATTGGTATCCCATCTATCAGTTGATAATCATTAATACTCAACCCTTCTGGCACCTGCTTAACCCTGCAAAACTAGTCCCTGTTTTTTTCTTTAAGTGCCGCAAGTATTTTTTCTGGCGTAATTGGCAGGGAGCGAATCCTAACGCCTATGGCATCATACACCGCATTGGCTATGGCCGGTGCAGTGGCCACAAGGCCCGGTTCCCCTACCCCTTTGGCACCAAATGGTCCTTCTTTGTCCACTGTTTCTATGCACTCAATCTCGATTGGAAAATCAATGTCAGGAGCAGTGAAGATCTTGTAGTCGAGAAAATTGGGGTTCAGGTTGCGCCCCTTATCTGTCTTGTACTCCTCGCACAACGCGTAACCTAGGCCCTGCACAATGCCGCCTATGATCTGTCCACGTATAGCCTGTTGGCTCAGCACTCTGCCCACATCGTGGGCCGCGGCGAATCGCAAGACCTTGACTTTTCCTGTCTCCAAATCCACTTCCACTTCAGCACCCTGGGTTCCGAATATATATGTTGCAGACATGTTACCCCTGCATGTCTTAGGGTCCAGCATTTCATTGCAGGGGTCATAAAAGGCCTCAGTCACTACCATAGTTCCTTCCTGCTTGAAATGCGCGGCTCTCAAAATATCCTCAAGGCTAACCCTCAATAATGGATTGTCAGGCTCTTCTTTAAGAAAGATGAAATTCTCTTTCATATCAAATTCAGAGGGATCACAGACTCTTTCATAGTCAAGCTCAGGAAGCTCAAAGTCAGGGTCTTTCCTCTTTCTCTTCTCCAACTGCTTTTTAACCCTTCGCATAAAATGCTCGGAGGCCAACTCAAAGATCTTTTGTCTAGCCTTATTGGCCGCCTCAATGGCCGCGTTGCCAGACGTAAATGCGCCCCTACTGGCGTGAGTGCCCACATCCCATGGACATGTGGCAGTATCTCCTGTTACCACAGTGACCTTGTCAGGCGTGACCCCCAAAGCCTCCGCAGTTACAAGACTAAGGGCCGTATTGAAACCTTGGCCCATCTCAATGCCACCCGTTATTACGGAAACATTGCCGAAATCATCCAGTTTCATTATCACGCCCGTCCCATCGGAGCGATACACGCGCCCGGACCCTCCCACGTGAAACAGGGAGGCCATGCCCACACCCCGGGCCACCTTTCTCTGTTTTCCTCGTTTGTCTTTCCATTTTAACTTCTCTGCTACACTCTCAAGGCATTCCTTGTGACCGCAGGTGGAGATATGTAGACCCATCGGGGTAACGTCATCGGGAACATTGCGGTTAATCATACGAAACTCAAACGGGTCAATGCCTGCCTGCTCGGCCAAGTCATCCAGATTACTCTCTATGGCCCACGTTGCCTGAGGATTGCCGTAACCCCTCATGGCCTGACAGAAGGTATTGTTGGTATAAACTATCGTGGTCTCATAATGTACATTGGGAACCCGATACATGGAAGAAATGGGCAGCATCATAACACTGGGAGTTGTTGCCCCCCAGGAGGTATACGCGCCGTTGTCCAAGAGCATCTTCACTTCCCGAAATAGGAGCTTGCCGTTTTCATCACAACCCTGAATAATATCCGTCTTTGAAGGTTGCCTAGGAGAAAGGGATATGAATTCCTCCTCCCTTGTAAGAACAATCTTCACGGGTCTGCCGGTCTTGTAGGCAAGCAATATTGCGATGTACTCGTATGCATGGGTATCAAGGCCCGTACCAAATGCTCCACCTAGGGTCGGAACAATTACACGGGTATTCTTGCCCCTCAATCCCATGGCTGCCAGAGCCCTGTTAAAGTCGTTCTGAGCCAGGAAAGGAATTTGGGTCTTGGTGTACATGGTCAAGTTGTTCTGCAGATCAAACTCCGCAATGCATCCTGCCGTACCCATGCATGATTGTTGAATTAGGGGCGTTTCAAAATGTCCCTCTGCAATATATTTGGCCTTCTTTTTTGCCTCCTCCACATCACCCGAGACAAATCGCCATGGCACAGGAACAATATTGTCCTTACGAGGTCTACCCCTGGGATCTTCTTCATGAATCAGGGGGGCATCCTCACGCAACCCCTCTTCAGGGCTGAAAACTCCAGGAAGTTCTTCATACTCAACTTTGATAAGATCTATAGCTTCCTCTGCGATCTCAGGGTCCGTGGCAGCCACCGCAGCCACTTCATCCCTGAACTGGCGTACCTTTCCCTTCTTGAGGGCAAAGTTGTCGCGGATAAATCCGATGCGGATTTCCGGTGTATTGTAGCCAGTGATAACAGCTCGCACTCCCGGCAGTTTTTCCGCTTTGCTAGTATCTATGTTCTTGATTCTGGCGTGTGCGTACTCACTGTACTTTATCTTTCCATAAAGCATCCCAGGCCTTTTGAGGTCATGAATATAGAGGGCACGACCTGCTGCCTTGTCTGGCGCATCTGGCCTTGGAGTGTTTGATCCAACAAAATGTAATTCGCCCATATCATCCTCCCTAGGTCAATTAGTGCTCAGTGCAAAACATATCCTCAGATTACTGTCCTTGCCCCCATCACATCATCTCGCCTGCCTTCTTTATGGATTCCACAATTTGGACATACCCAGTGCACCTGCACAAATTACCTGATATCCCTCTCTTTATCTCCTCTTCAGAAGGCTGCTCGTTCTGATTCAACAAGGCCACAGCAGACATTATCATCCCAGGAGTGCAAAAACCGCATTGTACACCGCCATTTTCCACAAAGGCCTTCTGCACTGGATGAAGTTTGTTCCCTTCACCAAGCAGGCCTTCCACTGTCACCACCTCTTTGCCATCCACTTCAAATGCTGGATATATGCAGGAATCCACATTGTATCCGTCCACCAATACGGTGCACGCACCGCACTCCCCCTGTCCGCATCCTTCCTTGGGCCCGGTGAGCTCAAACACTTCTCTCAGGACTTCAAGAAGCATCTTATGTGATTCCACTTCAGCGGAGACCCTATGGCCATTCAGGGTGAATTTGATCAGTTTCTTCATCTGATAACCTCCTAGTGCCTATTGACGCGCGCAAGCGGCTGCTTCGCGAATTGCCCTCTTTATAAGTACGCCTGAGACAGCTCTGCGGTATTCCGAAGTGGAACGAACATCGGTGATGGGACTGACTGCCTTGGTGACCATCTTCTCCACTTCCTGCAAAAGATCCTCTTCGATCTTTTGCCTTTCTATTTTCTCCTCGATACTCTTCAGCCTGAGAGGCACAGGCGCCACAGCCCCTACTGCCAGCCTGCATCTCTTGCACACACCATTTTCCATTGTCATAAGAGCTGCAGCATTTGCAATGGCTATGTCCTGGGACACACGTCCTATTTTCAAGAACGCGGTCCCAGTGCTACTG
>Ga0209410_1001797_pt1 | contig 10419 bp, 5 predicted proteins | sample Mar14436cmmetaG_FD_184135 | JGI IMG/M metagenome (GOLD analysis project Ga0209410, IMG submission 184135) | Marine hydrothermal vent microbial communities from Guaymas Basin, Gulf of California to study Microbial Dark Matter (Phase II) - Marker... ... | reverse complement strand
TTTACTGGGCCACAAAAGGATATGAGCAAAAAAACAAGATTATCAGCAGAAATCTTTCCTATCATGGATTAAACATGGTTTCCATGTGGGCTACCGGAATACCTAGGTTTCATAGTAAGGTTGGAGCCCCTCACCCGGATGTTGTTAATATAGCAGAATGTTATTGTTATCGTTGTCCCTTTGGCAAGGATTACCCGGGGTGTAACTTGGAATGTGCTGATGCCCTGGCTGAAGCTATTGAGAAAGAAGGAAAGGATAATATTGCCGCATTTGTTGCAGAACCAATTTATGGTGTTTCTGGGACTATCTGCCCGCCTCCGGAATATTTCCCAAGAATAAAAGAAATTTGTGATGATTATAATATCTTATTAATTCTCGATGAAGTCATGACAGGATTTGGAAGAACGGGGAAGAATTTTGCCTGCGAGCACTGGAATGTTTTCCCTGATATGATGTGTATTTCAAAGGGCATGATCAGTTCTGCCCTCCCTATTGCTGGCGTGGCCTTTACAGAGGAGATTTTTCAGGGAATGCTTTGTTCAGATCCTTTCCCCCATCTTCATACCTGTGGCGCTCATCCTGTATCCTGCGCGGTGGCAAAGAAGAATCTTGAGATAATGATCCAGGAAAATCTGGTGGAAAATTCTGCAGTAATGGGCGAATACATGCTGGATGAACTGACGAAATTGCTGGAATATCCGTTCATTGGACAGGTTCAGGGTATGGGTCTGTTCCTCGGATTTGAGATGGTCCGGGATCAGAATACAAGAGAGCCTTTTAAAAACAAGGAGGAGAAGAGGCTGGTAAAAGCTATATTGGATGAGGGTGTGATTGTTCGCTCAGGTGGTAGTCGCATACAGATCGGGCCGCCCCTTATTGCGACCAAAGACGACGTGGACGAAATATTGGCGGCCATCAAAAAGGCGGTGGCTAATTTCAAACCTTAATGGAAGGAGGGAATAACATATGGCCTGGATGTGGCGATTACATACAAGAGAATTCTATCCCCAAAGGGATTTAAAAAAATATCCGGTAATGTTTTTGAATAAATCACACACCTATCCGCCTTTTACTCCGCTCTTTATGTGGTCATGGATATTTAACGAGGCCCATGGTGTTTATTACGGCTGCAATGAAACTTTTACACCAGGTACACGTGGACATATCATGCTGGATATTGATGGGTGTGCATTAGAAAATGGCTTGCCTATTCCGGATAAAAAAGAAATAGACCAGAGGAAGAAGCAAAACAGGGAATGGATTGTCAATACTTTTGCGCCCAGGTGGGAACAACTCTGGACCCAGCACAAAAATGAACTGGAGGGATATTACAGAAAGGAACAGGCATTTGATTTTGATAGTGCCTCTGTTTATGACCTATACAAATTATTCAATGAAACGATTTGGGTTAACCGAAGGATGTGGGAGTGGCATTTCTATTTCATGTATGGCCAATTTGGCGCCTATTGGGAATTTGAAGATATGTGCAAGGATTATGTGGGAATCGTAGAGACCGATGGCCTCTGGCATGACCTGATCCGTGGATATGATAATTACTTGTTCAGAATGGACAGGGCGATGTGGGATTTACGTAACAGGGCGATTGAACTTAACGTTGACGATATAATTCGAAAAACTCCCACAGAAGAAACGATTAATGCCCTTAAGGGGGTGGAAACAGGTAAAGAATGGTTAGATGAAGACTATCATGACTTTATGTTTGTTAAGGGGTATGGCTGGCGTCAGCCCAGAATGATGGAATTCATAAACCCCCTCTGGTGGGAAGATCCTTCGCCGCTCTTTAACTGGCTCAAACAATATCTTCTCTTTGATGACGGTTCAGATATCATATTTCCCTTGGATAAAATTAGGCCGCAACTGGAGGAAAGGCGAAGAGATGCAGAGCAGGAGGTCTTAAGAAGAGCCAAAGCAAAGGGATACCCGGACATGGAGTATTTTGAATTAATGATGAGACTAACCCAGAGGACCAGCTTTTACAGCGAGGCCCATGACTGGATTGACGAGATTCAATGCCATGCGGTAAATCGGTATGTCTTTAGGAAGATCGGGGAAAAACTTTTACAGTACGGGACATTTGAAGACCCTGATGATATCTTCTTTTTTGTCCCTGATGAGTTAAGCATGTTTATTGCTTTTCCTGAAAACTATGAAGTAGGCGATCTTGCCAAGCAAAGAAGGCAACAATGGATCCAACAGACTGAATATGAAACGCGACCTCCTATTGAGTCTGCTGATCCGAATCTAAAACCAGAAGACACCTTACCCTATGTGCTCGGACCAAGAGATCCTGTTGTAACAAAGATCTCTATTGGACCATTTGCCCAGCCTCGTCCAGAGACAGGGGCAGTGTGCTTCGGTAACTGCGGCAATGTTGGTGAGGCCGAGGGGATAGCGCGGAGGGTCGTTTCGTCTGACGAAATCTTTTCTGTTAAGCCCGGTGAGATACTGGTAGCTCCGGCCACCCAGGGGTCCTGGAGCCCGGTGTGGCCTTTGGTAAAAGCAGTTGTGACTGATGGTGGTGGGAGCGTCAGCCATGCCTGTATCGTTGGAAGAGAATATGATATTCCCGTTGTCTCCAATACTGGAGACGCAACATATAAAATCAAGACAGGTGATCGGGTTCGTGTGGAATCTAAAGAAGGGCTGGTCTTCCGAATTGATTGAGAGACCGAAATAATCATCAAGGCGCCATATTAGCGCCTTTCAAAATAGGAAGTATGGGATGAAATATAGACTGACAGTTGATCTTGGACAACAAAAGATTGATCGTAGAGATCTCTCGGAGGAAGTAACGTGGCTAGGCGGGCGTGCTATGGTTGATCGTATCATATCGGAAGAGGTACCGCCGACCTGCCATCCTCTGGGGCCATTCAATAAGCTCGTTATAGCACCTGGTCTTTTTGCAGGGACACCCATGCCCACAGCCAGCCGGATGTCCATCGGAGCCAAGAGTCCACTAACAGGTGGAATCAAAGAATCCAACGTGGGTGGCATGGCAGGCATTATGTTGGGCCAGCTCGGTATAGGGGCGATAGTAATAGAAGGCGAGTGTCATTCTTCTTCACTCAAGGGCTTAATCATTCGGCAGGACTATGCTGAACTATTCGAGGCATCAGAAATTAAGGGCACAGGAAATTACGATACCGTGACTGCCCTCAAAAAGCGATTCGGCCAGGATGTCGGTGTTATCTCTATTGGTCCCTGTGGGGAGATGAAAATGGCAGCAGCCGCCATAGCTGTGACCGACACCGATGGCCGTCCCTCCCGTTTTGCAGCCCGCGGTGGTTTAGGGGCGGTCATGGGCGCCAAAGGGCTTAAGGCCATTGTGATTGATCCTAAAGGAGGTAGGCCGCTAAAGGGCGTAGATACCGTTGCCTTTACCAAAGCAGTCAAGGAATACACGAAGATCCTTAAATCCAGCAAAAGGACGGCCTTCTGGAGAGAGAATGGCACGGTAGGACTGGTAGAGATTAGTAATGAGCGTGGTAGTTTGCCCACCCGCAACTTCACGGCTGGTTCTTATGAAAAGAAAAACTCTATTAACTCTGAAAAACTCAAGGAAATACTCCAGCAACGTGGTGGTAGTATGGGTCACCCCTGCATGAGGGGCTGTGTGATCCAGTGTTCCAATATTTACCATGATGAATATGGCCAGTACCTTACCTCTGGCCTGGAGTACGAGACTATCGCTATGATGGGCTCCAATCTGGATATCGATGACTTGGATACCATCGCACAGATAGATTTCCGCTGCGACAATTACGGTATGGATACCATCGAAACGGGGGTAACCCTTGGGATACTGACCGAGACAGATCTATTCTGCTTTGGGGATCGCAAGCGGGCTGTAGCGCTTATTGATGAGATTGGCCAGGGCACTGTTCTCGGACGGATCTTGGGCCAGGGATCGGTTATTACTGGAAAAGTCTTTGGCATCCGGCGGGTGGCTGCGGTCAAGGGCCAGGCACTTCCTGGCCATTGCGCCCGGCCTATCAAGGGACTTGGAGTAACCTACGCTACCAGCCCCCAGGGAGCAGATCACACGGCAGGCTTTGTGACTGAAGAACCTCTGTCAAAAGATGGGCATGTGGAACGTTCACGTGAGTCCCAGATCAATAATCTTCTAGCCGACAGCCTGGGGCTATGCCAGTTCACGGGTCTTCGTGCCCAGTATGAGCTCTTTGCTGGTTTGGTAGGCACTCTGACCGGAAAGATCCCGACTGAGAAGGACATTCGCTGCATAGGACAAGATGCGCTATGGCAGGAAAGAATGTTTAACATCCGTGCCGGTTTTGGTCCGGGTCAGGATCGTCTCCCTGAATTTATGGCCACTGAGCCACTACCACCACATGATACAGTTTTTGATGTTGAAGACAAGGAGTTGGATCGAGTCTTTGGCGAATATCCAGGGCCTTGCTAAATCCATAAGAATCTAAATACTCAGTCATCCCGCAGCATAAAGAACTTCCATTTTCTGTTACAAGATGCAACTCCTGCCGTTTCTAAAGAAGTCTCTTTTTCTCCTGTACCAATTTTGATAAGAGGCCTTCCATTAAAGCGCTAAATAATTTCCATGGAAGTATTCATTGATATCTGCTAACTGTAAATTAGTTGCATTTAGCGCTAAATCTTTGCTAATTCCTCTAAATTAGATTAGTTGTAACTTCTCAATAAGTTGGGAAAGCAGCTTAAAAATGCTGCATTTAAGGAGCATGGGTATGTCCCCTGACTTTATGTAGGCCTTGTTGTGCCTTATTGCCCGACAGATACCCCAACTTATTGAGAAGTTACGATTAGTTCTATGTCCACAGCCAAAAGATGTAGAATAGAAAAGGAAAATGAAATGGTTGAATGGAGAGATGAATGGAGGCCTAAAAAGCGATACCATTCGTATGTGTTAAGCTATGAGGATCTTCAGGCCTATCCATGCTGGTACCTGGATTCGGTTCATTGCATTCCTCCATGGACACCTCTTTTTGCCTGGAGCTGGACCCATCACCAACGATATGGTGACCTTTGGGCAGCTGAAACCATGGGATTTCCCACCTGTAAGGGCACAGATTGGCGAGAGGTCGACGGGTGCGCTTATATGAGCCCGATTCTGGTCACGGACAAAACCGAACAAAAAGAGAGGGCAGTCCGCTTTAAGGAACATCTGAAGCCATTTATTGAGGATTATGATAGTGTCTGGTCTGGAGTAGTGAGAGAATTAATGGCTAAGTATCAGGAGTTTAAAGCATTCGATGTGGCATATGCGCCAAATTCTGCATTATATGACCATTTTGATTCCGTTTTTCGATTCAACAACAGGGTTTGGGGGTTGCATTCATGGATAATGTATACACTTTCCGGACTGTATGCTCTATTCGAAGATATCTGCAAGGAAAGAATAGGCATAGATGATACCAGCCCTGTATGGCACAAGATGATTAGGGGGTTTGATAATAAAAATCTTGAAGTAGATCGGCTTCTATGGAATTTATACAAGCATGCTGTTGAGCTTGGTGTAGATGGCGTCATTAAAAATAATCCCTTAGATGAAATTATACCTGCTCTAATGGAAACCAAAAAGGGAGACAGGTGGCTAAATGGAGAAAATGGTTTTCAAGGTTTTTTGAATGAGCATGGATGGAGAATGCCCAGGATGATGGAATTTAACTGCAAGGCATGGATTGAAGACCCTTCACCCGCTTTTTCTTTTATCAGGCAATATATTGATAAATCAGGGCAATTTGAGATGGACATACGGAGAAAGGAAATAGTTAATGAGAGAAAAGAAGCAGAGCAAGAAATCCTTTCACGTTTTCCTGATTCTCAAAGAGAATGGATTAAAAGGCTTATGGGAGTAGCTCAAAAAGCTGGGATTTTCAGCGAGGGACATAACTATTACTTTGAGCATATGTCTCACTCCTTAATGAGAAGGGCTGGATTGGCGTGCGTAAAAAAGATGGTAGATAAGGGATTAGTGGAGGACCCTGAAGATTTTGTATTTTTATTGCCTGATGAGATCAGAAAAAATATAATCCCCCTTTGTTTAGATTATCGGCCACTCATTTCAGAACGAAAGGCGTATTATAATGAATACTATCAAATATTAAACAGGCCTATACTCATCGGAAAACTTGCTGATGATCATGGCAGAGCCATGGAATATATGGCGGCAACTAAAGATGATGTTATGATGAAGATTACGGTTGGTGTAGAGGCGGTTGCTTCAGTGGATTTTAAAGCAGATCTTTACGGAAATCCAGGGGCTCCTGGTATTGGCCAGGGGACTGTAAGGATTATTTCTTCTGAAGAAGATATTCCTAACATTAAGTCAGGCGATATTTTAGTGGCTACGACTACTTATTCAAGCTGGACCCCTGTTTTTCCTCTCCTTGAAGGAGTTATACTCGATAGCGGGGCAAGCCTTTCCCATGCGGCTATAGTTGGAAGAGAGTACAACATACCCGTGGTGATTCAAACCAAAAATGCTACTAAAAAGTTAAAAAATGGCCAAAAAGTAAGGGTTGATGGAAGTCGTGGCGCTGTTTGGGTTTTATCGGAGTAACGATGGCGGGTGATCTAATTCGTTGGTTTAAGGATATCAACAAGAAGCACGTTCAACATGTAGGGAAAAAGTGCGTTAGTCTGGCAGAGCTAACCCGAGCAGGGATTCAAGTTCCTCCAGGATTTGCCTTAACGATAAAGGCCAATGAGCGAATGATGTATAAAACAGGGATTGGTGAGAAGGTTAGCCAATATCTGGGAAGATTCGAGAAAGGCTCTTTGAAAAACTATAGTGATTCAGAAAAAGCAGGAAATCATATCCTTCAAATGATGAAAGGCATTAAATTACCTGAGGATATGCGCAGTGAACTTTTCAAGAGCTATGAGAAACTTTGTGAGGTTTCTGACATTCCCGATGTGCCGGTTTCGGTAAGGTCAAGCGGCCCGGTGAGCCATCCTGGTTTGTTTGACACCTATCTTAATGTACAAGGGCAGGCCGAGCTTGAACAAAAGGTTGTTGCTTGTTGGGCAAGTGTGTTCGCCCCGCGTGCTATTGCTAATCGGGCTCAACAGGGAAGACCTGTTGAAAAAGAATATATTGGTGTCGTCATTTTACAGATGGTGAATGCCAGGTCTGCCGGAGTGTTATTTAGCGTAAATCCTATCACAGGCAATTTGAACGAGATAGTTATTGAGGGAAGCTGGGGATTGGGGGAAAGCGTTGTGCAGGCAAGCGTGGCACCTGATCGATTTACAATTGATAAAAGGACGCTGGAGGTTAAAGAAAAAATTATCAATGAAAAGCTGAGAGAGGTTATTTTAACCTCTCAAGGTACTGTAGTTGAGCCAGTTTCACTTGAAAGACAGGCTATATCTTGTATAAACGACGACGAAATAAGAGAGTTAGTAAGACTGGCAAAGATTGTTGAAATTCATTATGGGGGTATACCTCAAGATGTGGAATGGGCGATCTCTGCTGATTATACATTTCCCGGAAATGTCTTTTTCTTGCAAACGCGCTCTGTTGTGGGTGTAAAATGGGAAAGCAAGTATCTCGATAAATCTGCTGGTAAAAGCCCCGCCGATCATATTGCCGACCTTATGGTCGAACGTCTTATCGGATGATCAAAATATTTGAAAAGAGAAAAAAGGGAGATGTTTAGTTATTCCCCACTGGTGATGAATAGACCTTCTTTGATGGAATTTCTATTCTCTGAGAGATGTAGAATCCATGGCCGACAAGGTTTATCATGATGACTATTTAGCGGCCCCTACTGGAAATGGATCTTTTTTGACTCACCAAACCATCGGTAAGGTCTTTGATTATTTTTGCGTTGAGCACAATCTGTTTACACGGTGGGGAGGAAGAAATAATTGAAGTTTAACCAACAAAAACTGCTCGTTACTCAGCGTTTGTCTTGAAAAACATCACATCCTTGACACACTAACTAATAGCGCTTACCTGTATTCTTAACATTTAAGCAGATGACACCTATTATTTTTTCTTGAGGTAAAAATGGGTAAAAGAATCTGGATGCTTCTTCCGCTAAGCCTGTTGTTTTTCCTTTCCCAGTTCTATCGGGCTACATCTGCTGTCATAGCATCTGAACTTATGAGAGATCTCAGTCTCACTGCCGAAAATCTGGGTTTTTTAAGCTCGGTTTTTTTCTATGCATTTGCATTGATCCAGATTCCTATGGGAGCGTCCATGGATATTTTTGGGGCGAAAAGGTTAATCCTCTTCCTTTCTTCTGTGGGTATAGTTGGTGCGATAATCTTTGCCTTGGCACATTCATTTCCTGTAGCCCTGATAGGAAGGGGATTGATAGGAGTAGGGATGGCCTGTGCCTTAATGGGGCCCTATAAACTTATCTCTGTCTGGTTTCCAGCTCGTGCCTTTGCCACCATCTCCGGTCTTATTCTATCTATCGGGACTTTGGGAAGTATAGTGGCTACCGCACCTCTGGCATTTGCAGTAAATTGGATAGGCTGGAGGAAGGCCTTTCTTTTTATAGCATTTATTCACCTTGTTATTACCATTTGGATTTATATAGCAGTAAAGGATTCCCCAGATGAATATCAGGCAGGAGATATATCAGATTTGCAAAATAAGAACTGGGTGAAGGGGTCAATGGATGGGGTTTTGTCAGTTCTCAGGCTGCCATCTTTTTGGCTTATTGCCTTAGCCGCCTTTGTTAGGTACGGCACGTATATATCAATAGCCGGCCTTTGGGCAGGCCCGTATCTGGAACACGTTTATAATATTCCCCTCATTGACAGGGGGAAGATATTGATGTTATTTCCAGTAGGATTTCTTTTAGGCGGGCCTATTTTAGGTTTTCTCTCAGATCGAGTGTTCAGGAATAGGAAGTCTGTGGCGCTGCTTGCAATGTTTTTCTATACTATTTTTTTCTTTCCCTTGACCGGTTTTTTCCCCACACCTTCTCTTATCATGATAGGAGGAATTTTCTTTTTTATTGGGTTTCTAACATCATGCGGCAATATAATGTATGCCAATATCAAGGAATTGCTCCCACGCTCTATTAGTGGAACAGCAATGACTGCGGTAAACTTCTTCACCATGGGAGGCGCAGGCATTTTTCAGTATGTGATGGGTATTAGTATCGATAAATTTTCTCTCCCCCAGGGGCAATTACCGCCTGAGGCCTTTTCTTTTGCCTTTGGTCTTTGTTTTGTTGCCGCTGCGCTGGGCACAGTAGCATATATTTTCGTTAAGGAAGTGCATTCATGAAGGGCCAGCGGCTGGCATTAAGAATTGAAAATTGAAAATAAAGTAATTCCATTCATAAAGAACTGTGTGCTGCTATTTCAGACGCTTGCTTCTTTAAACTTACCCGCTGAATAAGATACATGGTCGCCAGGATTAGAAATCCAAACACCTTGTAAAGATCGATCGGCCAGAAAAGCAAGATAGTGGCAAGCACTGTGATTGCCCTTTCTCCTATATTCATTTTTCTCAGCAGATATCCTTCCCAGCATACGGTAAAGCCAAAGAGCCCAAACAGGGCGGAAGCTGCTGTAATAATAACCTCAATGACAGGGCCTTCAAAAAGCAGCGGGGTATAGGCAAAGAGGAAAGGGATTATATAGAGACCCTTTGCAAGTTTCCATGAAGTAAAACCAGTCTGCATAGGCTTGGAGCTGGCTACCCCTGCTGCTGAGAATGCTGCAAGGCATACAGGTGGTGTCACATTGGCATCCTGACTGTACCAGAAGATAATCATGTGTGCTGCAAGAAGCGAGACACCCATCTGGGTTAAGGCAGGTCCTGCAAGAACCGCCAGCATTATGTAGGATGCTGTGACTGGAAGGCCCATCCCAAGAACAAGGGAAGCCAGCATGACCAATATGATCGCAAAGAAAAGAATCCCATAAGAAAGGTCCATCACAACACCAGAAAAGGTTATGGCTACGCCGGTAATTGCCACGACACCTATGATAATTCCAACGCAGATCAAGATAGCTGCGGTTGATATGGTATTTCTGGCCCCCATATAAAGGGCATCGAGGATATCCTTGATGCCCATTCGGGTATCCCTTTTAAACCAGCTTACTACTATAATGCTCCCAATGCCAATACAGGCCGCATAGGTCGGCGTAAAGCCTCTTAAAAGGAGCAAAACAAGGATGATTACAGGAATGGTGAACTGAAACCCTTCTTTTAAGACAGCGCCTAACCTGGGAAGCGTTTCCTTTGGCGTTGGCATGATCCGTTGCTTCAGGGCCTCAATATGGACGAAGAAGGCAACAGAGGCAAAGTACATGATAGCCGGGATAGTAGCCACTGCAATAATCTTGAGATAAGAAATCCCTGTCCATTGTGCCATGATAAAGGCCCCAGCACCCATAATGGGCGGCATAAGCTGTCCCCCGGTGGAGGCGGCC
>Ga0209410_1001794_pt1 | contig 10437 bp, 3 predicted proteins | sample Mar14436cmmetaG_FD_184135 | JGI IMG/M metagenome (GOLD analysis project Ga0209410, IMG submission 184135) | Marine hydrothermal vent microbial communities from Guaymas Basin, Gulf of California to study Microbial Dark Matter (Phase II) - Marker... ... | reverse complement strand
GTAATGCTGAGTATCCCTTCTTGATCAATATCAGCCTTTTGTACCATTCTATTAAGACTTTGCCATTCCATTCCTTTATGATGTTGTTCTGAGGAGGCAACTGATATACCCCTATCCAAACGACCTTACCGGGAGCCGTGACTGCCAAGGTAATGTAGCAACCAGCAACTTCGGGCCTCAGAAGATCCTTGAAAGGCATTAACACGTTCCACATGTTAACGAATCTAGCTATCTCCGTGTATTTGGCATCTAATTCACGTTCTGTTTCAAAGTATTTAACATAATTTTCTGAGTATGAGACTTCCTCGCCGCTATATACTCCTTTCAAAAGCGACCTAAAATTGTAACCCCACACCCAATCGAAATATTTTCCTTGACTTCTATCCATCGTAGGGTCCGTGAGAAACGCCGCGAGGTTTCCTTTACTAATCTTAATGATGAGATCATCTGATACATCCTGCCACGTCTTGAAGGTATTCTCGCCGGCGAATATTAGGTCTCTCCCCATCTCCTCTCCAAGTTCATTTATCTTTGCCTTCATAGCCTTCACGAGGGGTTCCGGACTGTAGTATCCATCGACTGGTGTTAGGCACTCGAAGCCCTCAGCAAGTAGCCCTTTTTCCTCCATGTCTTTTAGGATGTCTCTCATGTGTAGGTCACAGTATGCCACATTCGGCGCGTCTAAGAATACTCCATCTACGCCCCAATATTTTACCCAGTGAGGAATTATCACATCCGTCACGTATTTGATTAGGTCAGGATGAGCCTTATTCACGGCGTATCCATAGGAAGCTTTAGCTCCAGTTGTAACCCAAGGCCACATAACTGCGTGTTTTCCATAGATGCTTTTTAATATCCATTCTGGATGCTCCTCATGAATGAAATCTCCAGGTATCGATGACAATATGCATAGTTGAGGTATGACCTTGATTCCTAAGGAATGAGCAGCTTCTATCATGTGCAGAAACTCATCTTCAGAGCCTCTATCGGGATCCGGCCTCAGAAAATTCTTAGCTTGGAGGCCCCATCTTAACTTGAGCTGCATCTCTCCCTTACAAGTGTAAACTGTAATCTTATCTACGGGTTTTGCACGTTCATAGGGTGCCCAGAGGAATATTACATCGACTCCGACTTCTTTCAGTACGGGAAGAGCAGCCTCAACCTCGCTCCATGTAGGTTTAGAAATTCCCCTAGCCTTGTCTCCAACGAAGGGAATAGCAGCTATTACAAGCACGCTATCCTTAATAGGCTTAGGCATGCACTCTCTCGGCAACGGCCTCAAATTCTCCCATTCACCTTGACGCATAATAATGGTACCAATCATGAAAAGCACCACAATTATCACAAGAAAAATTAAGTATTTAAGTTTATTCATGAGTTTAGGAGTTTTCGCGCGCTATTTAATTTTTTCGGCTTGATTTTGCTGTCCTATTGCTTCTGGCCTCCAGCGACTCCGCCGCCGCGGCCCTGCAGATAAGCACGGTCATAAAGATAAACATATACCGGTGGTTAGAAGCAGAACTCGCGCTTCCAGATAACTGCCCTTCAAACAAATATTAACGGCGGAACCTACACAAACACATTCATCTTCACCCGTCAAGGCCTAGCTTCACAGCATCGCAGAACATCCTTAAGTAACTAGAAACTTCCAATCTTTTTCCCACTTCAGGATAGGTGTTCAATCCAGCCGAATCCTTTGAGTTCAGCGGTACTTCCATCCTTGCGTGTGAATGTTCCAGATACTCTTGATACGACTTCTCCCCATTGCCATCCAAATCTGGCTATTCCATCGTATGTGAGGTTAAGTGATCCCTTAAGAGTCTCGGCTGAGAGATTTATCTTTACTGGTGAAATTCCATGCAATCTGAGAATTGCCAAGTCGAAATCTCTCGGGATCATATAGTTACCATCGATGACTATTCCTCCATCCTTATAATCGCCGAAAATAACAAATATGCCATGCGTCTCATCATTGCACCAGAATGGAAGCCAGAACTCATTGCCATGCTTTATGATGTTATGAACTATGTCGCCCTTATTAAAGAAGGCTTCATGATCAGAAAATCCCGCAACCTCAACCTTCCTGCCATTTATTACTGCATACCCAGAGACCCTCGAGAATGGTTCAGCCCCAGCAATTTTAGTTCCATCAGGAAAGATTATTGCTGGTCTACCCTTATTATACCAGAATGGAAAACCTAAATCCTCAAAATCCAAGTTGAGTTGGATGTCGCCTCCGATGTAATGTCCATAGGCGGGCAGATCGATCTCCATGAATCTTCTGTTAAGTGAGAGCTTATATCCTCCTTCTCTCAAAATTGAGTATTCAACTTCTCCTTGGCTACCTGAAAAGACTATTTTGTCTTCAAACTCCTCTGAAACCCATCCCTCCCAGTCTATCCTCCCAATATTATTGAATTTGCCATCTTCAATTTCAATCATGTCAAACTGATAGACATATTTACGGTTTCCATGGAATGGCTTAAACTCTAAGTAGAAGGCATATATCTTCTGATTGTTACCCTTCAACACACCATTACACCAAATGTTATATCTCGGAATTCCATTGAATTCCAGTCTTTTAAGCTCCTCGAAGGATGGCTTATGGAGACCCTCAAGATCCTCAGGCTTACCCTCTAAAGGCTTATCAATTTCATAAGTGAACATTTTCACACATTAAAAAATTCCGTGAACATAAAAGTCTTTCCTTTATTGGTTACTTCGTGTTTATGACTTATTTTTAGCGCTACATCTTCAGGAAATGATTAACTAACTGCATCCACGTAAAGGTCAGAGGGATGATATCAAAATTTAAGCAATAAAGCGTTTGAATTTTAGTTGATCTCGGAGGCATAGTTTGAGAAGCAACATACAGTGACATGCCTAAATCTGCCGAATGAAGTTCGCGGTTCAGCCTCAGCATTCACTTGAATTTAAAGTTAAAACATCCAACAATAAATCCATTAATAAAGGGGGATGAAGTAGAAGAGAAAAGCTGCATCTCCAAAAAGTATAATATCGTTGGGTGCAGTAGGCTTAGCCACGTAACGGAATCAATAATTCATACTTTTCATTTTAGAAAAATAGAAAGAATTTGTCTAATTCGCGAATTTAAATTCAAGTATTGAATGTCTCATCATTTATATACTTCATGAAGTCAGCTGGAGAAGATAAGCGAAGATTGTCTTTCTATAGATCCTGGTTCATGTTCCCATGATCTCAAGGATCCTGCGGAAATTCATTTGTCGTCAAAATTAATAAGCTTAGGATGATGAGCCGTTGGATGTGCGCTGTGAGAATTACTGCCATTAGTGTTATACATTACGAGATGCCGTTTTCAGAGCCTAAGTTAACTCCAAGATAGAACAAGTAGTACTATAAGAGGAGGTTTGCCTAACTGTTGGTGTCAGTCAACATATATTGGGTGGAGAGGATGGGCAGGGCTTATGGAGGTTTAGGCTTCTTCCCGGTGATGTAGCGGTTTGTAATGTCAATAAGATATTTTACGTGAAAACTTGAGGTGCTTCAAATAGAAATGTTCCTTGCAAACGATATTTTAGAAGCGGTTCTCTCACAAAAAATGATGGGAATGATATTTTCTATTATGCGATTACTCCTATCTGTCTCAACGACATAACCACATGGGAGATTACGAGCATTATTGACCATCCGCCAAGCACACCTGAAGCTATCGGTACACCCTTTTCCTCATAGAGCTCAGTCCCTCCTATCTTTAGGGTTATCTGCTTCAGGATTAAGGCTATGATCCACCCTGCAAATGTTATTAGGCACAGGGGCGAGAGCACAAGTCCTATTGGATGCAGAGGAAATGCCGGCCATCTCTCCTGAATCTTATAAATTATTATGGCTATGATCGCACCGAATATGTACCAAAGCCATACCGTTGGAGCTGGACCTTCCTTTGCATGAGTCCACTTTGGAAATGCTTCTCTAAGCCATCCCCAGCTTAGGCCATAAGCGGATGTCCATCCATGATAATTGGTCCATTTAACGCCTATTCCATACGTATACGAGAACCAAAGCCACAGTGGAATTGTGATGATTATTCCAAGGATCATTCCTATGATCGAACTGACTAGTATATCCCTATCCCTAGTTCCAGTTATGCTGCCAACCTTAAATAGCTCCAAAATCCTCTGGCCACTCCCTCCCGTTACGCAGTCAGTTTCTCCGGGTATGCGTATAAGCCGGTTATAGCTAAAGCTTATCATCGCATTTTGTGTTATCTTCGGCGGCTTAAAGGGAGCTCCTAAACCTATGGCGCGGCCTATCATTGTGAAGAAAGACCATATATGGAAGAGATAGGGAAGAAAGACGCCTGAGTGTCCAGCATAATCGCCTGCGTAACCTCTACCAACCGAGAGAGCAGCAACATATATGAAGAGGAAGAGAGCCGTGCATAGTAAGCTGACCCATATTGGGAGGTACCAATATGTTGCATAAGACAAGAATACTGAGTATATAATGTATAGGATTATCCAGCTTATTCCAAGCCAGCGTATCGATATATCCTCCTCTCCTACACTCTCTCCGCGAAGCGAACGTACAAACTTAACTATACCACTCTTTATGCTCGCTCTCAACTTAAACATCGGCCAGAGTGTACATGCGAAGAGTGCTCCCCATATTATGGTTCCATAACCCCATGACCCCTGACCCCAATTGACCCAGCCAGCTCCTCCACCTGGAAAACCATTCAAAAGATTATGGCACAAAGTAAAGCCTACGCCGCCTCTGATTCCCGTTGGGAAGGGTGGAAAGATTCCAGCGTACGTTGCTATAATGGGTACTATCATGAATAGAATAACATAGAATATGATTGCCGAAAGGAGTATGCGCGTAGGAATGAAGTATCCAGCAGCTATGTAGAATACGTTAAAATTGAAGTATAATGGAACCCACGGGAGGAGTGCCAAGGGGGTCAAATCTATATATGCATTCTGTGATCTTATTCCAAGACCTGGAAAGAGAGGTTCAATCCATAGATATGATGTTGCTACGATCCCCAAAATGATGCCTATGAGTAACCACTTACGACTTTTCTCTCTAGCCTCGCTTACAGTAGCAGTCTTGATTATGCTCGAAGTTCCAGTTGCTAATGGGAAGGGAAGAGCCTCTAATTCTATATATAACCTGCGGAGCAGACATCCAGTTGTTATAAAGAGTAGATTCTGCACTATTAGAAAAGTCGACCAGAAGATTATCGGAGTCATCCATGCATCCCATGGTACGAGCTTACCTCCATAGGTCATAGCCTTTATAACATTTATATCCTTGGGCATGAAAAGTGGATTCTCTAAGGCTATGAAAGTCTGAGTGAATGCTGGAACATGAACGCATAAGCCCGGAGTTGCAAAGACATATCCGAGTATTCCGGCGGCTGTGGGCATGAGCGATCCCATCATGGACATTGAATAAATAAGCGTTAGTTCTTGGGAGGACAGACCTAGCTTCCGCGGAAGAGCCATTAACAATAGTGATAGAATTGTTACAGGAGCCCATAGGATCAAGAAATCAACTGGTACTTCCCCTCCGCCAGGCGAGACCGCTCCAAGAAGAGCCCGGCCGCCATTTGCGCTACCCATAATGAAGATTACAATTAAGACCATGATGACAGCATAGATAGCTCCAATAACATAGCTAATAGGTCTGACGCCTTTTTTCCTCTCTACTTCCAAGACAATCCCTCTCACAGAAATGCACTTTTTGTATTATTACTACAAATTATTTATAAGATTTTCCCAGATCTTTCCGTAACAAGCTCAAATCTCGATTTTGTAACGGTCTACGAATGTTATCTTGGAAACCAAACAGCTGAGACATTCAATATTCTAGAGAAGATAACGTCTTCATTCGAGACATGAACTGATCATGCCACAGATAAATTAATGGTAAAATAATATTTATAAGGACAAAAGAAGCTCTCGATTTTGGGGGTTTGAATTTTCAGATGAAAGAGAATCGAAAGCTAAAGATAATCATTTTATCCTGTATAGTTTTGTCTCTATTTCTAATGCAATTCGTTTCTAACGATTTAGGTGAGCGCCATTACTTTGAAAGAACAAGCCGAAATATTGATTATTCAGGCGTAGTTTCGAATGTTAACATCACGGAGGTTTTAAGGCATATTCGATACTTTTCAAGGTTAGGTTCAAGATTCGCTGGTCTTCCAGGATCAAATAAGGCTGCAGAATACATTGGTAAATTCTTTAAGAACCAAAGCTTAAAAGTTTTTTATCAAACCTTTAATGTCTTGATTCCTGTTAGTTATGGTGCAAACCTGACAATTTTAAGTAACGGTGAGATCTTTAAGGTATATCCCATCTGGCCCAATATGGTTTCTCCATCTACCGTAAATGGTTCTATTACTGGCTTTCTCATTTATGTTCGAGATGGAAGTTTACAGAAGATAACTGACACGTGTAGAAGGCTTAATGTCGATATTAAAGACTGTATCGTCCTGATGGATATTGATAGCGGGCTACGATGGCTCGACGTGGCAAAGCTAGGCGCAAAAGCTGTAATATTTATAGGAAGAGAAGATGCGACGACCTCCATGTTTAAAACGAAGTTTCTCGATAATGTACCTTTACATTTTCCACGCATGTATCTTCCAGCGGAAAATGCATCCGCTCTGATCTCATTAGCAGAGCATGGCGTCAGAGCCAAGCTTAAGTCTACTGTTCGCTGGGAGACTCGCAAAGCTACAAATGTGATTGGAATTCTAAATGGAACAGAATACCCAGACAAATATGTGCTTTTCACAGCATATTATGACTCTTTCTCTTATGTACCTGAGCTATCTCCCGGAGCACAAGAAGCTTGCGGCGTGTCCGTGCTCCTCGAATTGGCAAGGTTCTTTAGTAAAAATCCGCCAATCTACACGACAGTTTTTATTGCATTTTCTGGACATGATCTCGGCCTAATAGGATCAAGAGAGTTTGTTCAGGAGTATATCTTCAATCGCTGGAGAGACTTTGGAAGTAGAATTCAGGTAGTAATTAACTTAGATATCCATACGGGTTCCTCATGGATCGCTCCGACTCTTCACGGAGGGTTCTACATGGGCATCAAAAATCCCAAATATACAAGTCTGATCTATTATATTGCTGATGAAATAGCTCCCGAGATTCAGCGTCAGCTCGGGAGACAATTTAATGTCTTAAAAAGCGGGCTTGATGAAGCATATTTTGCAAGATTATATTACATTCCATTCCCGTATGATAATGAACCGTTTATCATCGCCAATGTTCCGGCAGTAGGCATAGTTACCGCCTACGTCATGAGAGAAAAATGGGGAACGCCAAATGACCTCCTCAAATATCTAAACTTACAAAATCTTAAGAATCAAGCGGACTTCACCTTCTGCACTGCATACGCAATTGCTAATGACCCGAAGCTCGTTCCAGAACATGTTCCTAAAAGCGAAGAATGGAGGATTGAGGATTCCCTCTGGGCAATCATGAAAGGAGTAATTGCAGAGTATAACTATACAGCCAGCTGGTACAAACCTATTCCAAGCATCCTCTTTCTAACAAGACCATTGGTGGGCGTACATTTGGGTAAGGGAGGATACATGGATGCGGCTGGGCTGTGGCTATACTCCCTCTCTAACGAACAGGGAAGAGTCTCAGTTGTTGGATTATGCACCGCTCAAGAAGCAGGGTGGATGATCCAAGCATTCGGAGTCGATTCGGAAACTGGCTGTGTGAATTATGCACCTGATCTAGGACTGTATAGATTCACGCTCAGCAGCATTTCCATCACTCCAGGCGGGGGCACTCCTCCCCTCAGCAACATTTATAACTTTGGATATTTCACGGTGCTCAAGTGCGGCTCAATAGTTTTCTTTGATGTAGATGATCCATCACATCTGAATGTGCCGCTTGGACTAAGCGTAATTGTGAATGATGCTGAGACGCATGGTAAGCCCACATCTTTCGGGTTAACGGTACGGGCTCACCCGGGAAGAGCTTACTCGCTGGGTATGGCATTCGTTGAAGAAGGGAAGCCCGTCGAGATCGTCATTAGGGCACCCTATGCTGTCAGATTCCCGTTTGGCTTATTGATCAATGCCAGCGAATTAACCGTGCAGATGGGACAACAGATTATCATAGTTAATACGCCTTTGAAATATGCTGAGTGTTATTATTGGCTTAGCAGTGAGAGAATCTCTAAACTTACTGTGGGCACGGAAGAACTACGGAGGAAACTTGAGATTTTAAGGGAAATGATCCGGGAATCTCATCGATTAATTATGGAAAAAAGGTATGATTCTGCCTATAGTAAGTATGTTGAGGCTTGGCGTTTAGGATGGAGAATTTATTCGGAGATAAGAACAAGAAGACTAGATGCCGTATCGACGCTTCCATTCTTCGCAGTACTCCTTGTACCGTTCACATTCCTTATAGAGCGACTTCTTTTTGAGTCTAAAGGATTGAGAAGGATACTCCTTCTAGGAATAATCTACTCCTTAACCAGCGGGATATTTTATCTTATTCATCCAGGCTTTTCAATAGCAGATAACCCCTTCGGGATTCTTCTTGGATGTGGAGGGGCAATATTAACGGCGCCGGCTCTGATAATAATCTATAACGGCATAATCAATGTGATCGGTAGATTTCATCGTAGAGTTTATGGTCCACAATTTTCCACTGTTGGAAAATGGACAAGGATGATCTTCTCATTTTCTCTTGGAATCCATAATATGAGGAGAAGGAGATTCAGAACCACTCTTATGTTATTAACGATCATCCTCATGACTGTAGGACTCATCAGCTTCCTATCGATTTCACCGCTAGCAATGATCAGAGCAAGTAAGATAGAAGGATTAACCCCGCCGTACAGAGGAATACTATTAAAGATCCCTAAAGAGTATGAGGGGGCCCTGGCAATCGGGCATAAGATCCTAGATGATCTCATAACTAAATATGGAGATGTAGCGATAATCGCACCACGAATGTGGATGTATCCATTTACGGGGATGCATCAATTTGCCGTGGAATTTAACGGAAAAATTTGGTATTCACCTGCAATCTCCGGCGTTACTCCAGAAGAAGCTGAAATCACAAATGTTAAGGCGGCATTAATTAAGGGAAGATGGTTTATGCCCGGTGATAGATGGACTTGCATAATAGGTTCAGGAATGGCAGATGCTCTGGGAATAAAGACTCTGCCCGTCACAGTAAGATTGTTTGGTTGTCCCCTCACGGTAGTGGGTATAGTAGATGATGAAATCATCAATGCTTTAAAAGATCTTGACGGCGAAATCCCCATTACGCCACTTGATATGGAAAAGATGACGCGATTCAAGATGACTACTATTAAGGGCAGCGTCCTTCTTGTCCCCTACAATACGCTTAAATCACTTGCGGAGATCGGAAGCTCAAGAATGGAAGGTTCAATATCTCTTATAGCAATGAAGTTTAGTGATGAAAAGTTGATACGTAAGGTTGCTGAAGAAATATTTATGCAATATCTGCTAGACACATACTTTAGCGTCGGTGACAAAGTATATGTGTTTTCTAAAGTCAAGTCCTATCAGATTATTGGATGGCAATATCAGATCATCCCCATGATTCTAGTACTATTAAGCATGATTAGCACATTTATATCATCTATCCATGAAAGAACCCGAGAGATCCATATATTCGGAACGGTAGGATTGTCCCCATTTGAGGTTTCAGTTCTATTCTTAGCTGAGGCCGTCATATACGCGATTCTTGGAGGCCTTCTGGGCTACATTATCGCCGTGAATCTTCAGTTAGTTCTCGGCAGCTTCCTATTACTGCCTCCCTTAAATCCGTCTTCCTCATTCGTTACGACAATTATAGGCCTAGAGATGCTACTGATAATCAGCTCGACAGCATATCCGATGTTTATTGCCTCGAGAATGGTTGTTCCATCCCTAGAGAGAAAATGGAAGGTCCCGACAAAGCCCGTTGAGGATACCTGGTACATTCCACTTCCATTCTATCTTAAGAGCGATAGGGAAGCAAAAGGAATTATGGTATTCATGACCGAGCTTATTAAAGGACATTGCGACAGAAACTCAGAAGTCTTCATAACTGAAAATATGTGGTACAGCGAGGAGAGAAAGAAAGATGAAGAATTAAAGATTCTAGGTTTTCATGCAAGGCTACATCCATTAGAGTCCGCTCTTCGACAGAGAGTAGAATTCATCATCTCTAAAGATTTAAAGAGCGAAAGACAGCGATTTGGGATGAGAATCTTTAGGCTTAGTGGTCCACGTAGCGACTGGGAACATGTAAATTATGGCTTCATAAACCTTTTCAGGAAACATTTACTACTTTGGCGCTCCCTCCCGAGGGAAGAGAGAGAATCATATATAAGAAAAACGGATAGCCTACGAGATCTCCAAACCAGAAAAAGTTAAGATACAGATCTCTCAAATAT
>Ga0209410_1001792_pt1 | contig 10442 bp, 14 predicted proteins | sample Mar14436cmmetaG_FD_184135 | JGI IMG/M metagenome (GOLD analysis project Ga0209410, IMG submission 184135) | Marine hydrothermal vent microbial communities from Guaymas Basin, Gulf of California to study Microbial Dark Matter (Phase II) - Marker... ... | reverse complement strand
AGACAGGCCGGGAGGCTGTAAATGCGCTGTCCATACTGCAACAAGGACTTTGACCCGCGAGAGGCGACGGCCGAGGCCGAGTGGCGCGAGATAATCGGCCTGCTGCCGGATTTCGGGCCATATTCCAGATTGGCGATGGAGTACTGCGAGCTTTTCGGTGTGACCCCGCTTCGGATCAAGAGTAAAAAGTTGCTTCGCCTGCTCAGGGAAGCGGCCGTGCTCTTTCGTAATGAGTCATTTAAATTTCACAAAAGGCAATATCGCATCAGCAGGACAGGCATTGCCGAGGCCCTGAGAACCGTGTGCAACAAGCATTTCGAGACCCCGCTCGAAAACCACAACTACCTCAAGAAGGTGATGATCGGCATAAGCGAACGCGAGCAGAGAGAGGAGGGCATCCGAAGGGAAAAGGAGCTCCGGCGCAAGGAAGCGTCCATCATGGCCGGGGTGCGCGAGGAAAGCATTACCGCCGACGAGTACAAGAGGCGTGCGGGGATCGAGAGCCTGGCGGCAATGGTCGGGAAGGATATGTAATGCAGAGATCCGTAGAGATAAAGATCGGGGGCAAAACGAGCCCAAAGCCGGGCCAGTGGGTTGTTGTGGATGTGAACGGCAAGGAGATTCCTGCGCGGATCCGCGCGGTCATGGGCGGATATTGCAAGCTGGAATTGTCGAAACACGTGTACCTGGACGGCCGCAGGACCCGGGTGTACGTGGTGAAGCTGAAGGATATTAAATAATGGGGTCAGCCCTTGACATGTGACATTTAAAGCATCATGCCCGCAAGGATTGTGAATGTCACATGTCAAGGGCTGACCCCCCCCTATAACTGATGAGATTATTATCGGGGGGGAACATGAGATTTAAGATGACAGAAAAACCGCACGCAGCAGGCGCAAGAAAGGTGCACGCGCTTTGTGGCGGCGGGCCGGCTACGGATGGATTGTATTTTGCCGGCATCACGTGGTGCGGTGTTGAGAAACACAGCAAGGTCTATTTAGCGCCGACCGACCGGCCGGTAACATGCAAGCGGTGCAAGGCTGCGCTTGCCAAACGGGGTGCGAGTTGTTATGCAGAAAGAAAGGAGATTGAAAACTCCTCATAGAAGCTCTTGAAGCTGTATAAGAAGACTGCTGTATGGCCGGGGTGGTGGAATTGGTAGACACAAGCTGAATACCGCACCATCCAATCGCTGCCGGTGGCCTGGGCGGTGTTAAGGCGATTCAAAACAACCGGCGTCCAGGTTCGAGTCCTGGCCCCGGCCACATTAAATATGTTTGAGGCATGGTTCGGCGACATGGCTGACCGCCTTGATCATGCCACAGCAATCTTTTCCGAGGCATTACCGATGATATGGAGGGAGGCGCAATAAAACGCCTTGACATCTTGGCTGTAAATAATGGGGTCAGCCCTTGACATGTGACATTTAAAGCATCATGCCCGCAAGGATTGTGAATGTCACATGTCAAGGGCTGACCCCTCTATAAACAAAAAAACACTTGACATCTTGTGGCGCATATGTAAAATAGCCACAAGATGCACTGAAAATTATATACGGCCAACTGTAAGGGGTAAAAAGGCCTGTTCATTGCGAGATCCTGTTTTTTCTCGAAATGGACAGGTCTTTTTTTTTGGGGGTCATAAATGGACAGGCTGACAAAGATGATCCGGCGGCATGAAGGGTTCCGACAGTATCCATACAAGGACAGCCTCGGGGTGCTCACGATCGGTTACGGCTTCAACCTGGACCACTGGATGGCGTACGGCATACCAAGGGAGGAAGCGGACGCCCTCCTGGGTGTCAAGGTCCGCATTGCCGAACGCGAGGCATCATTCATCCCCGGCTGGGGAAACTGCAACGAGGTCCGCCGGGCCGTGCTGGCGGACATGACATACAATATGGGGATCGCCCGCACGTTGAAATTCAAAAAAATGATCGCGGCCCTGAAGGCCGGAGATTTTTCGGAGGCCGCGGCCCAGATACTGGATTCCAGGTTCGCACGGCAGACCGGCAGTCGCGCCGTTGAACTGGCGGCGATGATGCGCACCGGCGAATGGCAGGAGGCATAATTATGGACTGGAAAGAATTAGGCAGACGGATCGTGCAGGTCGGCGCCCCGCTCCTGGGGACCGCCCTGGGCGGGCCGGGAGGCGCAGCCGTCGGGTCAATGGTGGCCGGGCTCTTCGGGGCCGAACCCGACAATCCGGCCGATATCTACGCAAAAATTCAGACGAACCCCGACGCGGTAGTCCGGCTGCGGGAACTGGAGCTGAAACACGAGGAGGCCCTCCAGGAGATCGCGGTGAAGCGGGCCCAAACCGAGACCGAGCGGGAACTCGGCGTGATCCGGGAAGTCAATCAAACCATGCGGGAAGAGCGCAAAAGCGAACACTGGCCGCAATATTCCTGGAGGCCGTTCAACGGGTTTGCCTTCCCTTTGGCCGTTATATGTATCTATTTTGTCCTGCCTCTGGCTGAAATGCCCGTCCCCGTGGTGCCGCAATGGGTATGGGCGGGGTGGCTAAGCATCCTGGGCGTAAGCGCTTACCACCGGGGCAAAGAAAAACGCGCGGAGGTCGGGGATGCGAACCCCGGCCTGGCGGCGGGAATGATCAATGCGATTCGCGGCAGGTCCTGATGATTGACATGGAATGGAGCCCGAGGACATGGGTGGCTATCGGCCAGATGGTGTATAACATCGTGATCTCCCTGTATTTATGGGTAAGCCGCCGCTATCAGGCAACCAATGAGCGCGTGGACGAGGTCAAGGAAAGGCTGTCATCACGAATTGAAGAGATAGAAAAGAGCGTGGTGAGGATAAGTACGGACATCTCACATATTCCCAGCCGCGCAGAGCTTAACGGCCTGCGGGAAGACATCCGTTACCTCACGAGCGAGCTGGGCGAAATGAAGGGCCGCCTGGGCGGCATCAACCGCGTGGCGGATATCATGAACGAGTATCTCATCAACAAGGATAAGTGACATGGTCAAATTCGCGGAACTCCTGGATGCAGACCGCAGGCTGGTAATCCTCCGGGCCCTGGAGGAAGACCCGGGTTATGACCTCAACGAGTATGTGCTCCAGAGCGTGCTTGAGGCACTGGGGCACACGGTAAGCCGGGATCGTCTGCGATCTGACCTTGCCTGGCTGGAGGAGCAGGGGCTTGTCACAGTGAAGAGTGTTGCGGGCGTGAAGGTCGCCAGGCTCACCGGCCGCGGCTCTGATGCTGCTGCAGGCAGGGCCGTTGTGCCGGGTGTAAAGCGCCCAAGGCCGGAGGACTAGAGGTCTAATATGGCGCAGCGATCCAGCATAGAGAGGCTGCCTGACGACATACGCGAAAAGCTCCATGAGCTGCTGCGGGATCCCCGGGTGACACAGCTTGAGGCCGCCAGGAGGATCAATGCGATCCTCGAGGAAGAAGGGCTGCCCGACAGGGTCTCCAAGAGCGCGGTCAACCGCTACTCGGTCAAGATGGAGGAGGTGGGGGCAAGGCTCAGGCAGTCCCGCGAGATCGCAAAGATGTGGATCGGCAAGCTGGGCGCCGCGCCCCAGGGAGAGGTGGGCAAACTGCTCAACGAGATGATCCGGACCCTGGCCTTTGAGATGGTGCTCAATCTCAGTGAAGGCACCATTGAGGCGGAACCCAAGATGCTCAAGGACCTTGCCGTTGCCGTCGAGCGTCTGGAGCGGGCCGCCACGACAAACCTTAAGCGCGAGCAGGAGATACGGGCGCGGGAGCGCGATGCGGCCAAAAAGGACGCAATGGACACCCTGGAAAAGATCGCCGACGAAAAGACCATCCGCGAGTTCCGAAAGAGGTTCCTGTAGTGGGCAGGGCCGGGATAAAACCAAAAAACCCGAACCGCCTTTTCCTTGAGTACCAGGACCGGTGGATCGATGACCGCAGCCGTCTCAAACTCATGGAAAAGTCCCGGCAGATAGGCATCTCCTGGGCCACGGCCTATGCCGCGGTAGAGCGCACCGCGGCACGTGAGGCCCGCTATGACCAGTGGGTCTCAAGCCGCGATGATCTGCAGGCAAAGCTGTTTATCGAGGATTGTAAGAAATTCGGGGGCATGCTCCAGGCAGGCATGAAGGACCTGGGCCTTGTGGTGATTGACGAGACGACCCGCGCATCCGCCTACGTGCTCGAGTTTGCAAACGGAAAACGCATCCATTCCATGAGCAGCAACCCTGATGCCCAGGCAGGCAAGCGCGGGGGCCGCGTGCTGGACGAATTCGCACTTCACGCCGACCCCAGGAAGCTGTGGGCAATCGCATACCCCGGCATTACGTGGGGCGGAAGCCTTGAGGCGGTCTCAACGCACCGCGGAAGCCATAATTTTTTCAACCGGCTAATCCGCGAGGTACGCGAGCACGGCAACCCCAAAAAAATCAGCCTCCACCGCGTGACGCTTGAAGATGCCCTTTCCCAGGGGTTTCTCTGGAGGCTCCAGGAGTCCCTGCCTGCCGACGACGAGCGGCAGGACATGGACGAGGCCGAATATTTTGACTTTATCCGCGCAGGCTGCCCGGATGAAGAGACATTCCGGCAGGAATACATGTGCAGCCCTGCCGATGATGACGTGGCATTCCTGGAATACGACCTTATTGCGGCCTGCGAATATGGCGATTATGAAGACTGGGAAATTGAGCTTGGCGATCCTGTGGATGGGCGGCTCTACGGTGGCCTTGATATCGGCCGCACACGGGATCTCACCGTGCTGTGGGTGCTGGAATCACTTGGAGACGTGCTTTATACCCGCAAGGTAATAGCGCTCAAAAATATGCCCAAGCCTGAGCAGGAAAAGGTCCTGTGGCCGTGGTTTGAGGTCATAGACCGTATCTGCATCGACTTTACGGGTCTTGGCATAGGCTGGGGAGACGATGCAAAGGCAATGTTCGGCGGATACCGCATCGAGGCCGTGACATTCACCCCGAAGGTGAAGGAGGCCCTGGCGTACCCTGTGCGGGGGAAGATGGAGGACCGCAAACTGCGCATCCCCTACGATCCGCACATCCGCGCGGACCTTCGGGCCGTAACCAAACAGACCACCGCGGCAGGCAATATCCGGTTTACTGCCGAGCGGACCAAGGACGGTCATTCGGACAGATTCTGGGCATTGGCCCTGGCGGTCCATGCCGCCGCGGAGCCTGCCGGCCCGGTGGAGTATGAAACCGTGTCTGAGCGCCGTTTCGGCAATACGAGAGGAGCATACTGATGCCCATACTGGACCAGTTCGGGAGGGAAATAAAGACGTCCGCACGGCCCGAGCGGCGGAAGATCGCGGTTGCCTCCATCCGCGACCGCTGGAGCGGATACCCGTCCGAGAAGCTCACGCCCGTGCGGCTTGCGCGCATCTTCAAGGAGGCGGACCAGGGAGACGTATACAACCAGGCCGAGCTTTTCGAGGAGATGGAGGAAAAGGACGCGCATCTCTCCGCGGAGCTGCTCAAGCGAAAGAACGCGGTCAACGCCCTGGACTTCGACATCATACCCTGCGAAGAAGGTCTCAAAGGCGGTAAGGCCAAGTCCGACAAGGTCTGCGACTTCTGCCGCGACGTGATCGGTTCCATGCCGGGCTTTGAGGACGCCCTCTTCGACCTGCTCGACGCCGTCGGGAAAGGCTTTGCCGTTTCGGAAATCGTGTGGGACACGGACGGCGGCCGCGCGGTGGTGGCCGACCTCAAGTGGATCCACCAGAAAAAGCTGATATTTACCGAGACCATGCACCCGCGGCTTATAACCGACGACAGCCCGACGGGCCGGGAGATCCCGCCCTTCAAGGTTATATACCACCGCCACAAGGCGCGCAGCGGGTATGACACCCGGGCAGGCATGCTGCGGGTGTGCGCCTGGATGTATTTGTTCAAGAATTACAGCATCAAGGACTGGACGGCCTTCAGCGAGGTCTTCGGCATGCCGCTTCGGATCGGGAAATACGACCCCGGCGCCAGCGAAGAGGACAAAGACGCCCTGGTGGCGGCCATCCGTTCTTTGGGCTCCGATGCGGCGGGCATCATCTCAAAGAGTACGGAGATCGAGTTTGTCGAGACGGTCAAGAGCGCAAGCGGCAAGCTGGTCTACGAGACCCTGACGGATTTCTGCAACCGGGAGATGAGCAAGGCCGTTATCGGCGCGACGCTCACGACCGATGTGGGCGATAAAGGTTCTTATGCAGCCAGCAAGACACATAACGAGGTGCGGCTGGATCTGGTCAAATCAGATGCCTGGTCGCTTGCAAACACAATAAGGATGCAGCTTTTGCGGCCCCTGACGGGCCTCAATTTCGGCTGGGACACCCCGGTTCCCCGGTTTCGGTTTCAGTTCCGGGAGCCCGAGGATCTCAAGGAACTCTCCGAGGTCTACAAGAACCTTGTCGAGATGGGCCAGCCCGTATCGGCCGAACACGTGAGCGGGCGGTTCGGGGTGCCGCTGCCGAAGGCGGGCGAGACGGTTCTCGCACCGCAGGGCCGCGGCCCTGCGGCAATGAAGCAAATCGCGGCCAAATCGGGCCGGGAATCGACGAAAGAGGGTCCGGCCGATACATTGGGCGCGTTGGAGCGGAAAACGCTCTCTGCGGCCGATTTCGGGCCTCTGACGGCCCCCGTGGAGCGGCTCCTCGGCTCTGTTTCGTCCCTGGAGGAATTCCGGGACGGCCTGCTCGATATTTATTCGGACATGGATGAGTCGGATCTGGGCGATCTGATGCAAAAGGCCTTTACCCTGGCCGGGCTTGCGGGAAGATTCGACGCGCTCAAGAGAGGGGTCAGCCCTTGATATGTGACATTCTGTTCGTCGTAAACCGCTGCGGCCGTGACGGGCCGAATGTCACATATCAAGGGCTGACCCCCTTGGCGCCCCCTTGGCGGAGACAGGTGAAAATCAGTGAACGGTGAACGGTCAACAATAGACACCATTGGCCTGCCCTTTGACGAGGCGATCAGGTATTTCCGCCGGAAGGTCAACCTCCCCACGCGCACGTGGCGGGACCTGTGGGAAGGCATGCACTCGCGGGCCTTCGTCGTGGCCGGCGCCGTTAAATCGGAGCTCCTGGCCGATCTGCGCGCGGCAGTGGACCGCGGCATTGCGGAAGGAACCACACTGAGGGAGTTCCGCGGGAATTTCAGCGACATCGTCCGGCGCCACGGCTGGAAATACAAAGGGGCGAAAGGCTGGCGAACGGCGGTCATCTTCAACACGAATCTTTCCGTGGCATATCACAGCGGCCACTACAGACAGATGACCGACCCGGACGTGCTCAAGGCGCGCCCGTTTTGGCGGTATGTGGCGTCCAGCTCTGCCGATCCCCGGCCCGAGCACATGCGCTGGTACAACGTGGTGCTGCCTGCTGACGATCCCTGGTGGAAGACACACTACCCGCCCAACGGCTGGGGCTGCAAGTGCGGGGTGGTGAGCCATTCCGCCCGTGAGGTGGAAAGACTGAAAAAAGAGGGCGTGGATATCAAAGAAAAGCGTCCTGATGACGGCTATTATGAGTGGACCAACCCGGACACGGGAGAGGTCCTGAAGATACCCAACGGCATTGATCCCGGATGGGCCTACAACCCGGGTGAGGCGGCCTGGGGAAGGAAGATCTCAAAAGACGCTATGGACGCCTGGCGCGCCCGGGGCGCAAGGGCGTGGGAGAGGTTGACTCCAGGCTCATGGGAGACGGAAGGAAGGCCGGAAAGAGTTGCGGCTGACCCGGCTATAGCGCAAGCAGGGGCAAAACTGACCACGGTTTCGGCAGCAAGAAAGGCCATTGAGACGGTCTTAGGGGGAGACGAAAGGATCTTCTCTTTTGAAACGTCAGGGTTCAGGTATAGCGTGCTGATAAATGCCGAAACGCTTTCGAGGCATATTGACCTTGACCGTTCGCCGTTTATTCCACTCCTCCCCGAGACCCTGGAGGATCCTTACGAGGTCTGGCTGTCCTTTGAGAGACATAAGGGTACCGGGCAAGTAGTTTTGAGGCAACGAATTGTCAAGGCTGTTCACCTCGACAAAAAGAGGGTCATGATTGTTGTGGCTCAATCGAAAAACGGAATCATGGAGGCCTGGACCGTCATTCCGACTTCCGACCTGAAATATGTGAACAGACAACGGGAAGGCAGGTTGATATGGGCCAGGTAGGGCCCTCGCTCCCTCCGCAGCAGGGCGGGCTCCCGGCACCGGCATAGAGGCTGCGGCTCATACCGGCGCCATCGTTAAGTTAAGCATAGCAAAATGGAGCAAAAAGTCAAGTGGCAAAGAATAGAGGGGTCAGCCCTTGACATGTGACATCCGTCCGCCGTAAACCGCTGCAGCCGTGACATGCCGGATGTCACATGTCAAGGGCTGACCCCAAGGCAAAACGTAAAGCTCCCGGCCTCCGCCCAGGCCGTAGCACCCGGCAACGGTTAACGGGGGCGGCCCACCGCTGCCATCGACCCTGCCTGCTGCAGGCAGGAATTACAATTTAAGCAAAATGGAGCAAAAAGTCAAGTGGCAGGCGCAAGCATTGAAATAAGAGTGGATGACAAAGTCAAGGAACTTTTTGCAGGAATGCAGCGGCGCATGGCCGGCCTCACCCCGGCCATGAAGATCATCGGCGAGACGGTCCGGACCTCGGTGATCCGCAACTTCGAGGAGGGCGGCCGGCCCCGATGGAAACCGCTGTCCCCTGCCACCCTGGCAAGGCGGAAGGGCAAGAAAATACTGATGCGGCAGGGGTTTGCGGGCGGCCTGGCAGGCTCCATACATGCGAAGGCCTACAGAGACAGGGCGGTCGTCGACACCAACAAGATCTATGCGGCGGTCCATCAGTTCGGGGCAAAAAAGGGCTCGTTCGGCACCGTCACGGCCCGTGTGCGGGAGCACGTCCGCAGGCTCGCCTCCGGAAAGGAAGTCAGGGTGCGGGAACACACGCGGAAGACGAAGATCCCCTGGGGCGATATCCCGGCAAGGCCGTTTCTCATGGTTCAGGACGAGGACTGGGAGGAGATCCGCGAGGCCCTGGCCGGATATATTACCGGGGTCAGCCCTTGACATGTGACATGCCGGATGTCACATGTCAAGGGCTGACCCCAAGTGAAAAGGTGAAACATGATAATTGAAATCCTGAAGGAAATTAAAGACATCCCCGATGAATTCCAACTGCTGCCTTACGGCCGCATCGACCTCGAGGGCGAGCCCCCGGTCTACGTGGACGAGGAGGCGATTGCCTCGATCATCGCGCACTTCGACCGCCGCGGCAACGACATGGTGATTGATTACGAGCACCAGACCCTGAAAGACGTCCAGGCCCCTGCGGCGGGATGGATCAAGCGCCTCGTGGACCGCGGCAAGGACGGGCTGTGGGCCGTGGTGGAATGGACCCAGCGGGCGAAAGAGTATCTCAAGAACAGGGAGTACCGGTATTTTTCGCCGGTCTTCTGGGTCGCGAAAGAGGGCCGCAAGGTGGCAAGGATCGAGAACGTGGCGCTGACAAACTACCCCAGGATCAACCAGCTCCGCCCGATTGTGGCGAAGCTCAGCAGGGAAGAGGCCCGCGAAGCGCAACGCAGGCGCTCGGAAAAATACGGAATCGGCATCAAGGAAGGAGGCCATGTGACCCGGCCCTCCGAGTGGGCGGACGTGCCCGACGACGAGTGGCTGGATCCGGTCAATTACCGCTACCCCTGCCCGAATGCCGGGCAGACGCGGGCAGCGGCCAGCTACTGGGGACAGAAGGACAACCAAAGGCAATACACACCCGAGGAACGCGCAGTCATCAATGCGCGACTGGATAAATTCAGGAAAAAATTCGGCATTGGAAATTTCAGGAAGGAGGAGGCGAAGATGATTAAGAAGATCCGTGAACTCCTGGGCCTGCCCGAAGACGCAGGCGAGGACAAGGTGGCGGAGGCCGTTGAGGCCGTGGTGGCAAAGAACAATGAGCTTGAAGGCAAGGAAACAGTTGCCTGCAGGGAGGTGCTGGAGGCCCTTGGCGCGGAGGAAGGGGCCGAAAAAGAAGCCGTTCTTGCAAAGATCGATGCGCTGAAGGCCCCGGCGGACGCGGCCCAAAAGCTCAGCCGGGAAGTGGCCGATCTCAAACGCACAATTGCCGGGATGAAGCAGGAGGGCCTCATTGAGAAGGCCCTCAAGGAAGGCAGGACATCTCCGGAGGAACTGGATGCCTGGGGAAGGGAGCTCGCCGAGAAGAGCCCTGAGCAGTTCGAAAAGATCGTGCTCTCCAGGCCCGCCGGGAGCGTGATACCGGTAGAAGGCCTCAAGCCGGCCGGGGACAGGAAAGACAAGTCGGATGAAATCCAGATGAGCATCAACAAGATGCTGGGCATCGACGAGGAGACCTGGAAGAAGTACGGGCCGCAGGCCGAGGCGTAAAAACAGACGAAAAGGAGGCAGAAGATGATCATCAATCAGGCAGTATTGCAGGGCATATACACATCGTTTTC
>Ga0209410_1001791_pt1 | contig 10454 bp, 12 predicted proteins | sample Mar14436cmmetaG_FD_184135 | JGI IMG/M metagenome (GOLD analysis project Ga0209410, IMG submission 184135) | Marine hydrothermal vent microbial communities from Guaymas Basin, Gulf of California to study Microbial Dark Matter (Phase II) - Marker... ... | reverse complement strand
TCCCTAAACTTAAGGAAGCGGGGGTGAAGGAGATATTCACCCCGGGGACCCTGATGGAGGATATCATCAAGTGGGTAAAGGAGAACATAAAACCCAAGGGGTAAGAAAGGGGGTGATAGGGAAAAGGTCTTTTTATGATTTTGAAGAAAATATCTCTTTGTCGGAAAGGAGGTTACCCATGACGAAGCGAGTAGCCATTATTGGAGTTGGGACGACGGGCTTCAGGGCCACTACACCTGATCTTTCTTACCGGGAGCTCACCTATGAGGCGGCCACCAAGGCCTATATGGAGGCAGGGATAGAGCCTAAGGATGTGGACGCCTTCGTGAGCACCGCGGAGGACTTCTTCGAGGGGTACAGCATCGCCGACGAGTATGCCCCTGATCAGCTGGGAGCAGTCTTGAAACCGCTTTACACTGTGCCGGGGGACTTCATCCATTCCCTGGCCTCTGCTTACATGATGATCATGTCCGGTGTAGCGGAGATCTCGGTGGTGCAGGGGATGAGCAAGGCCTCCAACATGCTGACCCTCTCGGAGATGGTCGGATTTGCCATGGACCCGATCTACAACCGCCCTCTGAAGGAGGACCCGGTCTTCATCGCGGGGATGGAGATGATGCGCTACATGTACGAGACGGGCACGACCCGCCGGCAGTGCGCCCAGGTGGTGGTGAAGAACAAGCGTAACGCCCTGAACAACCCCAATGCAGGCCATGGGGCCCTGATAGACGTGGATTACGTGCTCAACTCCCCGATGGTCTCCTACCCCCTGACCGAGATGGACATAAGTCCCCATTCGGACGGAGCGGTGGTGATGGTTCTGGCGGCGGAGGAGACGGCGAAGGCCCTGAGCGATAAGCCGATATGGATAAGGGGGATAGGCTGGTGTTCTGACACCCCGGTCTTGGAGAGCTGGGACTGGGCCGAGGCTACCTACACCAGGCTTGCCGCCCAGCAGGCCTACAAGATGGCCGGGATTCGCTACCCGAGGAAGGAGATAGATTTTGTGGAACTTAACGACGAGTTCTCCTACAAGGAGCTTCAGCACCTGGAGGCCCTTATGCTCTGCAAGAAAGGGGAGGCAGGGCCCATGACCGAGGCAGGGGCCACGGAGATAGACGGGGAGCTCCCCGTCAACCCCTCAGGGGGATGCCTTGGTGTCGGCAACCTCTTCGAGCTCAACGGAGGGCAGAAGGTCCTGGATGTGGTCCTGCAGTTGAGGGGTGAGGCGGGGAAGAACCAGCTTAAAGACGTCACCACAGGACTGGCCCACAGCTGGCGGGGCATCCCCACCGCCACAGGGGCGGTGGTCATCCTGAGCAACTGAAAAAGGAGGTGGACGATGGGGCTGAGAAGAGTAGCCATAGTGGGAGCGGGCCTGACCAAGTTCTATCGCCGGGCCCAGGAGACGCCCAAGGAGCTGGCCTATGAGGCCGCCAAGATGGCCTTGGAATCGTGCGAGATGAGACTGGAGGACATAGATTGTGTGGTACTGGGTACGGCCCCTGATGCCTTTGACGGCGTCCACATGAACGGGGAGTACCTGATAGACGGGGCCGGTGGGAAGAGGAAGCCCTATATGCGGCACTATGTGGGAGGGGGGACAGGGGTCCTTTCCCCCATTCACGGGTGGTTTCACGTCGCCTCCGGGATGTTCGATACCTGTCTGGTGGTGGCCGAGGAGAAGATGTCAAGCTGTTATCCTCATCCGGCCGGGGCCTTCCTCACCATCTTCGATCACACCACCGAGCAGCCCCTTTACCCCACCCTCATCTGGATCTTCGCCATCGAGATGAACCGGTACATGACCCGGTGGGGGCTCTCCAAGAGGGACATCGCTCTGGTATCGGTGAAGAACAAGAAGAACGCCCTTGACCATCCCTCTTCCCAGGTGGCGGCGGAGATCACCGTGGACGACGTGCTCAACTCCGAGGTGATGGCTTGGCCGGTCAACCGCCTGGACGTGAGCCCAACGAGCGACGGGGCCGCGGCGATTGTGCTGGCGGCAGAGCACATTGCCCGCCGGGTTACGGAGAAACCGATCTGGATAGACGGGGTCGGTTGGGCCCTGGATACCTCCTACTGGTGCACCAGGGACCTCTATTACCCCGACTACGTGGAGGTGGCCGCCCGGATGGCCTACAAGATGGCCGGTATCAGGGAGCCGGACAAGGAGATTCACGTCGCTGAGCCCTATGACCCCTTCAGCTACAAGGAGCTCCATCACATGGAGGGCCTGCTGCTCTGCAAGCGGGGGGAGGCGATAAAGCTTCTCGTCGACGGGGTGACCCAGAGGGACGGCAATCTCCCCTGCTGCCCTTCTGGAGGGGCCCTCGGTGTGGGGAACCCCATAGCGGCCACCGGGCTGATGAAGATCATCGAGATCTTCCTCCAGCTCAGGGAGGAGGCGGGCAAGCGCCAGGTCCCCGGAAAGCCCACATGTGGCGTGGCCCAGGCATGGGGAGACCTGATGCAGGTGGGGACCGTGGTCGTTCTGCGAAGATAGAAAGGAGGTGCCGAGATGGAGGAGCTCATCACCAAGGAGATGGTCGAAAGGACGGCGACCGGACTGAGCGAACGGGACATCAGGGAAGGGAAGGTGATCACCACCACCTGGAAGCCGAACCTCCGTTATGGGTGGGACAACGGTCCTGCCCTGGGGAGGTATCTGGCCGAGTTGAAGAACGGGAGGATCATCGGCAAAAGGTGCAGGAAGTGTAACCGCATCCTCCTTCCCCCACGGATGTTCTGTGAGCTTTGCTGGCGTCCCACCGATGAGTGGGTGTACGTGAAGGACACAGGGGTGGTGAACACCTTTGTGATCAGCTACATAGACTGGAAGGCAGGGCGCATCCCCAAAGGGCAGCGTCCCTTCACCCCTGCGGTGATCGAGATAGACGGGGCCTCCCCGGGGATGGGGATACTCCATCTCCTGGACGAGGTGGAACCGGAGAAGATCTACATAGGGATGAGGGTCAAGGCGGTCTGGAAGCCGCCCGAGGAGAGGATAGGGGCCATAACGGACATCAAATACTTCAAGCCTTACTGAAAGGGGGATTAGAAATGGCGCTGATAGAGAGATACCAGAAGACCACCGAGATCACCTACTGGGAGGGAGAGATACCCTTAAACTACATCTACACCGTGGGGCGAGCCGGTGAGCGCTTTTTCCGGGAGATCATGGAGAACGGACGGATCATCGGGGCTCGTTGCGATAATTGCAAGAAGACCTATGTCCCTCCGAGGATATACTGTGAGGACTGCTTCGCCCGTCTGGAGTCCAATTATGTGGAGGTGAGCACTCAGGGGACGGTTCACACCTACACGGTCTGCTACCGGGCTATGGACGGTTCACCCCATGAGAAGCCCTCCATCATAGCGATGGTAAGGCTCGATGGAGCCGATGGTGGACTAATCCACTTCCTTGGAGAGGTGGAGCCCGAGGAGGTCCAGATCGGGATGCGGGTTGAGGCGGTCTTCAAGGAGAAGGGCGAAAGGGAGGGTTCTATCTTCGACATCAAGTATTTCCGTCCCATAAAGTAGGGCCCAGAAGGGGGCCTCCTCGAGGAGGCCCCTTAAATTTCCCCAAAAAGGTTGACAAAAGGGGAAAAAGGATTAAGGTTTAAGAGAAAAATCGAAAGGAGGTAAGGGAGATGTTAGTACGCGATGTGATGACTTCCAATGTAATAACCATACCCAGCGACACTCCGGTGCTTGAGGCCGAAAGGATACTTTCCTTCCATAAATTCGAGCGCCTTCCCATCGTGGATAAGGGAAAGCTGGTAGGTCTTGTCACCAAAGACGACCTGCTTAAGGCCGAACCCTCCTCTGCCACTTCCCTTAGCCGGGGAGAGCTTCTCTATTTGCTGTCAAAGCTTACGGTGAAGGAGATCATGAAGAAGAACGTGGTGACGGTTCCCCCGGATATCCCGGTGGAGCTGGCCACTGCCATCGCTCAGAAGAACCGGGTGGGATGTCTCCCTGTGGTGGAGGGGGACCGTGTAGTGGGGATACTCACCACCAATGATATATTCTACAAGGTCCTCAATCCCCTCTTCGGCATAGGCGAGACCGGAAAGAGGATCATCGTTTACGAAGGGGGGGAGGGGGATAAGATGCAGAAGGTCCTTGAGAGCATAAACAAATTGGGCCTTAAGATAAAGACCTTCTGGACCATTAAATCGCCCGATGCAGATAAAAATGACCTGATCGTGCATCTGGACGCCGAGGACATCTCCCAGTTGATCTCCGAGCTGAAGAAACTGGGGTTCTCGGTCGAGGAGAGGGAATTCATCCCTTAAAAAGTGCATGGTTCCGTTTAAGGAAGCACATACTGCCGATCTACTTAAGGAAAGGGCCTCCCTTTTCCCCGAAAGGGAGGCCTTGATTCATGTAGGGCGAGGGAAGAGATACACATATAACCAATTCCTCAACGAAGTTGACCGCCTTGCCAAGGGTCTTCTTGCCCTGGGGGTGGAGAAGGGGGAGCACGTGGCCCTCTGGGCACCGAACCTCCCGGAATGGGTTATAGCGGCCTTTGCCATAGCGCGAGTCGGTGCGGTTCTGGTGAGCGTAGACCCTTTCTATGAAGCGCCCCAGCTTGAATACTTGCTTAACAACTCCGAGGCTCGCACCCTTATCCTCGCTCGCGGTCTCGATGGTAGGGAAGAGTTCCTTCGGCTCCTCGAAGGGTTGGCCCCCGAAATAAAGGCACCTTCGATGCCCCTTCACCTGGAACGATTCCCTCACCTCAAAAGGCTCATCCTTTTATCCGATAGCCCCTACAGTGGGATCCTATCCTTGAGAGAAGTGATCGAAAGGGGAGAGGAGATCAGTAACGATGAGCTGGAGGGGAGGGTCGCCCTCTGTTCTCCTCACGATGTCTTCACGCTCATGTACACCTCCGGGACGACAGGTCCTCCCAAGGGGGTATTATCTACCCACTATGCCCTCATCAACAAATCCATGATCAGCGCTTCCCTCCAGAAACTCGGCCATCAGGATCGCCTCTGTCTCGCTGTTCCCCTTTTTCACATGTTCGGGTCGATCTGTGTGCTCCTGACCGCCGTAACCTGCGGGGCGACCACTGTCATTCCCTCCGACACCTTCGATGCCGAGGAGACCCTGAAGGCGATCGAGAGGGAGCGATGTACCGCCCTTTACGGCACCCCGAGCCTCTTCGTCTCCCTCCTGGAGCATCCTCGCTTTGGGGACTTTGACCTGAGCACCCTCAGGAAGGGGATCGTTGCCGGTGCCCCCTGTCCAATGGAACTTATGAAGAGGATAGTGGAGAGGATGGGGGCGAAGGATATGATCACCGGCTATGGCCTTACAGAGGCCTCGACCTGGATAACGATGACGTCTGCGGACGATCCCCTCGAGATCCGGATTTCGACCATCGGGCGGGCCCTTCCCCGTATCGAGGTGAAGATCATCGACCCTTCCAGCGGCGAGGAACTTCCCGACGGGGCTGAAGGGGAAATATGTACGAGGGGCCTCCTCATGGAGGGGTATTATAAGATGCCAGCGGCCACGGCCCAGGCCATTGACAAGGAGGGATGGCTTCACACTGGGGATCTCGGATGGAAGGGGTCAGACGGCCTCTTCAGGATCACTGGAAGGGTGAAGGAGCTGATAAGAAAAGGGGACAGGATGATCCATCCCGTGGAGGTCGAGGAGTACCTTTACACCCACCCCAAAATCGCCGAGGCTCAGGTCTTCGGGGTTCCCGATGAGGAGATGGGAGAGGAGATAGCGGCGTGGATCAAGCTGAAGGAAGGGGAAGAGGCGACCGAGGAGGAGATCCTCTCTTTCTGCAAGGAGGGACTCGATCCCTTTCTGATACCCAAGTACGTCAGGTTCGTCGATTCCTTCCCCATGACTCCCACCAAGAAGGTACAGAAATTCAAGCTGCGACAGGAAGCGATAAAGTTATACGGCCTTGAAGGGTGAAGGGAGTTATTCCTTAAATTCCTTCTTCCACCTCTCGACGTTTTCTTTACCGTAAGCCTTCTCCCACGCCTCCAGTATCAGGTCCAGGGGCAGGTCAGCGAAGGTGCCGTGGTATCGGACATACTCCACGAACTTGCGTCCCTTCCGGTCGTAATGGGGGAAAAGGGCGTCATTTTTCCCATCAAATTCTATGAGAGGGTAATCGTGTTCCTCACAGAGATCCCTTTCAAAGGAGGGGGTTACCCGAATCCATCGTCCATCCAATGACCATTCCACATAGCCGTGGAAGACGAAGAGGTTGGTTCCCATCATCTCTACAAGTTGCGGTGAGGCCCTCCAGTTCCGGATATCGGCAAACCCCAGCCGGGCCGGGATCCTCACCGCCCGGGCCAAAGCTACCAGGAGAACCGCCTTCTGCACGCAATAGCCCTTTCCCCTCCGCAAGGTGGTCGTCGCCTTGTAGTGCTCGGGGAGGAAAAAGGGCGAGTAAGGGTTATATCTGATGGTATCCCGGACGAAGTAAAAGAGCCTTTTTGCCGCCTCCCCAGCGTCTCTCCTTCCCCCGACTATCTCTCTGGCGAGTTCCTTTATCTCAGGTTTATCACAATCGATGACCTCTGTGGCTTCAAGATACTCTGACATCTCCCATCCTCTCCTTCAGCTTTTTTACCGCCATCGGCAGAACCGTTCCCGCGTTCTCGTGGAAACGGAGGTGAGCGTAGCGATCAAGGGGAGTCTCACCATGATTGACGATCACGAGCCTTGCCCCAGCCTCCAGGGAAGGCCAGATTCGGTGCTTACCCCGGCCCCGGTAAACACCACGAGATAATTGGCCCCATACAGCCACTCAGCAAAGGTCTCGATCCGTTTTTCAAAATCCATCACTGCCCTGGTACAATCCCTTTCTCAATTTCAGCACACTTCATCACGAGATAACAAGACCCCTGGAAGAGAAGACTTGGAGAAGAAATGAGAGAAGGGTCATCCCAGATCCCCGTAGAGGTGTTGGAGGATCGCTAAGGCGGCAAGGGCTGCCGTTTCTGCCCGAAGGATCCTTTTCCCGAGCCCCGCCACGAGGAACCCCTCCTGCTGAAAGAGGATCACCTCCTCCTCGGTGAAGCCCCCCTCGGGTCCGATCACTAAGGTCACCTCCGGTGAAGGAGAAAAGTCCTTTAACAGTTCCCGTAAACCCCTCCTCTCCTCCTCCCACAGCAGGATCTTGAGGCCTTGGGCTTCGGGAAGAAACTCCTCCGGGGTCATCGCCTCCGTCACCTCGGGTACGACCGTCCTGTTGGACTGTTTTGCCGCCTCCTGGGCGACGAGCTGCCACTTCGATATTTTCTCCTTTCCTCGCTCCTCCTCCCAGACCGGGATGGAACGGGCGACGAAGAGAGGAACGATCCTCCTCACCCCCAGTTCCGTCGCCTTCTGGATCACCCACTTCATCTTCTCGCCTTTAAGGACTCCTTGAGCGAGGGTGATGCTGATGGGTGATTCCCTCTGGGGTTCCATTTTTTCTTCCACCCGGAGGTAGACCCCCCCCTCTTCAAGGAGTCTCGAGCGGTATTCCCTCCCCTCTCCGTCGAAGACCGTTACCTCGTCTCCCTCTTCAAGCCTCAGCACCTTGATCAGGTAGCGGATCTCCCGGGGCTTCAGGGCGATCCCCTCGGGGGTTATCCTCTCCTTTGGGATGTAGATCCGCGCCATCCCTCCTCCCTTCTTTTGGCGAGCTCCTCTCTCAGCCTCTGCCAGCAGAAGTGGGGGCCGGGGTCCTTCTTTCTGTGGGGGGCGATGTCGCTGTGGCCCACGATCCGTTCGGGTCTGATCGAGGGGTAGCGCTCCATTAGGAGGCAACAAAGCTCGATGAGGCTTTCGTACTGCCGGTCGGTGAAGGGGGTGGATATGTCCCCCTCCAGCTCTATCCCGATGGAGAAGAGGTTACAGTTCGTCCTTTCCTCGAAGGAACTTTCTCCGGCGTGCCAGGCGGCGTACTCCGGTGGTACGAACTCTATGACCTCCCCCTGGCGGTCTATGAAGTAATGGGATGAGACCCGTATCCCCTCAAGTTCCTCAAAGGATGGGTGGGCCTTGGGGTCGAGGCGGTTGAGGAACAGATCCACCACATAGCCCGTTCCGAACTCCCCTGGTGGTAGGCTTATAGAGTGGATCACGATGAGGTCCACCTCCACTCCTTGACGGGAGGAGAAATTGGGTGAAGGGATCCTCTTTATCTTCAGGCCCATCTCTTCACGTTCAGCCTGTCCCTCAGGCCGTCTCCCAGGAAGTTGAAGCCGAGCACCGTGACCATGATCGCCACCCCCGGGAAGGTGGCCACATGGGGGGCAAAGAGCAGAAACTGGGTCCCCTCCTGAAGGAGCCTTCCCCAGGTGGGCACGTCCTGGGGGCCGAGGCCCAGGAAGCTGAGACTCGATTCGGCTAGGATCACCCCGGCCATCCCGAAGGTCGCCTCCACTATCACCGGGGCCATCACGTTGGGCAGGATGTGGCAGATGATCACCCTCAGGGGACCGGCCCCCAGGGCCCGGGCGGCGATCACATATTCCTTGTTCCTTTCGGCCATGACCTGTCCCCGGACGAGCCTCGTGTATCCGACCCAGCCGAGGAGCGAAAGGGCGAGGATGACGTTGAAGAGGCTCGGCCCCAGGATTCCGGTTATGGCTATGGCGAGGAGGATGCCCGGGAAGGCCAGAAGCACATCCACCACCCGCATGATCACCCCATCGACCGCACCACCCCAGTAACCCGCAATGGCCCCCAGGGCCGTTCCCACCAAGACGGAAAACCCCACTACCAGAACCGCCACCCCCAGAGAGACCCTGGCTCCGTACAGGATCTGAGAGAGGATGTCCCTCCCCAACTTGTCCTGTCCCAAGGGATGGGAGGAGGAAGGACCTTCCAGTTCCCCTTCGAGGTCTATGGCCATGGGATCGTAGGGCGCAAGAAAGGGCGCTGCCACCGCCATCCCTATCAGCAGGAGGATCATCACTCCTCCTATGAGCATTGAGCGATTGACCATCCGGGAACTCATCTTATCTTTAAAACCAAATATATCAAAGAAGCCGATGCCTTCGGAACCCCTCCCTGCGCTTCCTCAACTCCAGGACCTTCTCCTGGATCACCTCCCCAAGGCTCTCTTTGAGAAGCCCAGAACTTCAAGATCAAGAAGGGCGCCGAAACGGTTCCGAAAAGCAAGATATGGTTTTTCTTTGTCAAAGCGGGGACATTTAGCTATAATTTATTGCGATGCCTATCAGTGTCTCGTTCATAAAGAGGCTGGAGAGTGTTTCTCCGGAGCTCAGGCAGGTGCTCCTTGACCTTCTGGAGGAGGTGGAGCGGCAGAGGGAGGAGTCGGTCACCAAGCGGGAGTTCAACGAGCTGAAGGAGATCGTCAGGGAGCTGGCCCAGAGGGTCAACGAGCTTGCTGAAGCCCAGAGGAGGACCGAACAGAGGGTTGAAGAGCTTGCCGAAGCCCAGAGGAGGACTGAGCAGAGGGTTGAAGAGCTGGCCGAGGCCCAGAGGAGGACCGAGGAGGAGATACGCAAGCTCGCCCAGGGGCAGCGCAGGTTGAGGCAGGAGGTGGGGGGACTGGCAAGGAGCGTGGCCTATGCCCTGGAGAACGAGGCCTTCAGGCGCCTTCCGGAGTTTCTGAGGACGAAGGGTATAGAGGTCTTGGAGAGGATGGTCCGGAGGGAGGTGGCCGGGGAGGAGATAAACCTCTTTGGCAGGGCGAGGAGGGATGGGGAGGAGCTTCTGCTTGTAGGGGAAGCGGTTCTTAGGCTTGATGATACTTCAAAGCTCCGTCGGCTGAAGGAGAAGGCGGCCCTGGTGGAGACGGAGCTTGGGGAGAGGGTCCTGCCTGTGCTTGTGACCCACTTTGCGGTGAGGAGGTTGCTCGAGAGGGCGGAGAGGGCAGGGGTTATGGTGGTTCAGAGCTTCGAGTGGTGATTTATTATTGCATCTACCACGTCGGTTACCGCCAGGATGCGCGCCCCTACAATCCTGATTGAGGAGGTTGAGATGAGGGCAAAAGTGGCTAATGAGGACAGGAGAGGTGGGTGAATTTGTTCAGGATCAGGGATTTGGCCTTCTTGGATGGGGCCCTCTGGTAACTCTGAGCGAATTTCTGGGTGATCTTCCTCCTGATCATCAGATCAAACCCCATGATCCTCCTCCCCTGGAATAGATCTTGGGGAGAAGGATAACCGATTTCGTGTAGATTTTGATTTGATGAAACAATACCCCTTTTAAGTAGATTTCAAATGAGGCAACTCGGGTAAGGGGTAAAGACATAGGTACCAGTTTTGAGGTGGAAGGGGAAGGTGAGCAGTTTTGGGTCGACCTTTCTCAGCAGGGCTTCCAGAAGCACCACTGGAAACTGGAGGATGTGGCTGCTCAGAAGTCCCCCTGACCTCTCCCTGAGGACTTCTGAGGGGGTCCTTCCTCCCATCCCCCTTCCAAAGTGAGGTCTGAAGAAGTTCCAG
>Ga0209410_1001788_pt1 | contig 10459 bp, 11 predicted proteins | sample Mar14436cmmetaG_FD_184135 | JGI IMG/M metagenome (GOLD analysis project Ga0209410, IMG submission 184135) | Marine hydrothermal vent microbial communities from Guaymas Basin, Gulf of California to study Microbial Dark Matter (Phase II) - Marker... ... | reverse complement strand
GACATTTTTTAACGTGAATGGCTTAGCCCCGGACCTATTCGCGATAGTCACGAGCCCATTCGTCACCTTCCTTATCCTAGTGGTAGTGTTAATAATCTCGATCACAGCTCTGATAACCTCACTCCTCACGGTTAGGAAGTTCTCCGAACTCGTCTCACGAGAGATTAAGGCCGTTGAAAGAGCTCCGGAGAAAAGCATCGAGGAAGTCGTTGAAGAGGGTAAAAAAGCTGTGGAGGCAGAGGCTAAGGAGGCCGCGGAGGAGGCTGAGGTGATTAAGATCTCGGGTGGATTTGAGTCCTTGGGCGACTTGGCCACTCTAACGGGGATGGACTCAATCTTCCTCTTCAACCTCTCCGGCCTACCGGTAGACTCGTATAATATGAAGGAGGGGGAGCGTGTCGCGGCGTCTCTCGCAGACTTCGTCCTAACCCTGAGGAGGCTCGGATTTCCGGCGGACACCATTATACTTAAAAATGGGCTTAAGGCACTACTCCTAACCGTTAAAAAGGTTGGAGATATGGAGGTCTGCGCCTTAATGGTTGGGAAACCCGAGGTCGAGGTAGATGTCAACGAGGTCAGAGAGCTTCTCCAAGCCTATGTCTCCGACCTGATTAAAGGAAGGGGAGGATGATGTCGACCACCTATGAGACCTTCAACATGCTCATAGAGAATATAATGGTGAGCTGTAGAGGGTGGCTCGACGCAATAGCGGTAGTCTCCGAGGATGGAACTCCAATAGCATATAACGCGAACATAGACTTCAAGCCTGAGTTCATCGCAGCCGCCACCGCGGCGATAGGCGGAGCCGTCTCAGCGGTCATCGAGCTATTGAACGCGAAATCCTATGAGAAGGTGGATATCCAGCTTCAGGATAAGAGATATTTGCTGATCCGAAGCTATAAGTCGCACTACGTGGTCGGGTTGACGAAGCCTAACCCCAATCTCGGGTTCATAAACCTGATCCTAGAGGCATATCTCTCAGGGAGATCATGAGATCATATAAGATCCTCGTGACCGGGCCGTTCAACGCGGGGAAGACAACTCTCGTGAGAACCCTATGTAAGGAGTATCTCAACACGGATAAGAGATTATTTCGGAGAGCGGTAAAATCCGTGACCACCGTGGCCTTAGACTTCGGGGTAGTGAAGGTCGGTAGGGATAGACATGTGAGATTATTCGGAACCCCGGGCCAAGAGCGGTTCTCATTTCTATGGAGACCCCTCTCGATAGGGATGGATGGATATATCTTGATGGTGGATTCCGGAGACCTTGAAAGCGTTAAGAAGGCTGAGAAGATCTACAAGTTCTTTAGGAAACTGGCCCCGAGAACCCCGCACGTGATCGCCGTTAACAAGTATGATAGGCCTGGATTCAAGATCGGATGCGAGGATGTTAGAAAGTTATTGGAAGTTCCGCCGACGATCCCTGTAAAGCCGACGATAGCCATTAACCATAATAGCGCGCTAAGCCTAGTCAATGCCCTGTTAAAGCTTATTGATGAGAGAGGCTTGGTAACCTTGAGGGAGGAGGTCTAATGGGAATAGTTGACAGCTTGGCCGGATTCTCATACTCGAACTTTAGAGGGCTTGGATCTCTGATTTTAAGGGCGTTTCCCCAGATCTCAGCAAAGCTTGAGAGCGCTGGAATACGGATTCACCCCGAAGCATATGCATCCGTCGTCGCAGCGATCACCCTGATAAGCACCATAGTCTGCATCCCATCGGCGGTCATCACATACCTCTTAACCCAAAGCATCATCTATCCGATAATCGTGGGCATAATCCCATTATTCATCCTATTGATGGGAGTGGTCTACCCATATGGGGAGGCCGCGTCGAAGGCCTCGGTCCTTGAGAGCGAGGTCCCCTATGCAGCAACCTATCTCGCAGTCATGGCGACGGGTGGAATACCACCCTATACCAGCTTGAGGAGGATTGCTAGGAGCGAGCTTATGCCCAATCTGGCTAGGGCTGCTAGGATGGCTGAGATACAGGTCTCCGCAACCGGATTAGATCCTGTAACAGCGATGGAGAATATGGCCAAGGGCATTCCATCGAAGGAGTATAGAGACCTGTTGATGGGTTACGCCTCAACCCTTAGAAGCGGTGGAGACGTCGTCCACTTCCTCATCAGGAAGACCGAGATGATCTTTGAGGCTAGGACGAATAGGATGAGGATCGTTGGGGAGAGGATGGGGATGCTGATGGAGGCCTATGCCGCGACCGTGATGATGCTCTCCCTAGTAGTCTACATAATGTATATCATATCTAGGGCGATGCCAACCCAATACATGATCCTACCACCAGGCCAATTCGTCGTAATAGCATATCTCATTATGCCGATGCTCGCATCCATCTTCATCTATCTAGGCGATATCAGCCAGCCCAAATATCCCCTGACAGACACCAGACCATATAAGGCGTTTATGGCGAGCATCCCAGTAGCGATAGCGTTCCTGATATTATTCGTCGTGCCGTTTTACGCCGACCAACTTAAGGCTATCCCGCCCTTCAACCTGACGAGCGGTCTCATAGTTAGATTTAGGGAGATTCTAGGCCTCGAGATGGGATATGAGGCGTCGATAGCCTTATGCCTCTTCTTCATAGTCCTCTTCACCCCCGGCATGATCGCATGGGAGAAGTACGGCAAGGAGAACTACTCGATCCTACACGGCCTAACCCTCTTCACCAGAGACTTGACCGAGGCGAGGAAGACCGGGATGAGCCCAGAGAAGTGTATCATGACCCTAGCTGAGAGAGGGGAGAAAGCATACGGCGGATTCACGAAGCATCTGAAGATAATTGCGAGGCAGACTGGATGGGGTCTCTCCCTCAGGAGAATATACCAAGATTTCGAGAAGAGGGTCTATGGATGGCTTGCGAGGGCCGGAGTGTTCATAATGATCGACGCGATAGATGTTGGCGGAGGAGCCCCCGAGACCTTCGACGTCCTCGCAACCTTCATGGAGGACTTAGAGGAGATGGAGAAGAATAAGCGCGCAACCCTCAGGCCGCTCTTGCTGATCCCATACATGACCGCGATAATCTTGGTTATGGTGGTAGTCATCCTGATATCCTTCATGAAGAGCCTATTGAAGCTCGCGAGGGTATACATATCGGTTCCAGAATTCGTCCACCTATTCCTTCCACCAGTAGTCTTGATAGCGGTTATAAGCGGATTGGTGGCCGGAAAAGTCTCAAGCGGAACCGTAGCCGCCGGATTCAAACACGCGGTGATAATGGCCGTGATAACCCTCATAGCGATCTGGCTCTCAGGAACCATGACCATCAAACTAATAACACCACCAGCACAGGTCTAACCTACCTCTTAATCAGCGACACCTATGGGATACCGCAACGTGGGATTACTCCGGTTGGCGACTCAAATATACACATGCATTGACATTTTGGAGGTGCTAGTTTAACTAAGACGCAGAGGTATCCAACGTAAGTGTAGTTTTGTGATGCACAATAATTTTTGCAATTATTCTCGCAATTTGAAAGACAGGCACCACATCCGGATTCGCCGAGAAATTTATACGCTATCATAGTCGTGTTTGAGAGCCTGCAGATCGAGATAGCTGTCGTTCTCGAAACCCCGGGATATTCTTCTCCTGTCCTATCACCGAAAGCCGAATCTAGCGTTGCATTTAGATATACGACAGCCCCAAGATCGCCGATGCCTTGCACATCCACATTAAATGTAAGAGCCACCGTTTGACCGGGGTTCATGACCTCTATCACCTGCTTCTCAGGAGATATAGTCACCCCTGTACAACCTTTTCGTTGGATAACCTCCAACGATATCACGGCATCTCTCAGATTCTCCGTCACATTCTCATTATGGATAAGTCTCAAGAAAACCGATACATTAAACGTTAGATCATCCTCAGATGTCATTAGGACGCTTGGGACGAGTATGGTGAAGTTGAGGTATTTGTTGAGGTCTATTGGTTTCGCCGGCTCATGCTTCTCTCCAACTTGGATCACCGAGTTATCCTTCAAGAGAATGCTCTTGGTGAAGACCTTCTCCTCAAGCTCCCAATGATCATCCTCCCAATAATATCTTTTCACCTCTATCGTATAGTTTCCTGGAAACGCTCTGAAGCTGAACGTATTGTTCTGATTCCAAGTGTATGTGTATAGCTCTTGCGCCGCATTCGGCTTGCAGTCCTTCGCATCCGAGTCATACACGCATCCAACATCAACGCCATATAGTCTGGTGACGCTCACGCTCACAACATATCTCCTATCATACTTCATGTTTGAGACCTCTACGAGCAGAGTGTACGGCGGATTCGATGAGTTCATCACCTCCTTTGCCTGATATATCCTCCCCCTATCGCTGACGAGCTTGAAGAAGTATAGTTCTCCATCCTTTAACGTGAAGCTTGGATCATAGTAGCTAAAGTCGATGATTCTAACGAGGGCTTGGGGGATTCTGATCTTCGTCTCGGAGCAATTAGCAGGCCGGGATACGTCGGTCGACGTATAGCAGATTGAGGAGATGTTTATCATCATGGCACCCTTATTCTCAACTATGAACACTGGAGTCTTGCCTGACAGCTTGAGCGATACGTGCACATCCAAGTCCTGATTCAGCTTCTCAACCTCCCTCCTATAGGCCCTTAAGGCCTCCAGCTGATAGATCTCAGACGACCTCTGCATGAATATGAGTAGGGGGATGACTATCATGAAAACTATGGCCACGAAGATCGCGGCCCCGATCACGGTTGAGACCCCTGATCTCCCTCTCATCTCACTTCACCTATACCGAAGGTAAGCTTTAAAAATCTATCCCTATTCTTCTCCGGCTCATGCTCATCGAATAATGGTGCCGGGACATAGTATACATCGACTAAGCATTTGTCCCCGCATGAAGATGTTTTATATAGTATGGTTTCTCCCCTCTTAACCTCGGCCACCTTGCTGAAGGATGGGGTTGGGGGCGAGCTATCTGGATCATACGCGACTATCGCTGTGATGACGAGATCTATCTCTCCAGCATTTTTCAACCAGATATACATCGTTCCACCACCGATATATCCATGCTCAAATATCAGCTCTGCTCTAAGCTGCTGAACCCCTTCGTCAACCTCCCCGGCGAAGTCTAATGCCGCTATATTTGACCAGCCGCTCGCTATCCCGAATACAGCCAAGCCTATCGCGACCGTTATGGCCGCTAGGATGGCGGTTGTTACCGTCGGTGATATACCCCTTCTCTCAAATCCATATCTCACCAACCCTCACCCCTCGGACACAGATGATAAAACACCTTCACATATTGGGAGTTCTTATATGGATTGTTTTTGTCGTAGAGTGGCTCGGGGATGAGATAAGCGACCACCAGAAAGTCCCCTGTATGACCCTCACATCCAACACATTTTATGCCCAGATTAGATCTAACACCACCCACAGGTATGTGGCGAAGCTCCTCATTTATCCCGACATGAGGATTCGTGAAGTTTGCGGGAAGATATTTTGGCAGATCCAGCATCGGATGTCCCACGGACTCCTCACCCACACTTACCGATGGATCCTCTCCCTCAAACTTCCTGACAAAGATGTACTTAAAGATGTTTCCATTCGTTTGTCCACCTGAATCCGTTATAGCCACATACTTCAGGTCCCATCCAGACACGACCTTCGAGTTCACGAGCTCGCCGTCGACATATGCCTCGACCTTGTCTCCAAGCCTCCTGAATTCAAGCCTCTTCCATCCTAAAGTAACCTTTTTCCCAGAATTCTCCCCATACCAGCCAGCGTTTGCCCCATCACTCACCCTATACGCGTTAGTTATATGTGATGCATCGCTATCAAAGGTGAAAACGAACATCCGTGAATCCGTGTCCTCTTCAGCCCTCAATCCGAGCATCTTCTGCCTCGAGTCCGTTCCATTCTCACGGTATAGCGTCTCGACGACATAGCCGAAGTCGAATTCCTCCCTAGATATCAGATAGAGGCTTCCATCACTTGACCCAGACCAATCTCCATCGCTCTTCACTATGATTCCATCCTCCGACAAGAACACTCCTCCGGCTCCAGGATTGATCTCTTTCCAGTCCATTGAGTCTAACCCATCTCTGAAATCGTCGAACAGTTCGAAGACACAGTCCCCACAGCTCTCGCTCTTAGCATCTGGATCCCCGTAATACATGTAGATCGATGTTCTTCCTTCGCCTGGAATCGATGGGACTTTTACCCAGATGACCGCGCTTCCATTGACCGGATCCCATTTCTCGATCCAATAATTTAGCTTCATCCCACGACTACTATAGAATCTTATATCTGAGCCATCCGGTTTAACTCTGCTAAAGTTAAAGTCTGGGGAGGATAGGGTTATCTTCACCTGATAGTCTATTAACTCCATCTCAAGCCCATTCTCTATCACTATAACCCTCCTGTATAGTAGGTGTCCGATATTTTGAGCTGGTATCGCGAACATATCCAATAAAACCGCATCCACCTCACCCGTATTTATGATGCTCGCTAAACCACCTCCCTCATCGACATATGCGTTTAGCTTTGCATCCAGTCTCCTATATAACACTAGATCGTTCACTCGCTTGGCGAAATGGGTGCATTCCTCCATAGACCAATTACTCATTGAGTAGAGATAGAGTAAACCCACTGCCGTAAATAGACCTGCGAGCACGCCCACTATAATTACGGCGCTTATACCCATTTTACTCTTATTGCGCGCTGATCTCAAGCCATCATAACATCTTTACTTCCTCTCATAATAACGTTTCCATCTTCTGATCCTGGAAACATTTATATGTGCTGGCCACTTCCTTAACCGTAGATGAATAAGAAGCGTGCGGTGGCCCAAATAACGTCTACGACTATCTTATTGGCAGTCATTGTGACCTGCTCTTTAATACTGGGATTATGGGCTGGATGGATCATAGAGACCGAAAAGAGGAGGATCGAGTATCTCGAACCCATGAGCTCGATTAAAACCTATGCAAATCAGTTTGAAATAGGTGTGAAGAATCATGGAGCAGACATCTCAAAGATAACCATGATCTTCTTCAATCAAGTTCCAACCAAAATCTATGACGCTGTTAATGATGCTGGAGAGCAGAGAATCCGCTGGGAGGATGGAAAACCGTACGTAATCGTGAATCCAGGCGAAACGGTCTGGATCAGAGGGTTCTCGCCGAAGAAGCTGATCGAGAGAACTATCTATGTCGTAAAGATAATCACGATTAAGGGAAACTGGTTCCAGTACCCGCTTCAGGCGAGAACCGCGCCGCTTAACGCCACTATACTCGCGATAAACACCGGGCTTAAGGTTCCCGGAGACCCCTCTAAGAGGATAATATTGTTTGCCCCAATACTTCAAAATAATAGGGGGGCTGAGATGAAGGTCTATAAGATAGCCGTATATGACAGTAACTTTGAGCATCTGGTTTTTACCATGAATTTCACTCCTCCGAAGATAGAATTTCACTCCTCCGAAGATATTAAGTCCAGGAGAGATTTGGAGACCGAAGACTTGGAGAGATTTAATGAAGGCTGGGCTTGAGCCAGGAGACTATTATGTTAGGATAGATTTTGAAGTGATGAATCGAAGCGACTATATGCTGGGCATGATGAGCGTGAGTAACGAGGTCATAAAGGCATACGTCTTGAAGATAGAGAAGCATGGAGGAATAAATGAGAAATATCCGAGCTGGACTGTGGATCTAGACTATATGATAAATCAGGTTAAGAAGCTTATGGACGTGGAGTTTATCGACAGCATGAAGAGATATATGTGGATAATAGAGGGAGCTGAAAAGCTTCCAGAACCATTTATTCTCATAAACCTCCACAGCGAGCCAGTCCCCCTACCATGGCCTGAAATACCCGAGCTGATAAATGAGACTGAGAGGAAGGTCTATTGGCATCTATGGTTTGAGAAGATTGGAAAATTCATTGAAAGCAATAAAATGATCTGGGTGAATCCGAGCGGATACCCATTCTGGGGGGTCGCGAACAAGCCTATAGCCCAGAAATATGGACTAGATTGGACAACCCTTTGGGGATGCGCAATAAATTGTAGATCCCTCTGCGGATACTCTTATGGCTACTGCTGGAGTGGCTGGGGGAACTGCCTAAGCTGCAATCAAGATGGCGGCGGGAAATACGGCGGAGCAACGAATCTTTGCAAATCATACAGTAGCTCTCCAAATCCATTTACTGGGGCATACTTTGGAGGAGCATACTGTGGACCAAGTCCGAGCAATCCAGAGATCCATTACTATGATGTTACGTATAATGGATTCCCAGTCGTTACAGGTGGTTTAGGCCAGCATTGTACGTGGACTTGGTGGTATGGCATCGACGCGCTCAACCCAGTCAAGGAGTTTAACGAGTTCTTCGCGGACTTCGGGCTAAGCCTTCCAGACCACACGACGGGCTGGGATGTCCCAGACGTAAGCGACTTCCCGAACGTGATCAAATACTATGAGACCAGCTGGGCGAACCCTCAGGGGAAGAAGGTTCCAACGGTTTACGCCATCGAGCAAGGAGAAGGATATCTATTGGTTGTGGGGTTACCTCCAGATGCCACGACCTTAAGCGTTGACATGTCAATCTATCTCTCAGTCCACGTCTACCTCTTCAAGATGCTGCTGCCGAGCTATGGCCTAGCATAAAACTCATGACAAGACCACCATAGTATAATACTTGTTCCCGGTGCTGGTTACTATCATCACCTCAACTATTTCACCACTACTCCACTTAGAGGGGATTAAGGCTACCTCTATCTCACGTCTTTCCCCGGGTTTAATTTGAAGCGCGCTCTTCGTTATATCTGGATTTATGGATTGAATGGAGTCTCCGATGAGAGATGCCGCTGGAACCTTGTTGAGGTATAGGTCTGTTATGGAGAGCACTTTGCCCCCGAGGTTCTTGACGACCACGACTATGCTTGGGTCGCCGTGGTGGGCTGAGGACGCTATAACCTCAACCCTGGTATAGTGTTTGGAGAAGCTCATCATGAGGTAGGAGGCCGCTATCGCCAACATGAGGGAGATGGCCAAGATGATGACCGTGGAGACCAGCTTCCCAACCCCACCCATACCAATACATTAACAGATATTCTAGTTGAGGTAATTAAGTATTAACCGAAAGATCCTCCTGATAATATCATGATCATACCATTCGGCCACGAGGCGAACAGGAAAAATATTTATCGGAGCTAAACGGAAAATACTTAGACATGAGGAGAAGTAGTTCGGGTATAAGCCCGGTAGTGGCGACGGTTATCCTAGTGGCGATAGCTATAGTAATAGCGATTGCCGTGGCTTTCTGGGCATCAGGACTAGTAGGAGTATTCACAAGATTCGAGAAAATAGAGATAGTATCGGCATACGCGACCCCTGGGACAACAGCAGGTACATATGATGTTACGGTTGTTGCTAAGAATACTGGTTCAAGTTCCGCGACAATCGATCAAATAATGATAAATGGGGTGCCTGCATATAATGTAACGGCTTCCGGATGTGAAGCGATTGACGGAGCATCCCCACCTGGAATTTCGACGGACGGCCTTGGCGATTGCGAAATTACTGGCTCCGCTGCTCTTACCCCAGGTGCCAGCGCAACCATCACCATGACCATAACTCCAGAAAGCCCAGGCATAACGATAGAAGTCGCCGTTCACACAGCTAGCGGAAAACTCTATCCTAGTAGCGTTCTCCTACCATAATCCAAAATATCTTTTGCTTAAACACAAATCACTTTTTCTGTCGTTGAAGGGATATATTAACAAATACTTAGCACTCCAGATCCGACAACCGAAGTGAACGTGCGGTATCTCAACCTCCTATCTTTTTTGAGGTTAGCCTCTTCTTACCTCCAGGGATCTCCTTGACTACTAGGATGTCATATCGCTGAGAACTGTTGTCCTTCTCCCCGCAACCTCTCCAATCACATAGGCCCTCACATCGCCCAGAACGTCCCTGGCGGCCTTCGCCACCTTCAACGCATACTCCCTCCACCTCCTTAAGTACTCAAAGCGATATCTAATCCAGTTAGACAACCTTAACCACCTCACCGGTAACATATTCCCCGCTTAGGTCCGATCGACTGTGGCCGTACATATCTATTAGATCTTTCCCCAATCTAACCTTAAGAACTCATCTTAAGGTGGATTTCACGTATAGAATTAGCTTGATTGAGATGATGAGCACGGCGGCCACCACACTCACGATCACGATATACTTCAAAAGGATTTCCATATCTCTGAATCCGATCACATTCATCCTAGCCTCCACACTCTCATCCGGCCTCGCATAAATCCTCCTCTCATCTGACCCATACTTCACGTGGATCGTGTAGGTGGGGAGCTTCAACAGCCTCTTAAAGTATGCGGTTCCATCGGCCCCCGTAACCGATTTTCCGATGGGGGTTAATCCATAGAATACGCTGACCTCTGCGCCGCTTAGCGGGTTTCCAAGCATATCCAC
>Ga0209410_1001785_pt1 | contig 10467 bp, 12 predicted proteins | sample Mar14436cmmetaG_FD_184135 | JGI IMG/M metagenome (GOLD analysis project Ga0209410, IMG submission 184135) | Marine hydrothermal vent microbial communities from Guaymas Basin, Gulf of California to study Microbial Dark Matter (Phase II) - Marker... ... | reverse complement strand
ACCCTATTTTAATGATATAGCTGAAATAGGGAATAAATTTTATCTTTTTAAACTTAAATCCCGTAAAAAAGTCAATAAAGCAGATTATGAGAAAGAAAAGGAAGAATTTAAAAAGAGACTTTTAATTCGCCGGCAGATAGCTCTATTTCAAGCTTGGGTAAGACAGCTTCGAGAAAAAGCAGAGATAAAAATAAGGAAAGAGATGTTATAAAGCTCTTTGTCAAATTCTTTAAGTTATGGTAAAAACGAAATATGATTTATTTAAAGGATGCTTTTTTTAAAAAAGCAAAAAAAGAAGGTTATTTTGCCAGATCCATTTATAAGCTTCAAGAAATAGATAAAAAATATCATATTTTTAAAAAACAAGATAAAGTATTGGACTTAGGTTCTTCACCTGGTTCATGGTTGCAATATATTGCTAAAATAGTAGGTAAAAAAGGTATAGTATTGGGTATTGATATCAATCCTATAAAATGGAATAATCCTCCGCCTTATGTGCATTTTTGGCAAAGAGATGTATTTAATTGGAATTTTGAAGAAGCAAAAAAATTTGGTTTATTTGATGCAGTAGTAAGTGATATGGCTCCTTCTACTACAGGTATTAAAGATGTTGATGCATATCGTTCTTTCAAATTGGCAATGCGTGCTTTAGAAATTGCCATTAATCTTTTAAAGCCAGGTGGACATTTTGTTTCTAAAATATTTGAAGGTAAAGAAATGAAGGATTTTTTGATGGAATGTAAAAGGCATTTTTCTTTTGTCAAAATATATAAGCCTAAAAGCTCTCGTCAAGAAAGTCGTGAAATTTTTCTTGTTAGTTTAAAAAAGAAATAAAGGAGGGATTTATATATGGCAGGTCATTCTAAATGGGCTCAGATAAAAAGAAAAAAAGCAGCTATGGATGTAAAAAGAGGAAAGATATTTACAAAATTGATGAGAGAAATAATGACAGCTGCTAGACTAGGTGGTGGTGATCCTGACAATAATCCTCGTTTACGTGCAGCTATAGAAGCAGCCAAGGCAGAAAATATGCCTAAAGAAAATATAGAAAGGGCTATAAAGAAAGGTACTGGTGAATTAGAAGGTACATATTATGAAGAAGTAACTTATGAGGGTTATGGGCCAAGTGGAATTGCTGTATTGATTTCAGCACTTACAGATAATCGCAACAGAACAGTAAGTGAAATCAGATACTTGTTTAATAAATTTGGTGGAAATCTTGGTGAGACAGGATGTGTTTCTTGGATGTTTGAAAAAAAGGGTGTGATTGCATTTGATAAGGATAAAGTAGATGAAGATAAACTAATGGAGATAGCTATAGAAGCAGGTGCTGAGGATGTAAAAAGTGAAGAAGATGAATATGAAGTTATTACTGCACCTGAAGATTTTGAAAAAGTGAAACAAGCATTTGATGAGGCTCAATTAAAATATGAGAGGGCTGAGATTACTATGGTTTGCCAAAACATTGTTAAAATTACTGATAGGCAACAAGCAGAACGTATTTTGCGATTTATGGAAACATTAGAAGAACATGATGATGTGCAAAAAGTATACACTAACTTTGATATTCCAGAAGAAATTATGGAGGCTGAAGCTGCTTAATGAGAGTTGTAGGTATGGATTTAGGCTCTTATCAAAGTGGATATGGTATAGTTGAAAAAAATGGTCATAATGTCTTTTGTGTAACATTTGGTGAGATTAATTTGCCTCGATATAAACCTTTGCAAAAACGACTTTATATTTTTTATGAGAAAATGGAAGAAATAATAAAAAGTTATAATCCTGATGAAGTAGCTATTGAGGATTTATATTTATCTTTGAATGTAAAAACCGCTTTTACCTTAGGTCAAATTAGAGGAGTAGCTACACTTTTGGCAGAAAAATTTGGTTTACCTGTATTTGCTTATTCTCCTTTAGAGGTGAAAAAGGCTGTAGTAGGTTATGGTTTAGCTCAAAAAGAGCAAGTAAAAGCAATGATAAAACGTCTTTTAAATTTAAAAGAATTACCAACTCAAAATGCTGCTGATGCCCTTGCAGTAGCATTGTGTCATTTAAATTATCTACGCATATGATTGGTTATTTGGAGGGCACTTTATTATTTAAACTTCCTTATTATATTATTATCTTAGTTAATGGAGTAGGCTATCAAGTGGAAGTGCCTTTAAGTACATTTTCTGAATTACCTGAAAAAGGCGAAAATATAAAGCTTTATATTCATACTTATTCTAAAGATAATGTTTTAAAACTTTATGGTTTTTCTTCTTTGGAAGAAAAGGAGCTTTTTTCTAATTTGATTGAAATTTCAGGGATTGGGCCAAAGTTGGCATTAAATATCCTTTCTCGAATAACCCCTTCTGAATTTTCTGAAATTATAAACAATGGAGACTTAAGACGTCTTAAAGCTATTCCAGGTATTGGTCAAAAAGCAGCCCAAAGAATTTGGCTAGAATTAAAAGATAAACATAAGGTCTTGCCTAAAGTGATACCTACAGAAAAGAAAAAAGAAGAAGCTTTGAAAGAAGATGCTATTTCTGCTTTAATAAATCTTGGTTATCAAAGGCAAGAGGCTTTAAAAGCAGTAGAAAAAGCCTTAAATAAGTTTTCACAATTGCCAAGGCTTGAAGATTTGATTAAAGAAACACTGAGGCAACTCTAATGACATATCGATTGCTTGACCCTTTTAATAAAGAAGAAAAAGAAGAGATTGGATTACGTCCACAATCTTTAGAAGAATTTTTGGGACAGGACAGTTTAAAGGCAAAATTAAAAATATTTATTGAAGCTGCTAAAGAAAGGGGAGAGGCTCTTGACCATGTGTTGCTTCATGGTTTACCTGGGCTTGGAAAGACTACCCTTGCCTATCTCATTTCTAAAGAATTAAATGTTAATCTTAAGGCTACATCAGGGCCTGTTCTAGAAAGACCAGGTGATTTAGCAGCTATTTTGACAAACCTCAATCCTAGAGATGTGCTTTTTATTGATGAAATTCATCGTTTACACCCTGTTGTAGAAGAAATCCTTTATCCTGCTATGGAAGACTTTAAAATTGACCTAGTTATTGGTCAGGGCCCAAATGCCCGAACAATAAAAATAGACTTACCCAAATTTACACTTATTGGTGCTACTACTCGTACAGGTCTTTTAACTTCTCCTTTAAGAGACAGGTTTGGTGTTATTCTTTATATAGATTTTTATAAACCAGAAGATTTAAAGAAAATTGTCCTTCAAGCTGCTAAACGTTTAAATATAAAAATAGATCCAGAAGGTGCAGAAGAAATTGCCAGACGTGCTCGAGGCACCCCTAGAGTAGCTTTAAGGCTTTTAAAGCGAGTAAGAGATTTTGCTCAAATAAAGGCAGATGGTATTATTACAGCAGAAATTGCTGATCAAGCATTAGCTATGCTTGAAATTGATAAATGTGGTTTAGACAGCTTAGATAGAAAAATTTTATTAACTATTATTGAAAAATTTAATGGAGGCCCTGTTGGTATTGAAGCCTTAGCAGCTGCTATTGGTGAGGGAAAAGATACTATTGTTGAAGTCTATGAACCTTATTTAGTACAAAATGGTTATCTTCAACGCACACCTAGAGGACGTATAGCTACTCCTTTAGCTTATAAACATCTTGGTAAAGAAATAAGGACACAACCAAGGTTATTTGTTACAAATTCTGCCCATTCAAAATAAGCTCCTCTTGCCCTAGAACCAAACACAAAAATTCTTTCTACATAAGTAATTTTTGAAAATTCTTTTTTCATAACCTATTTTATAACAACAATTTTAAATCCCATTAAGACTTATCTTTAACCTTTTTAAAACCTCTAAAATCCTTTGGCCAAAACCAGTGATTTCTGCCTGAAATAATTCATTTATATGACCTTGAAAAACAATTTTTCCTTTTTCAAGGATAAAAAGTTTTTCTGCTAATTTTATTGCTTCTAATGGATCATGTGTGACATGAATGACTGTAATATGAAAATCTTTTTTAAGTAATTCAAGAAATTCTATTAAATGCATCTTCAAATGAAAATCAAGAGAAGAAAGAGGTTCATCTAATAAAAGTACACGAGGTTGTGCTACTATAGCCCTGGCCAAAGCTACTCTTTGTTTTTCACCCCCACTTAAATTTTGTGGATAGCGGTTTAAAAAACGAGAAATTTGAAACTCTTCTATTACTTTTTCAACAAGATCTTTATTTATTGATAAATGGCGTGATTTAAAAGTATAAATAATATTTTCATAAACTGTTTTATGAGGGAAAAGGGCTAAATTTTGAGGGAGATAAACAATTTGTCTTTTTTCTGGAGGTAATTTTCCTATTTCTTTTCCATCCCATTTAATAGAAGCATTTTTAGACTTTATCAAACCTGCAATAATCTTTAAAGTAAGACTTTTTCCTGCACCACTTGGCCCTAAGATAAAACTATAACTATATTTTGGTATCTCAAAAGCTATATCTAAGCAAAGATTAGATAATGTTTTTTTAAAATTAACGGAAAGCATGGCGTTTTGAAAAATATAAAAGAACAAAGAAAATTATCAATGAAAAAAATACTACTAAAACAGTAACAGGATGTGCAGCTTTAAGGCCATATTGTTCAAACCTTTCATACATAATAATTGGTGCTGTTTTAGGAAAATAGGCAAGAATAAGCAATGCCCCTACTTCACTTATTGCCCTTGCAAAGGCAAGGATAGCTCCTCTAATTATAGCAGGCAATGCTAAGGGAAAAGTGATATGCCAGAATGTGTAAAATGCAGTTGCTCCTAAAGTTCTTGAGACCATTTCTAACTCTCTATCAACACTTTCAAAGCCTATTAAGGCAGAGGTAATGATATAAGAAATGCTTACAAAAGCCATTGCTATAACAATTCCATAAATTGTATCTATAAAGCTTAAATTAAAATAAGAAAAAAAATGTCCCCAAAAACTTTTCTCACTAAGTAAAGAGATTAAGATAATACCTACAGCAACATGAGGGATTACAACTGGCAAATTGGCTATACTTTCTAAGATTTTTTTCCCTTTAAAATCATATCGACTTAAAATATAAGCAAAAGGAATGCCAGTTAAGCATCCAAAAAATGTAGATAAACTTGCTCCAATAAAAGAGGTAAAAATAGCCTGCCATACTTCACGATCATAAATCGCCTTTATAAATTCATTAACTGTAAGAGAAATAAAAAGATGCATAATGGGAAAGACAATAAAAATCACACAGAAAATAGCTAAAAAGAAATAAAAGAGCCTTATCATTTATATCTGATTTCTTTAGTTGGGAATATAGGTATCTGAAAACACTCTTTTAAAATTTTTATTCCATCATTTCCTGTAACAAACATCTCCCATAATCTTGCCTCTTCAGGATGAACGGCATTTTTTAAAACAGTTATGCCATAGATAATAGGTTTTGCCTTTATAATAATACCTGTTTTTAATTTTATCCTTACTTTTGCATAGAAATCTTTATAAGAGAAATCACCAAGATTAATTTCCTTTGGTAAATCTATATAAAAAAGTTTATGTTGCTTTGCTACACTTTTATACTCAAATGCATAATCAATTGCTCCACTTTCAAGAAGGCCAATTAATTCTACTGACTTAGAGCGAATAAAAATGCCTTTTTTTGTCTGTAAATCCTTTTTTAATTCAATAAAAATATTATTTTGGTCACTTTTATAAATAATGGGAAAATTTTTTAACAAAGAAGTAAATAAATCTGTCTTTTTATAATAAATGGAGGCCAAGGCTATTGTCATAAGGGTACGATAGCCACAGGGATCATCATTAGGGTTAGAAAAACCCCATTTTACATCTGATTTAGATAAAATTTTATACCAATTTTTATCATTTATTTTTTCTTTATATCGAGACTTCTCTGTATAACAAAGAACAATCTCATTTCTTGCAAAAAGCTTAACATAATCAGTATAATAGGGAAACATCATTTTAGGAATAATTTCATAATCAGCTACTGCTATTATATCACATGCTTTGCCTAAATCTGTCACTTTTCTTACTGCCTGCACACTACCACTTGCTTCACGTCTTACATCAATTTGAGGATACTTATTTTCAAAAATAGACTCTAATTTAGCAAAAGGTACAGACAAGCTTCCTGCATGAAATACTTTTAACTTAATCTTTCCGCCAGCATATAGCACATTAGAAAAGCAAAAAATTAAAAAAACAACCAAAATACATTTTTGACGCATAACCATTTCCCTTAATCTTGATTATTCTGCAAAACAATTATTTTTTTGTCAATTAACGTTGGCTCATGATCTTTCAAAATTGGGTTACGGTGTGATAATAAATCACTCAAAGTAGAAATCGAATAGAGAAAGACCAATAAATTTAGTATACAATTCTGATTTTCACAACTGAACTAATTTATAAAAAACTTCCCCATTTTAAAGCATTTACAGGAATGGCCAAATTAATATCTTTATTAGCTAAGATTAATTCAATACCTTTTTTAACAAAAGGCAAAAAGAGTAAGATAATTTGAGTAACTTTAGGTTCTATTTCTTTCAGTCGAGGGAAAAAATATCGCTTTGGTACAGCTATATCTGCCATTACCAATTTTATCGCTTCTAATGCCTCTGTTGGTGGTAAAATTACAGGATGGGCATTAGGAACAGGTTGAGAAAAATAGACATAGTCTGGTTGGTTTAATGTAAGAGTTTTGGCTATATTTAAAAATTGATGAGGATTAAGTTTAAAGGCAGGGATATAAAAATAAAAAGGAATTTTTCGGTGTTTACTTTTTATCACTTTTGACAAATTTGCAAAACGAATCAAGTCTGCATAGGTATGTAAAGAAAGAGCAGAAGCAGTAGCACGAATTTGCCAAAAAGGTAGGTAAAATATATCTTTTCCTTCAGTTTTAGCCACCTTATAGTGCAAAGGAACAAATTTGTTTTTTAAAACTCCCCAACCTCGGTTACAATTGGGGCAGAATACTGCCCACGCTTCTTTATCGCAAGGGATGTCCCAGCCACAATGGGGACAAATAAGGGGCAGAAATTGCCATGCAGGCAATCTAGAAACCTTCTTTTTTTTGAATTGTTCCCATTCTTTTAAGGTTAAATCCCCAATATTTTGCCTAGACAGTCCATCTTTTAAAATAATTTTTTGTCTGCTTTCCTCAATAAAAATAGGGAAATAAATAAGACTCCATACCTCACCAATAAAAGAGTGAAAAATAACTGTAACAGAAGGATGTTCTTCATTCCCCAAAATTGCTAGAATGTTTTGTTTATAATTACAAGACATTTTGCTATGAGAAAGACGAAATGCATTACTTTTTGAGCGTGTTTTTATTTTTTGTAATGCTTCTTTAAAACTAAGCTGAGGTGATAAAAAAATTCCTCTTTTTACATCTGCAAATTCGAGGTTTATTGCCTGAGGACGTATACCTAAAGAAGTAAAACCTAGAGGGAAATCCAGAGCAATAGTGGTTTTGTCAATTACTTTGGCTTCTATTTTAGAAGGCATTTTACAAACAAAGCTCATTCCTTTGATACGCCAGAAGGGAATAAAAAGAATTTCGTCTTTATGCTTTTTTGGTGGTAAAAGATAACACTGAAAACCCTTAGGTAGTAAATAAAGTCTTGTCTTACAATACTCACAATGAAGCACTCGTTGCGTTTCAGTAAGAGAGACCGGAGCCCCACATTGAGGACAGCGTGTTTGAATATGCCATGTTTGCATTACTTTAATTTTTCACCACAGAAATTACAAAAGATGGCTTCTGGTAAATTTTCAGCTCCACAATGAGGACACTTAATGGAATGAGGTTTTGAAGCAACAGGAGCACCACAACGGGGGCAGAAAACAGCTTTAGGAGGTAAATTTTTACCACAATGTTGACATTTATGAATAATAACTAACTGATGTCCACAAAAAGGGCAAAACCTAGCATCCTGAGGTACAGGCTGATGACATTCAGGGCAATTAAGTGAAGTGGTCTGTGTTTTACCCTGTATTGCTCCCATCAAAAAACCCGGAAGCATTAATCCCAACCCTAGCCCAAGACCTCCTTCTGCGGTTCCTCCAGCTTCAGCAGCGGCTTCCATTGCCATTCCTGCTTTCATTTTTATAAATCTATCCAAATCTCCCAATACAGCCAAACGTCCTCTGTCATCAATGGCTTGTTGTACTTCAGGAGGTGGGGTAATAGAATTGATATAAAGCCCAGCTAGGCGGATTCCATAACGTGAGAAATCCTCTTTTAATCTTTCCTGCAATCCTTGTGACAATTCATCATACCTGCTTGGTAAATTTAGAATTGTATCTAGTTTTTCACCTAAATAGTCATTAAAGCGAGAAACAATTACTCGACTGAGATAATTTTCTATTTCCTCGGTAGTGTAGACTCCTTGAGTACCTACTAAACTATTGATAAACAAGACTGGTTGGGATATCTGAATGTTGAATATACCAAAGGTACGAAGACGCACAAGCCCAAGTTCTGTGTCTTTGAAAGCAACAGGTTCTCTTGTTCCCCATTTCAGGTTAGTAAAAACTTTCATATTGACAAAATAAACTTCTGCCCGAAAGGGACTTGTAAACCCCCAGGGCAGGCTTAACACTTTAGTTAAGATAGGGATATTCTTTGTGGATAAAGTATGACGCCCCGGGCCGATGGCGTCATAAGCATGCCCATTATAGTAAAAGACAGCAACTTGATTGTCTCGCACAATTAACTGAGCGCCAAGCTTAATTTCCCCTGATCCTTCTTCTGGAATCCGGTGAACAATTTCTTTGCCTGTAGGATCAAACCACTCAATTACCTCTAAGAAAAATACGTTGTTTTTCCCCATAGTTATCCTTTAAAAACTTTTCTAAAAAATAGCATGTTAAATATTTAAAATCAAGAAAAAATTAACCAAGAGGTCTAGTTTTATACGTCCTTAACTTTTTAGCTACCCGTTTTTAAACCTTTATCCAGCAAACTTATTTTAGGATGGACAATGAAAAGGAGGTCTTTAACATATGGTAATTGCTATTGATTGAAGCTAGAGGTTGCCTGTAATCTAGTAGGATAAAACCAGTATCATCTCGGAGAACCAAATCTTCGCTATAAAAGAGACCTATTATGAACATTCCTATACTCAGGTATGTTAAAGAGTTATGCAATATATAACGATTAACCATAAAATAGCCAAAGATAGAGATTATCAATATAATAGGAAGATAAGTCAAATTAGGTCAACGCATGTTAACTAAAACATTGACAAATTCTTTCTGTCCATTTATTCTAACTAGAGGAAGTGATCATGTTAAAAGTAAATATTACCGAAGGTAAAAGAGATTTTACTAAAATTATTCAATCTTTAAAAAAGGATAAAGAAGTTATCATAACCAAACGTGGAAAACCTGTAGCAGTAATTATTACTTATGAGCAATTTAAAAATTTAAAAAGACTTTCTGACTGGGTAAGTATGCTTAAAATTGCGGAAAAAATGCAAAAAAAAGGTGTAAAAGCAAAAGAGTTATACGAAGCATCTAGGAAAGAATTAGAAGAAAGATGCAAATTGTCATAGATGCTAGTACTTTACTTAAAGGTTATTTCCCAGATGAGGAAGGGTTTGAAAAAGCAAAGAAAATTTTATTTCTTTATTCTTTAGGTAAGTTAGATTTGTTTGCACCATCACTTATAGATTATGAGATCTCAAATGCTGTTTTTGTAGCCTATAAAAGAAAAAGAATCAATTTTGATGAAGCAAAAGATATTCAAGAAAAAATACTTAATTTGGATATAGAAAAACATGATCTAAGTTTTTTAAAGGAAAAACTGTTAGATATATCCAAGGAATTTAACATTTCTGTTTATGATGCTTCTTATTTGACTTTAGCAAATAAATTAAAAATAAATTTAATCACAGGTGATAAAAAATTTTTTAACACTGTAAAGAATAAGGCGAAAAATGTCATTTGGATAGAGAATTTTTAATAAGAAAACTTTTTTGTACTAGCTGGTAAAAGGAAAGGAGATAGGAAAATTTATCCCTTATTCTGGGAATGTGGTGGAGGGCAGGTTCATATAGGAGAAAGTTTTGAGGAAGCAGTGAGAAGACAGATGTGGGAAGAATTCGGGATAAAAGTAAAAGTGCTCAAATCTTTTACCTCTTATGTTATACCTTCTTCTAACGGTAGACCCGCAATACCAGGTGTACGCTTTCTTGTGTGTTACCACTGACGAAAGTTGTAGATAATCTTGCTTCTTACAAATTTATCCCGGGTCTTAAAGAAGATATTAAACAGGCTCTTAATTGCTATCAGAAATTGTAATCTAAATGTTATATTTCATTTCTTTCTGTAACAAGATAATCATGTAAAAAATGCTAAGTTCATTTTACAATTTCCTTTGTAATTTTTAGCTTTTATTTCTTTTATTATAGCGTAAACATTCTTAATTATAAACATATACAACTTTTAAATAACTTTAACTTTAATCC
>Ga0209410_1001783_pt1 | contig 10475 bp, 10 predicted proteins | sample Mar14436cmmetaG_FD_184135 | JGI IMG/M metagenome (GOLD analysis project Ga0209410, IMG submission 184135) | Marine hydrothermal vent microbial communities from Guaymas Basin, Gulf of California to study Microbial Dark Matter (Phase II) - Marker... ... | reverse complement strand
CAAGTTTCGAAATGCCCATTTCGGATTGAAATTCAGGATTCATCCATTAGCTGCTGCCATAGCGTATGTTCAGCTAAAGCACCTAGATGAGAGAAACAAGATTAGACGTGAAAACCACATGCGTCTGCATAGGGGCTTAAGGGATATTGAGGGCCTCGAGCCCCAACATATTCCTCCATACGTGCAGATGGGAGGGTGGTATGGATTCAGAGTTAAATATTATCCCGAGAGGCTATCCGGGATCTCAAAGAAGACATTCATTGCAGCCCTCAGAGCTGAGGGGGTTAGAGCATCATTAGAACGTTATCCACTGCTTCATCTGGAGCCCATATTCTCAGATAGGAGCCTAAAGATTCCGGGCGGACCGTTAAGATGTCCGAATGCTCCGAGAAGATTCTATAAGAAGGGTGATCTGCCAATAACCGAGGATGTCTACTCGAGGCTAATAGCATTCCCAAAGTTCGAGAGGAAGCTATGCTTGGATCTCATTGACCAGTATGTGGAAGCCGTAAGGAAGGTAGCTGAAAATGCAGCGGAACTAAAGAAGATTAAGGATAAAGAATTCGAAGTGCCAGTTGAGGCTGGAACAAGGTGACGAGACTTAATCTCCACACATACGCTTAGAGGCTTCTTTTAGCTAGACTGAAAAACTTGATATCCTAAATACTTTATTACTAATTCGCTCAATACGATTATGCTTCGATGATTAAACGAGTTTCATAGGCTGGTTCCTCGCTTTAAGCCTCCCACTATATGAGATTCAGCCTCTCCAGCTTCTCGACGACCCTATCTGAGATCAGCCCTATCTCCTCCGGCGAGAGCTCCCTAGGCCTCCTATTGCTGAATGGTAATGAATTGGCTATCCTCCTCATCTCATCGTTTCGGATCTTAAATCTCCCCAGGAAGGGCTTAATGGCATTTCGGATCTTTCTGTTTCTCTGCGTGAAGATCGCCCTGACTACATCAAAGAATATCTCTTCATTCTTTACCTTGAATGGAGGTCTTTTAGGCCGCAGGCGAACTATGAGCGAGTCTACCTTCGGCTTGGGCCAGAATGCCTCTTTAGGAATCACATCCAAGATCTCAACATCGGCTCTATAATAGGTTGCTATGGTTAATCTGCCATAATCCTTTGAGCCCACAGGGGCTACTAATCGGCGGGCAAACTCCTCCTGAAAAGATAGGATGGCCAACTTAAACTCTCTGTTTAGGAGCCAGAAGTGTAAAGGTGACGAGATAGAGTATGGAGGCGTGGATATAACCTTATTGAATCTTGGAATATCGATCCTCATAACATCTCCATGTAGAATCTCAATGTTATTGTATGCGCTTAGTCTCCTCCTTAAAGCCCTAACGAGTCTCCCATCGATCTCTACAGCGATCACTCTACCCGCATCCCTCGCTATCCTCTCGGTTATAAAGCCGAATCCTGCCCCGACTTCTAGGATCACATCTTCACCGCTTATGGACGCATAATCTATCATCTTGTATATGGCGTCCTCGTCGATGAGGAAGTTCTGGCCTAAACGCTTCTTTGGTATAATTTTATAGTATCTCAGAAGCCTCTTCGTCTCATTCAGGAGGCTCATTTATCATCTGCCAAAAATGATGTTTAATTAGCCCTCAATTCTATGATGGCCGCGTGAATAGTTTATATTTGCTGTCTCCGGATAGCTCCTCGATTATGCGCTTCGTTAGGAGCTTAACCGGATTGGGTATGTTGATTCTTCTCTGCAGGTCCTCAAAACTCTCAAATGGTTTCTTCTCACGTTCATTAAGGATGTTCCACATATACTTCTTTCCTATTCCAGGTATGAGTTCAAGCATGTGCATCCTAGGCGTTATTGGACGGGCCGTATTGAAGAAGTTCACGAACCAGTCTTCCCTTATGCGGATGATATGCTCAATCGCGTTCTCAAGCTCCATTTTGGCGTTCGCTGTTAATTCATTATACTCTATCCTACCGAGTATGTATGTGATCTCCTTTCTGGATTCCTTCCCAACATAGACTCTGTCGAGGGGTTTAAGGATCACTCCAGCCTTTACATTCGCCTCCAGCAGGGTGAAGTATCTCTCGCCTATGAGCTGAACTATCGGACCGGACCTATATCTCCCCCTAGCTCCAGGCTTCCCGAATGGCAGATAATCGAGAACATACGCATTCTCCTCATAGAGGTGCTTGCCCTCTCTTGTCCTCTTCTCAGACATCTCCTACTCCTTCCACTCCATCTCATAACTTAAAAGAAAAATTTGAGTTCTGATCCTCCCTCAAATACTCGGCATCCTAAATGTTACTCTCTTGATAGATCGGAGATGATATGCCACATCATGGATACTGGACAATTCACGATTGGAGTGAGCTTCTCGCATGAGCATCCGTTCCCACCAACAATTACTAAATTACCTAAATCTAATAATATTCAGATACCTTCAAACAAATAACTCTTTTTCTAAGTTTCCTCTAATCTTTGCCTTCATTCTCCCTATACTTGTCTAAAATCTGGAGGATCATCTCTAGCTTTGATGTTTCCATTATTCTTCTCCCGCTCGTTAGGAAGATCCTAAGCTCCTCAATGCTCTTTGGCATACAATTGATTATCTGCACGATCTCCTCCTCATCCAGCTCCGTCTTCTCCTTTAATTCCTTCATGAGCTTCTCAGATGCCTCCGCGCTGATCTTAGCGAATTTACTGGCGTAATCTAGGGTTCTCCGCTGGAATTGATCTAGGTTCTCCTCGCCTATTGCCTTGAGTATAGCCATGACCTGCGGAACGGTGATTGGCTTGATCTTCAATATCTTCCTGGCCATGTCACCCACCTCTGTGGAGCTGGAGATGCTCCGGAAGGACTATTATATGCTTGACCGCCCTTCCCTGAGTTACTTCAATCTCGTATGCCCTTCCCCTCTTAGCCTTTATAATGCCTATCTTACCGTGATATCTGCGGTGAGGCATGCCCTTATGGACGCTTGGATCAATCTTGATTACAACCTTATCTCCTGGCTGATACTCATGTAGGATCCTGCTTAACTTGAGTTTTCCTCTTTCACGCGGCTTCTTCCGTAGTAGCGAACGGGTCTTTCTTTTATATCCCCTAGACTTGACCATATCATTTCTCCTCTGTCTTATCTAATACCTCAAGCACATCTAATTCGAGAGGACGAGCTTCAGCTCCTATTATCTTCGAGACGCTTGGATCAGTTCGGCCCTCATCTCCGGTTACAAGCTCCTTTACATACAATCCTCCTTGACACCTAATTATCATCTCTATTCTATTCGGGGAGATTCTCTTTATATTCGTCTCATATATGTGTTTTTCTCGAATTAGATCAGCCCTCCTATGCAGAACCCGCCTTGGAGTTCGCTGATGGACCGTAATGTCAGTTAGGAGTTCCCTCAATCTTTCAATCTCATCGTCCCCTATTTCCCTTTCGAACTCAACGATGACCCTATAGATCTTCTGCGTGGCCTCCATATCCTTAATCTTCACAACAGCCCTTCTATCTACAAATTTGAGGTCTGAAACCTCTATCTTCCCCCGTGCTCTCTCATTTATTACACGTTCAACCTCTGAGAGGTCAAGCTTCCTCCTTTTCGGCCTCTTAATCTCAATAATGAATGGCCTGCCGGATCCGAGCATCCGAGCATCTATATCTTCACGTCCGGCTCCATGGAAGGAGGAGTCCTCTCCAAGAGTCATCTCTAGGATCGGGTTTGCGATTAACTCCTCCACGGATTCCGGATACTTCTTTCCCGTCCAATTGCAGAGGGGACATCCTCTGCCGCGGCATCTACCGCAAAGCCACTTCGATTGAGGTATTCCCCTAACTAGCTTCCTGTATCTCCCCATTATATAGAGCGAATTAGATTGTATCTCAACCTCCTCTGTGAATGGGTTTATTAGGATTACAATCTCAGGCTTCATGTAATCCGCTTTTTTCCCAGTGATCTCGCGGATCATCTTCCCTATGACCCTGCTAAGCTCATTTCTCATGCTCTCCCCATACTCAATCTCGTATTTAGCCCTAAACTCATCCTCCCTCTCCTCTATCTCTACCGGAATTCTAATTCCTACCAGAAAGGTATCATATTCATATTCGCTGAGCAATTTCACGGCTTTATCTACTAAGGAGGAGAGTTCCTCAAACAATCCCTCGCAGAGGAAGCATCGTCTCCTTTCGCCCACCGCCTGACCGAGTTTCCTAAGGATCTCTGAGGCTATGCTGGATCCCCCGTTTTCAGCGAGGATCCTAAGTATCCTTAGGCCCTCCGAGTCTCGTTGGAGGGCTAGCCTATGCCCCTCCATGGCTAGAAGATCCTTTATTGCCTTCCCCCTATCCCTATTCTCCATCCTATACCCTAAGAATGCAAATTGCCTTCCTAAGCAACTGTCGCATAGGGGTTTATCCTTAAGCATCCTAAGAGCCTTCCCGAGTATATCCATCGTCGTAGTCACCATTAAAGTGGGCAGAATTGTTGAGCCTAATTATCTTAATCGCTTATATTTATGTTACCTCAATAAAACCTGATCTACCGTTGGGATGGAGATTGAGGCTCATCCGCTACATTCACGACAAACAGGAATCTTTTGGCATCCTAAAGGATAATGAAGTAATTGATCTGCCTAGCCTCTTAAGGAGGGGCGGATATGAGGCTCCAGATACGCTGGAGGCTCTTGTCTCCTCAGGCTTGATCACTGAGATCCACCGTTTGATTAATGATCTTCCTGAAGCTGAGGTCAGCAAGATCAACGTGGAAAAGATTGTCTTAAGGGCTCCGATTCTATGCCCGCCTAAGATAATCTGTTTAGGGCTGAATTATAGAGACCACGCTGAAGAATCAGGAGCCGAGATCCCTGATGAGCCGATAATCTTCATGAAGCCTAGAACATCGATAATTGGCCATGAGGAGCCGATAGTTAAGCCTATATTCGTGAAGAAATTGGATTATGAGGCTGAACTTGCAATGATAATTGCCAAGAGGGGAAAGAATATAAGCATCTCTGAAGCGGCGGATTATATCTTCGGCTATACAGCCTTCAATGACGTGTCCGCACGGGATATACAGTTTAAAGATGGTCAGTGGACGAGAGGTAAGAGCCTTGACACATTCGCTCCCATAGGCCCATGCATAACAACCTCTGATCAAATAGGAGACCCGATGGATCTAAAGATAATGACGCGGGTGAACGGGGAGGTAAGGCAGAATTCCTCAACAAGAAACATGATATTCAATGTATACGAGATAATCTATCATTTGAGTAGAATCATGACCCTCGAGCCGTGCGATATCATAGCGACAGGAACTCCAGGGGGAGTAGCGGCCTTCATGAAGCCGAAACCCAAATTCCTCAAGGCCGGAGACATAGTAGAGATCGAGATCGAAGGGATCGGAACTCTGAGAAATCCAGTAATAGAAGAATGATGCACATAAGAAAGATAAAAAATTTAAATAAAGAAATCTTCACTCTATCTTTTGAAGCCGCGGTAGCTCAGTCTGGGAGAGCACCCGACTCTAGGCCTAATGCCGGAGGGTGAAGCTGAAGACCTAGTAAAGAAGGTTTGAAACCGGGTTGTCGGGTGTTCAAATCACCCCCGCGGCACCACAAAAATTGACGCTTCCGCCTGATCCTGTTTTCTTTTGAAGATTTTGGCTTCTTGATTCCCGGATGTATTTAAGCTTTTCTAAATGAGCTCTCTTGCCTTCTTAATGCCCTTCATTTTTGCAGATGAACCTTCATTCTCATAATGGAAAGGTGCCCTTTTCAAGCTTAAAATTTTTTATTGTACCTTTTACTTAAGGTTATTATGACTTTAGGGTTTATTTCGAGTATAAATGGCAGGCTACAAAATGATCCTTTCCGACTTTGACAAGTTCAGGTCGTTTTGTTAAGCATATCTTTGTAGCTACTGGACATCTACTATAGAAGATACATCCCTTGGATGAAACTTCACGCTTATTTAAGTCTTCAATATTAAACTTGATTTTTTCGGTCCACTTTCTTTTTGGATCAGGAATTGGAATAGATTCTATAAGAGTTTTTACGTATGGATGGAGAGGATTGCTCAATACTTCATTTATATCTCCATTTTCAACATTTACTCCTCGATACATTACAATTATTCTGTCACTGAAATACTCTGCTATTGAGAGATCATGTGTTATGAAGAGATAAGATATGTTATATTCCTTTTTTAGGTGTAGCATCGTATTGAGGATATCCGCTCTCAAAGAAGCGTCAACCATGGAGACTGGTTCATCGGCAACTATAAGTCTTGGACGGGTTAGAAGCGCCCGTGCTATCATAAGTCTTTGTCTTTGACCTCCACTCAACTGATGTGGATACTTATTCAAAGCTTCCTCTGGCGTGAGATTTACATCCTTTAAAGATTCAACGATTAATTTTTTCGCTTCGCTTTCGGAAGATGCAAGCTTAAATTTTTTTATTGTTACTTTAAGTATTCTATCAGCCTTGTAGAATGGGTTATAAACTTCATATGGATCTTGAAAGATTGCCTGAACATTTTTCCGGAATTCTGAGAATTCTCTCTTAGACATTTTGAATACGTCTTTTCCTTCATACTTTACTGTTCCAGAGGTTGGCTTGAGGAGTCCGAGTACCATTAAACCCGTAGTTGTCTTTCCGCTTCCGCTTTCTCCTACTAGGGATATAACTGTAGGCTTTTCTTTGGGTATTCGAAATGTAATGTCATTTACCGCCTTAAAATATTCTCCTCCACGTGCCTTAAACTCTTTGGTTAAATGTTCAGCTTCTAAAAGAAACTTTTCGGTCAAATCATTCCCCTCCATATTTCCAGCATGCAACATAACGATCCTCTTCAACCTTCATCAGAGGAGGGCTTTTATGCTTACATTTATCTTCCGCTATAGTGCATCTTGGATAAAATCTGCATCCGGGAGGGGGATTCAGCAGGTTGGGCGGATTGCCTGGTATACCCTTAATTACTTTCTTCTCGCCCAATACTGGAGTTGCCATTATTAGGCCCTTCGTATAGGGGTGAAGAGGTTCCTCAAATATAGTATAAACATCCGATAGCTCTACAATTTTTCCAGCATACATCACCGCTAATTTATGAACGAGCACGGCCTGAACGGCTATGTCATGGGTTATATTAATCATAGATGCTCCTATACTTGCTCTTCTTTCCTCCAGAAATTCAATGACTTTTCTTTGTACAAGTACATCCAACGCGGTGGTAAATTCGTCGGCTACAATCAACTTAGGTTCAAGAGCCGTGGCGATGGCAATGATTACTCTTTGTTTCATCCCCCCGCTTAGCTCATGCGGATACATGTTTATAGTCTCTGATGGTAGACCTACACTTTCAAGAAGCTTCCTCGCTTTTTCCTTTGCTTCCTCCTTACTAATTTCTGTATGGGCCATCATGGCATCGACTATTTGATCTCCTATTTTCATTACAGGATTCAAAGAGTTCATAGAGCCCTGTGGAATGTATGATAGTTCTTTCCACCTGATTCTTCTCAGATCTTCTCCTTCCAGCTTTAGTAGATTCTTCCCATTAAATATAACTTCGCCATCTTCCACATAGCAGGGAGGTCTTATTAGCTTCAAAATAGCGGTGGCTAATGTTGATTTGCCACATCCGGATTCGCCAACTATTCCAAGAACCTCATTCTCCCCCAGCGTAAAGCTTACTCCGTCAACGGCTTTCACTTTACCCGCTGGCGATCTGTAATAAACTTTTAAGTTATTAACTTTTAGAAGCTCTTTTGATGTCATTTTCTAAGCCTCGGATTATAAAGCCTATCTAATCCTGCATTTAAAAGCTGGATCCCGACGAAAATAGCAACGAGGCAGATTACTGGAGGAGCTATCCACCACCACATACGCTTTACTAATGCATTATAATAGATGGCCCAATAAATCATCAATCCTAATGTATTAGATTCGGCTGGTCCTAGCCCGATTATCTCTAATCCAACCTCAGACAGCATGGCACCTGTCATTGATAATCCGAACATAACTCCTACATATGAAAGCATGTTTGGAAGTATCTCCTTAAAGATTATTTCTAAATCGCTCTCCCCGGATATCCTCGCAAGCCGAATAAATCCTCTCTCCTTCAAACTTAGGACTTGCGATCTCATTCCTCTAGCAGTTCCTGGCCAACTAAATGCAGCTAATAGGGTAGCTAACGCTGGGATCGTCAGGCTCTTAAGATATGCTGAAAGAATGACTAGCAGAGGCCATGTTGGTATTATTAGAAAGATGTCTGTTACGTTTCTTATGATGTCATCTACTATGCCGCCTTTATATCCTGCTGTAAAACCAAGAGTTACTCCAATTACTGTTCCAACAGTTCCAGCGATTAATCCGATCAGCAATGACTGTCTAACGCTGTAGAGAAGAACTGTGAAAAGATCTCTGCCACTTGTATCAGTTCCTAATAAATGTTCCGGTGATGGAGGCAGGTCGCTTGGGTAGCTGGCTAATCTTATACCCTTCACTGGAAAAATATATGGCCCAACAAATCCTAAAAAGAAGATTGGAATCAAAATGCAAAGACCAGCTACTAAACTTATATTTCCGCGAAACGCGGATAAGATTGAAAATATTCGGCTTTGAATTGTTGTTTTTATGTTTTATCCCTCCACATATCGGATTCTCGGGTCTACCAGCGGATATATTAAATCAAGGATATAACAGGCACCTAAAACTCCAATTGTAGTTAAGAGGAATATTGCCTGCATGACATTGAAGTCTCGGTATCCAAAAGCCATAACAAATAATGTGCCCATTCCTGGATAAGCGAATACTTGTTCAGTTAAAAGAGCTCCATTCACTATAAACCCGAGATTTAGCGCAAGTCCGGTTATTTGTGGCAGTAAAGCATTTCTAAACGCGTATTTCATTAAAATTACATTCTTTTTTAAACCTTTAGCCTCCGCAAATATCATATAATCCTCCCCTAGAATATTTACTACGAGGGATCTTATGCCTATCATCCACCCTCCTATCGAAGCAATTATTATAGAAAGTGCTGGTAATATAGCATGTCGCATTGCGCTCAATATAAAAGTAATATTAAGGCCGGGTGTTAATTCGGGATCATAACCCCCTCCTGAAGGCAGGATGGGCCAATAATATGCGAATATGAATACGAGTATTAGGCCGAGTATATAATATGGAATGCGATTGAGGATCAGAGAGAAAACCATGAGTGTAGAATTTAAAGTCTTATTTCCGCTCCAGCCAATGAAGGCTCCAAGGATGTTTCCAAGCACCCAAGAAATTATGGTTGTGGTAAGTAGTAGAGATATTGTCCACGGAAGTGCACGCGCTATGAGCTTCTGAACGGGATCCGGATAGGCCATTATCGATAGACCAAAATTGCCTCTTAAAAGCTCCCTAAGATAACAAATATACTGCGTAAAGTAATCCTTGTCTAAGCCAAATTCCCGTATATACATCTTAGTAATCTCTTCTCCTCCCGGTACACTTCCTCCCATAAATGATAATTGAGCTGTTAAAGCCTCTAGGGGACCACCCGGCATTAAACGCGGAATCATGAAATTTATGGTGGTAGCTATAAATGCCACGACTATTAATGAGATCGTTCTTTTAATATACCATTTAATAATGGGTCGCATAGTCAACTACTTACATAAGGCGTATTTTTTATAAAACTTTTGGTATCAATATTCTGTTGATTAAGCGCTAACTTCGCAGCCACCATATCTTTTTTATTACTTCTGATACTTTTGTCTCTTCCTTCCGATTCCTGCGAAAGCGTTAGGTTAGATTTAACTTGGACTCCCAACCTTAAATTAAGTCAGACTTAGATGTCCTATTTTACGATTTACCCCATATTAGCCTTGTCCGGCTAAAATTTCTCTTTAATAATAGGAAAGTGAGAATTGAGTTAAAGTTGAAGAGAGGCAAATTTTACGCATGAATTAATGAGAATGAAGATGGGGAAACGAACTTTCCGTCAGCATGATTACCTACAAAAAGAGAAGAGAGGATTAAGTAATTATTGAGGAACCTTTCGAGAGCATCTCCATCAATTAACGCTTAACTTAAAGTTTTTATTTTGAAAATCTCCCTACCTTTTTGAGGTGAGTCATCTTTGAAGGGTGTAGTTTTGCTTGGTAATCGAAGACTAGATGTGAGAGATTTTCCTGATCCAGAACCAAGCGATAATGACGTTCTAATTAGGATGAAGGCTTCCACGATCTGTGGAAGCGACTTGCACCATTATAGGGCGGGCGAGGAGGCTTATAGGGTATTATACAAAGAGGCTAGGCGTTATATTGAAACAAGTAGCGGGGAGGCGAAGAGTGCAGGTGTAGTTATAGCGGGGCATGAGCCCTCAGGCGTCGTTGAGAGGGTTGGGAGGTGCGTTAGGAATGTTAGGGAGGGTGATAGGGTTTCAGTCTTTCATATTTTTGGCTGTGGATACTGTGAGATGTGTAGGAAGGGCTATCCAATGT
>Ga0209410_1001781_pt1 | contig 10486 bp, 7 predicted proteins | sample Mar14436cmmetaG_FD_184135 | JGI IMG/M metagenome (GOLD analysis project Ga0209410, IMG submission 184135) | Marine hydrothermal vent microbial communities from Guaymas Basin, Gulf of California to study Microbial Dark Matter (Phase II) - Marker... ... | reverse complement strand
CGCGATGTTTTCTCCCTTGAATTTGATTACCTCCACCAATCCCTCGTATAGAATCTTCCAGGAATCTTCGGGAAGATCGATCACCTTTTCCGATCCTTCCTCATACTCTTTCACCGTTTCCCCCGTTATGGGATTTCTGATCTCCTTGAGTAGGTGGAGTCTTGGAGTCTCTCCTTTGTTGGCTATTATCGTGTAGAGTCGTGCAATCTGTATCGGAGTCAGAGAGATGTATCCTTGACCTATCGCAGTCAGTATCGTATCTCCCAGGTACCACAGATCATTGTATCTTCTCTTCTTCCACTCGACGCTTGGATAGATCCCCGTCCTCTCCTCGGGAAGATCCACCCCAGTTTTATTCATCAAACCTATCTTGCTCGCCAAATGGTGTAGCTTATCTATGCCAAGGTCGATTCCAAGGTTGTAGAAGTAAACGTTGCACGAAACTCTCAACGCTTTCACCATATCGACGTTCCCATGCCCATACCTTATCCAGTCCTTGTATTCGTATACCCTACCACTTTCACCCTCGATGACCAGTTTTCCCGTGCATTTTATCTCCTTCTTGGGATCGTATCCAAAGTAAAGTGCGGTGAGGGCGGTGAAGGGTTTTATTATGGACCCTGGAAGGTAGGATGAGGATATGACCCTGTTCAAAAGAGGACTATCCTTCGCATTTTTGAGCTGTTCCCATTCCGATTCACTCATGTTTCGCATAATGTTGAGATCGAATGAGGGAAGGGAAGCCATGGCAAGTATCTCACCGTTCTTCGGATTTATGATCAAACCGCAGGAAGGTTTGCCGGTTTTTCTGAGCAGGTTCTCGAGTCTCATCTGCAGATCCAAATCTATTGTCAAAACCACATCGTATCCCGGCATGGGTGGGGTGACGAGATCATCCGTTATCTTTTCACCTCTTGAATTCACCTGATACAGTAGCAAACCATCCCTACCTCTAAGCACGGGATCGTATTCCTTCTCAATTCCCATGACCCCTTTTCCATCCGAATCTGTGTAACCCACAACGTGTGATAAGCTTTCCGGACATTCGTATCTTCTTCCCAACTTTCCATCGATTTCTTCGGACCACGCGATTATCCTACCATCTCTGGCGATTATCCTCCCTCTGATGGGAGGAATCCTTTCAAGGTGCATCATGGATGTTTCAACTTCATCGAGGTTTTTCCAACCGTTCAAGAGTTGCAAGTTCACCAACTTCAGGATGAGGAAGAACATGATGGTGAAAAAAACTGTGAGAAGAACCGCGAATCTTCTATTCAACTACGCTTCTCCTCCTGAAAAGTATTGCTACGGACATAGAATACCACAGTATCAGACTGGATGTAACCAAGGCGTTGTCGAAGATTGAAAACTGAAGAATGTGAGAGACAACAAGAGCCATCAATAAAGAGGATAATGTGAGAAGGAGGTTCGATTTTATCCATCTAACCTTGACAACCTTTTCAGCCAACCAAACTGCCATCAAGTCAAACGGGATGGAGTATCCGTGGTCTCCAAACATGAAGGTTTGAATGAAGGATAACAAGAACACAAGCGGGTATTTCACCCATCCTTCAACCGTGAGACCGCACAAAATTGGTATCCCGTGGAAGAAGGGTTGTATCTGGAACGGCAGGAGAATTTCCAGCGAGAAGAAAAGCAATGTGAACAGAACAAGGGTCATATCAACTCCCCCGGTCTTCCACGCTGATGATCACGAGATATTTTGATTCCACCTTTGGAAGATCCAGTGGAAACAGTCTCCCATATTTCGTATACCTTGGAGGATGGACGACATACCCGATTTTCAAGGCACCCATTTCTTTGAGGATGAAGAAATCGGGATCATTCGGTCCGATGAGAACCACATCCCCGGGTTCTGGGAAGGATTCGTCCACTATTCTCAGAAAGATCCTGTTGTTTTTCAAGATCAACGAAGCATCGAATTCCGTCTCTTTTCCCCTCACCCTCACTCTGTAGCCATTTCTCAATGGACCTATGTGACACAAATCTCCTTCACAGAGATCCACGATCCCAACGACACCGAATTTTGGATCGACAACCTTCGATCCCACTTTGATCTTGGTCTTCGTCCTGATCCATCCTTCCGACCCATATCTAATGTATCTTCCGATGGTGATCCTCTCATCGAGATTGTCCTGCGGTTCTGCTGGATTCACAAACTGAGATCTGCAGAGGTTGAGGATTGAACGACTCAGGACGTTATTCTCCTCTTCCTCAGGTAGGGAGAATCTCAGAAGAGAGATCCAGAATCTCACGATCTTCAACCTGACACTGTAGATGAAGTGCTCGCTTAGATTCCTCATGTTCAACAATTCGTCGATGGGTTCATGGAAAAATCCCATCACCATCGAGATGATCATCAGGAGGGAGAATATGAGATTGGAATCTCCTGAAAACCTCCTTCTTAAGAATCGACTTCTTCCTTCCATCCTTTCCATTCTCACTCTAAGTTTCATTTCTTTTTCACCGCTAATTCCACGTCGTATATTCCCGACAACCTCAAAGCATCCATTATCTCAACGACGATTCCATGATGTGCAGATTCATCCGCCTTTATGATAGCTTTGGAAAATTTGCGATTCTTTCTCAATTCATTCAACATACCTTTTAAATCCTTCGGATTTATTCTCTTTCCATCCATCATCACGTTGTCGTTGGAATCAACGAATATCACAACCACATCGGATCGTGCACTCTCAACACCTGTGATCGCCTTGGGTAGGTTGACACTCATGGACTTCTCCTCCACGGTGAAGGTCGTTGTAAGGATGAAAAACAGCAGAAGAAGAAAGACGACATCGACGAGCGGGGTGATCTCTATGACTATTTCATCCATTCTGAATCTTCTCTCCCTCATCTCAGAGCCTCCCTGATTTCGAGGTTCTTGATGTATCCGAGGATTCCATGAAGACTTTCCATCATACGGGATTCGTATCTCGATCTCATCTCGTGTAAGACGCTCAGTAGTATGGATAGCAGTATCGCGACCGCGAGACCCCCAACCGTGGTGTAAAGTGCCTCGGATATGCCACCCGCCAACTGGGTCTTGTAGAGAACACTGCCGTGAAGATCCGATGGTTCTATGGATTTGAATATCTTTATCATCCCGGTGACGGTTCCGAAGAGACCCATCAGCGGTGATATGGTTATGAAGGTTCTCAGAATCGTGAAATTCTTCTCCGTCTTAGAGAGCTCCGAATAAACCAGAAGTGAGAGAGTTTCGGAATTCACTTCCTTTCCATCTCGGATCATCTGTATCATCTGCAAAACTATTCCAGAAAAAGGATCAGTTCCATCTCTGCAGATGGCTCTTATCTGGTTTATCTTCCCCTGTCTGGCGAGTTTCTTTATCACGTCCCCCGTTTTGAGTAGCCTTCTTCTGATGCTGCACAAATATATGAACCGCTCGAAGAAGAATCCTACACCGATGATCGAAATCACACCTATCGCCCAAAGTATCGGTCCACCCTTTTCCAGGAAATCTATCAACATAAGATTTCACCTCTCCCGTTTGAGGATTCCTCGATAAATATTTCTCCATCCACTTTGAAAGAACCTGGAAAGCACGATCTTCAAGTTAAAAGTTCGCGGAACTCAAGGGCATTCTTAACCGCAGAACCATTGTGGCAATTGTTGAAGAAAATGAATGTTTTTTTCGCATTTTTTCTGATCTTCTTGACATCATCCGCCAATTTTTCGAGTTCCTCGGATGAATACAGATAATCGTATCGTTCACTTCCATCCGCTTCGAACCATCTCTCATTTCTTCCGTGGAACCTGAAGTATGCGATATCACCTGTGAATTCCGGAATGTATGGGAACAAGCCAGGAAGCCGAGGTTCGTCCACGATGACGTAGTTGGAACCGATGGATCTGAGAAAATCGAAGGTGTCTTTCACAGCCCAACTCACATTCCTGAACTCGATGAAGATGTCGACGTTCCCATCCTTAAAATCTGTGCTAACCGCACCTAAGTAATCGATATTCGCCGATGATCTTTTGAAGGAATAGGGGAATTGAAGCAGAATTCCTCCGAGTTTTCCACCGCTTTTCAACGGTTCGAGGATCCGAAGGAAATCCTCGATATTCTTCTTCACTTCCTCCATTTCACCCTTCTTCCAAGCGTCGTGAGTGATGAGCTTTGGAGCTTTGAAAATGAACATGAAATTTTCGGGACTTCTTCTCAGAAAGGATATGATCGTTCTTTTTGAAGGCGAAGAATAATAGGTGAAGTTCACTTCAAGGGCGTTGAATCTCCAGATTTTGACGTAATAATCGAACATCCTTCCCTTGCTCAACCCATCCGGATAAACCTTTCCGATCCAATCCGGGAAGGAGAAACCACTCGTTCCCACGAAGAGATCTTCCTCTTTCTTCTCATCGAATCCGAACAACATCTCCACGTTCCAATCCCTTCACCATTTCATCGTATCTCCGTATTCTCATCCTCAGATCTTCCTCGAACCTCTCAAAATCTTCGTCGCTGAATGTGAATTCCACGACCCCATCTTCAGGTTTTTCCTTCAGATAGAGTATCTTGGCTATTCTCGGTTTGGGGTTCAAAATCTCCCGCAACGCGTAAGCATAGAAGATCAACTGAAACCTGTATTTCTCGAGATTCTTCTCATTCTTTCTGGCGAATTTAAAATCGAGAATCACCCATTCACCATCCTTGAAGTAGAGTTTGTCCACAACACCATACAGGATCCTATCGCCGAACCTCTTTGAAACAGCCATCTCGGAATACACCCTGTTTGCGTTCTCCAATTCCCAAATGATTTCGGAGTCGATCCAACGATTTAAAACATTCCAAACCTCGTTGTAGTCATCCTCGGTGTAAAGAATCCCATCTACAACAACCGGCTTGGCACCGCGGAGTGATTTCAACCTCGTTGATGATCCTCCTCTTTTGTTTCCAACTTCCTTCAATATCTGATGTGCAAGGGTTCCAAGATCCATCTCCCTCGTTTCGCCCAGAACATCGCCGATACCGAGGATACCTTCTCCCACTTCATCTTCTCCGTATATCACCGTCGGTGATATGTAGGTTTTCATCGCCATGTCTTTCAGTTCTTTCGTCTCTTTCGGTATGAATTTCAAGGGTTTCAACTTCCTTAGGGATTTCATCTCTCGATCCTGTGGTATCATCAGATCATCCTCTCGAATTATATCCACAACTTCCGAGAATTCATCCGGAATTTTCCAATCCCCATCGTAGAATCCAATATCCGAAAATATGGCTTTCCAGACGGAGTTTGTGGATCCTTTGCTAACCCCGCATAGGACCAGTTCATCCTTTGCACGCGTCATGGCAACGTACAGGATCCTTCTTTCTTCCTCCATCTCCCTGTCCTTCTCCAGGTTATCCATGTTCCTCAAAAACAGATCATCTTCATCCCAATCGTGTGGTAGTATCATCAAATTGTTCTCACCATCACACAGTATTCTCTCACTGCTTCTCTGCGTTCCTCTCAATACGGAGCCAACGATCACAGTGTTGAACTCGAGTCCCTTCGACTTGTGAATGGTCATTATCCTGACCACATCATCTTCCTCCGATTCCACCGATGCCTCGCTTTCTTCATCCGGGCTGTAGCTCATCATGAATCTCACGAATTCTCGAAAACTCAATCCTTCTCTCTCAAGATCCCTGGTTATTTCGACGAGTTTCCTCACGTTCATGATCATCTTCTCGGATCCTTTGAAAACCGCGAGTTTTGGTAGATAATCCGTTTCCACTATGATCCTCTCCAAAACCTCACTTATCCGTGCTATGTCCTTCATCCTTCTGAATTTTGAATACATTTCGTATATGTTTCTGATGTAGGGATCATCGGATTTCTCGAGTGCATGATACAGACGATTATCGATCTCCTTCAACTTCACCAGTTCATCCAAGCTCAGGTTGAACATGGGAGAAATCAGAAAGGATACGAAGGCGGAATCGCTCTTCGGGTTGTTGATGGCTTCCATGAAAGATATCAATCCTCTTATCTCCGGTTTTTCGTAGAATCCCCTACCTCCGACGACGTAATATGGAATTCCGAATTCGTCGAAAGTGCGTGTGTATGAATCCAGAACACCTTTCATCCCGCGCAGAAGTATGACGATGTCCCTGAATCTCTTGGTTCTCTTCACTTCGACTTCGTGGAGTATGTATTTTGCGATGGCTCTCTGCTCGGTGTTCCCTTCCTCACCGCTTGGAACGATTATCTTGACTTTCTTCTCCAGCGGGGCATTTGGATCGAATCTATCCTCATCGAATCTCACCGGCTTGTATTCAACCGCATACTCTCTGTTGGATCTTTTGAAAACCTGTGTGAAGAAAAGGTTGAAAAATTTGACGAGGGAAGGGTTGGATCTGTAGGTTTTATCGAGATAGTCTATCTTATCCTCTCCGAATTCATCCATCAATCTGTTGAAGACAGAGACATCCGCGCCTCTGAACCTATATATGGACTGCTTGGGATCCCCCACGAAGAAAACACGGTTCAGGTTCGGGTCGTGTATCAATCCAATTATTTCCTTCTGTAGCTCGTTCGTATCCTGGAATTCATCCACGAATATGAATTTAAACTTCCGCTTGTACTTCTCCCTCACCTTATCGTTGTCTTTCAAAAGTTTGTAAGCCCTCCACAGGAGGGAATCGAAATCCAACTTGGATCTTTCGATCATGGCTTCCTCGTACCTATCGTGAAGGAGTCTGAAATGTTCTAGAAAACTCGAAGTTAGGCGTTTGATTTTCCCGTATCTCTCGTCATCCAATTCCATTGGTTCGAACTTCAGAACTTCGTATCTTTTACGTCTCAGAGCAGTTTTGAACAGTTCGATCGTTTCCTTTAAACCAAAGGACTCCATCAACGGTTTCAAATCTTTGAGTTTCTCCATGACATAACTCACAACGATCTTGTCCATGAGGGCGCTTTCAGAGGCACCAGTTAGAACCTGGAAAGCGGGATCCATGTTCAAATAAACGAAATTCTCCTTCAGAATTCTCTCACAGAAGGAATGTATCGTCGAGATCCAAGCGTAGTTCATCTTACTCCTGATCTCCTGCCACACTTTCTTGTTCTTCGAATCCTGCCTGATCTTCCTCTCTATCTCCTCCCTTATCCTTTCCTTCATCTCGTTCGCAGCCTTGTTGGTGAAGGTTATGGCGAGTATGTTGTTAACATCGTGTCCCGTTCCATTCTCTATGAAACCGTTGAGTATCGATATGTATTCATCCACGATCTTCCTCGTCTTTCCAGTTCCGGCACTCGCAGTTATTATCTTACCTTCCCATTCCTTCACCCATATCCCACCTTACGCGTGGAAATCGAAGATCAACGATCCACACACATTCGAGAAAGAACAACCTCTACATTTAATTCTTCCAGGTTCAAAGATCCCGGATTTTATGCTCTCCACGGTTGTCCTGAGGGATTCGAGAACCTCCGATAATCTTATTTTCTTGCTTTTATAAAAATCTGCGATCCAGTCATCACCCTCATACTCTATCGTGAAGAGATTCGAATATTTGACTTCCTCTATCAGAAGGTTGCATCCTCCAAATACCACGTTGCCTCCCTTGATCTTGTTGTAAACGTATGTATACAACATGAGTTGCTTCCTTCGATTCCTGTAATCACCATTTTTCATCTTGTAATCGATTATGAAATATTTTTCATCATCCTTCAGCTTATCCACTCTGTCAATCCTTCCGATCAACTTCAACGGTTCATTCAGTATTTCGATCCCATCTTCCTCGTGGTCAACGTTCATTTCCAGTTCAACCGGATATGTTTCGATGTTCTTTATGTTCAAATTGTTGCTCATTTCGAAGAATCTATTCAGAAATTTTTCGATGTTATACAGGAAATAAGCCAATTCCTTCTCCTCCACGAGTTCATCATCGTGATACAGGTAAGGTTTCATGTTCTTTCTGATGCTTTCCTCCAGTATCTTTTTTCTATCTCCACTGAAACTGAATGTATCCTCCATTGAGAACACATCCTTCAGAACCCTGTGATAGATTATTCCTTTTTCCAGTGGGGTGAATTCGAATCTACTCCTTCTGATCTCGGGAATTCCCATGAAATACCTGAGGAAGAATCTGAACGGACATTCTTCAAAGGTGTTCAATTTCGCGAAGCTGTATTCATTTCCAACCTTGCGAAGCAGGAATTCAACGTTCTTCACTCTGAATCTTTCTTTGATCTTCAACCTTTCGACTGTCCCTATGACACCATCCAAGTTCAAACTCTTTTCTACGAGTGGGATCCTCTCATCCGGATAATTTCCAAGCATGTATCTCGTTTTGAACTCGAGCATGCTCATAGGCTCATCCTCGATCGACATTTCACCGATCCTCTCCGTTACCTCATCGATCGATCCATCCTGTATCATTTCGAACAAGAGTGGGGAGGGAAGGATGGGTTCTCCGTTTATGTCAGCCTCCGGTATGCTGAGGACTACCTTGTTCAGGGTTTTCGACAGAGAAATCAACAGATCGAGTTTCTGCTGATTTTCCTTGATCTTTTGGTATTCCCTTTCGTCCATCGTTCTCAAAGGATTGCGAACCACCCTTGGATACACACCGTCAACGAAACCTACGAAAAATTTGATCTTCTTTGTTTTGAACCTCGATGCTTCCAAGGAGAGAACTTCCACCCTGTTGTCGAGATCGGGAGATGGTTTATAACTGTTGGTATTCGTGATGAGTTGTAGAAAGCCGTTGTATTCACTCGTTGTCAACCTGTTCTTCCCAACCTTCTTCAAGAAGATCTCCAGATTCCTAATCGAGTTCATGAAAACCTTAAGAGCGATTATCTCGTCCAGCTTGCCCGCATCTTCGAGTTTTTCCGCGATGTTCAATCTCTCCACCCATTCACGTATCTTTTCCCTGAAGAATTCCACATCCTTCTTTCCACCCAACGCGATGGGTTCCAAAAAGTTGAAAAGTTCATCTATGGCACGTCGAACCTTCCTCAACAGGTCGATCTTCTCTCTCACCTCATTCAGTTCCGATGGTAGCTCCGCCACCTCTTCCAAGCTTTTCAAACGGATTGTCTCTCTCTTGATCGCATTTTCAACCTTCTCAATCCACTCTCTTTTCCTTCCTTCAAAGGATGCCCTGAGGTGACCGTATATCAGATTCAAATCTAAGGCTACCGTTTCAAATTCCTTTGGATCAACGTTCCCAACGTATCCAAAGTCAACCATGGAAAGGAGTAGATCCACCATGAATCCGCTTGAAACCACCCTGAACGGAAGGGTGAGTATCCTAACCGTTTGTGATTCTCCAAGTTTCAAGTCTCCTTCCAATCTGTATGGGACACCGTATTCTTCGAATTCCCTCTGAAAAAGTTTGGAGTATTTCAAGAAATCGTTTGTGACGATCGCCAGATCACCGGGTGAGCATTCCCCACTTATTATGATTTTCTTTATCCTTCTGACCAAATTCTTAACTTCAGTGTGATGATTCTTGAATTTCCATATCCTCAGAAAACCATCGGGGGGAGGCATCCATCTTTCACCGAAGATGCCCCTCAGAAATCCGACCCGCTGATCTCCCATACATTGCGTTTTTTCCTTTATTCCGGTGCATTCATCCTTGGTCAACTCATCGAACAAATTCAAAATCGTGGCTCCTCTTTCAAATATATCCCTCTCATCCTCCGTATACGTCATGTATATCTCCTCGTATGTTGGTATGACACTTCTCAGAAATTTTCTCAAGGCGGGACTCAAGTCGTAGAATCCATCTAAGAAGAGATACCTCCCATACTCACACCGTCCCAAATTCTCAGGATTTATTTCGAGATATGCATCGAAGGTATCGTAAACCCCGAGATCTCTGAGCCTTTTCTCAAACTTTTCGTATATTTTTAGGATATCCTCCGATATATCCAGCCCTTCCAACCGCATCTCACCGAAATTTTCAGATAGCGCTTCTTTGATATCGTGGATGAGATCCAAGGTGTTTTCGATGAATCTCGGTGATTTCAGAATGTTCTCATCTATTTCGAGTTCATCTTTCATCTCATCCAAGATCCACGAGAGTAGCTCGATCGCGAATTCGCGTGATAGGTGGAGGAGATGTGGATTCATATCACTGTAAATCCTGACCGCGAATTCATCCACGGACATGAAATTACTTCTTATGATCGCTCCAACCCTTCTCGTGAATTTATCGGCGAATTCTCTGACGAAGAAGCCGGACGGACCAACGAATACGTAGGAAAACGGATCGAGACGATGCTTTTCTTCCAACAGTTCCATCAACCTTTCCGTCTTTCCAGACAAGGGCGGACCGATTATCAAATGAAATGTTGGTTTACCCTTTGAATTCATCCTTAGATGAGACCCCTTATTATGAAGTCCGTCGCTTCTTCCTCTGTTAATCCCTTAGCCATCAAAGTTTCGAGCTGTTTTTGATTCACCCTTCCAATGGAAGCCTCATGGGTCAGTTCGGATCTATCGT
>Ga0209410_1001780_pt1 | contig 10489 bp, 7 predicted proteins | sample Mar14436cmmetaG_FD_184135 | JGI IMG/M metagenome (GOLD analysis project Ga0209410, IMG submission 184135) | Marine hydrothermal vent microbial communities from Guaymas Basin, Gulf of California to study Microbial Dark Matter (Phase II) - Marker... ... | reverse complement strand
TTATATTGCATTTTAAATTATTTTGTTAAAACATTGGAAGTTACAGTCATGGTAGTTTCAGAGCAGAACTATTTGGAGCGATCTGAATTTACGGTTGGAATTGACCCCTTTCAAAAAGCTAGAAGGAAAGGACCCGTTAGATGGATTATTTCTCATATCCTTTACGGTTCCAATAAATATTTGCTCTTACTTTCTTTTACCGGCTCTATTTTGTCCTCCATTTTAAATTCTGAAATGATGGTTTTAATCGGTGATGCTATTGATGCTTTTATAATGAATGATGCGAGTAAACTCTTGCACTACACTTTTTTAATTCTTCTAATAGCCATTGGTATGCCATTACTAAATTTAATGTCGAATTTTTTGAGGGAAATAGTTGCTCAACGAGTTGAACGTGACGCAAGGTACGAGTTTTATACAAATCTTCTGGGAAAAAGTCAGAGTTTCCACGATTTACAGAGAATCGGGGATATCATGGCTAGAACAACAAATGACGTTAGAATGTTGAATTTTCTTGTTTCACCCTCCATATCTCTAATATTTCAAGCCTTCCTTCAACTATTCGTGCCAATAGTTTTCATCGCCATATACTATCCTCGAGACCTCCTCTTAACACCTTTACTGTTTATAGTATTCTTTTTGATAACTTTAAGAGGCTACATTAAAAAATTAGGGCCCGTCACCATTGAGTTAAGGAAGCAGTTTGGACTGATGAACGCTGCCCTAAATGAGTCGTTAACAGGTATAGAAGTTGTTAAGGGAAGTTCCCAAGAAGAAAGTGAGTTAAAAAAATATTACACGTACGCTAAAAATTACTGTGATGCGTACATTGAGCAGGGGAAAATACAAGGTAAATATGTTCCTCTACTGTTAGTCAGTTTAGTTTTAACTTTTGGTTTAGCTCACGCAATCTTTCTTTATCTTCAAGGACTTATGCAAATTGGACAAATAATCGGATATATTGGTTTACTTGGAACTCTTCGTTTCCCAACTTTTATTTCCATTTGGGCTTTTTCAACTGTTCGCTTAGCCGTTGCTGGTGCTGAAAGACTTCTTGAAATAATGAATAAGAAAACTGAAATAGATGAAAACCCTAAAGGAGTGAAAAAGAAAATAGAAGGAGCAGTTAAATTTGAAAACGTTTCTTTCGCGTACCCTGGAAGCTCGAAACTCGTGTTAAAAAACATTAATTTTGAAGTCAAACCGGGTCAGACGGTTGCAATCGTAGGAACAACAGGATCAGGGAAAACAACCCTAGTAAAACTTATCTCCCGCCTATACGACGTGACAAGTGGAAGAATTTTAATAGATGGAATCGATATACGAAAATATGATTTAAAATGCCTTAGAGAGCAGATATCTTACATTGAACAAGATATCTTCCTATTTTCTACAACCATTTACGAAAACATCACCTTCGGTAAACCTAGTTCTCTTGAAGAAGTTATTAAAGTGGCAAAGGAAGCACAAGCCCACGAATTCATATCCAAACTGCCAGATGGGTATTTTACGGTTATAGGTGAACGCGGTGTAACACTATCTGGAGGAGAAAGACAACGCATCGCAATAGCGAGAGCACTTTTAACAAACCCAAGAATACTTATCCTCGACGATAGCACCTCCGCCATAGACTCGGAAACAGAAGACAAAATTCAAAAAGCTATTTTCAAGGCTCGTAAAGGTAGAACCACCTTCATAATAACTCATAGATTAAGTCAAATTAGATGGGCAGATTTAATTCTCGTCATGAAGCGAGGCGAAATCGTTGCCAAAGGAACTCACGAAGAACTTCTAAAAACATGTGAAGAATACAGGAAAATATTTGCAGAAAGATTTGGCAAAGAGTTTTCTAAAAGTGTTAGCATAGGGGAAAGTTAAAATGATGAGAGGATTAGGTGCAGAAGAATATGACAGAAAATATTCAGACATTGAATTGCTCAAAAGAATTTTAACATATTTCCGTCCATACAAACGTTCAATGCTCATAGTAGTTCTATTTTTAACCCTTAACTCAATTTCCACCTCACTAACTCCGATATTAATGAGAGAAGCCATAAACATGTTAGAAACTGTAAAAAACACCTTTTATCTAATCATGGTGATCCTATTAACCTTAGTTTTAAATTTACTTGCCTGGGTTTTCAACTACTTTAGACAAGTATACTCTTCAAAAACTATTGGAAACGTTGTTTTAGATTTACGCAGCAAAGCATGTAAAGCCGTCTTAAACCATGACATGTCATTTTTCGATAAAAACCCGATAGGAAAAATTGTTTCAAGAATAAACACTGACAGCCGAGACTTCGGAAACACCGTGAGTTTAACTATGCAAGTATTAAGCTCATTTCTGGTTGTTATCATACTTTTATCGGCAATGTTTATGATAAGCTTAAAGTTAACATTAATAACCCTATTTATGGTTCCCTTCATCTTCGCAATCGCCCTTTCATTTCGGAAAATTGCAAGAAAATTAACATTGCTAGGGCAAAGGGCACTAGCTGTAGTTAACGCCTTTGTAAATGAAACCATTTCAGGTATACAAATAGCTAAAACCTTTAGACAAGAAAAGAAACTACATGAAAAATTTATCGAAGTAAATAATCAATCTTACAAGGTCAATCTCAAAAGAGCCCTTTGGCTCAACACAGTTAGGCCAACACTAAGCATAATCCAAGGAATAGCGTTAGTTCTAATACTATATTTCGGTGGAAGCGAAATATTAAAAGGACACATCACCGCAGGAGACTTCTACCTTTTCTTCCAAAGCCTTTGGCAACTTTTCTTCCCTCTACTTTCACTCGCAACTTTCTGGCCTCAATTTCAAGCAGGATTATCAGCATCAGAAAGAATTTTTTCCCTCATAGATGCCGAACCAAAAGTAAAACAAAAAGGAAACTTGAAGCCGCGAAAACTGAGAGGAGAAATAGTTATAAAAAACCTTGTTTTCGAATATGAGCCTGGTAAAAAAGTTTTCAATAACTTTAACCTAACTATACGTCCAGGTGAATCAATTGCACTAGTAGGACATACAGGAGCAGGTAAATCAAGTTTAGCAAAACTAATAGCTAGACTATATGAATTTCAAGGAGGAGACATCCTTATCGATGGAATAAGCATAAGAAATTTCTCATTAAAACATTATAGAAAACTAGTTGGAATAATCCCTCAAACACCGTTTCTTTTTGCCGACACCGTTGAAAACAACGTTAAATACGGAAAGCTTTCTGCAACACGTGAAGAAGTCATTTGGGCATTGGAGCAAGCTGGGGGAGTAGACTGGGTAAATGATCTCCCACAAGGATTAGAAACCAACATCGGCGAAAGAGGGAGCCTGTTATCAATGGGTCAACGACAACTCATAGCAATTGCAAGAGTTCTACTTGAAAACCCTTCAATACTAATAATGGACGAAGCAACAGCTTCAGTAGACCCCTTCACGGAAATCCGTATTCAAAAAGCTATTAAAAACGTTATGAAAGGACGCACAACAATAATAATAGCTCACAGACTTTGGACAGTAAGAAACGTGGATAGAATAATAGTCTTGGAAAAAGGAAAAATAGTGGAAGAAGGCAGCCATGAAGAACTAATGGCAAAAGGAGGAAAATACGCACAACTCTACAACAAATACTTCAGACACCAATCACTAGAATACATCGAACAAGCTAAAAAACTACAAAAATAACGTTTACCATTTAATAATTAACATCAACAGACAAAAGATCTTAGATTTTTTATTTAACTTACATCTAATGTTACCACACGTTATCTCTAATAAAACTCAAAATAGTAACATTTTTGATAAAACACCACAAGAATATAATTTGAATTGTAAATTAAAGCCGAAACAAATATAGTTAGATTGCTGCTCTTATTCTGCCGGCAATTCTTCTAACATTTTAAAAAGTTTTTATTCATAAGTGTCTATCACGTTTTATAAAGGAGTTGAATGTAAAATTGAGTATTGAGGTTGCTGGTTCTGAAAATAAGTTTGCTGTTATGTTTTTTGGCTTGACGCTTCTTATAGGAGCCTTAGGTTTTACACCTTGGGTCTTAGCCTCATACGGTATGTTTCCAGCTCTTTTAAGCGTCTCCTTTTTTTCCTTATCGGTGACGGTTCACCAACCTTTGCTGCAATTATAGTTTCATTAATAGAGTATGGAAAGAAGGTGTCAGAATATCTTTTGGACAGTTTGGTCGAAAAATTTTCAAAAATTTGGTTTTTAGCTCCAATTTTACTGTCATTTAGTATTATGGTTTTTTCGCTCGGAGTTTTAAGCATGTTTGCGGGAGTTAACTATGTGAATTTGCAGCGGCTTGTCGTGTTTGTTCCGGTTTTGATAAGCACCTTTTTGCAGAATATGTGGGAGGAGATTGGTTGGAGAAGGTACGCACTACCAAAGTTACAAAAGTATAATGCATTTTATTCAAGCATGTTGTGAGTGTTTTTTGGGCAATATGGCATTGGCCTCATTTCACCGTTAAAAATAGTATTATGATGACTAATTACCATAATTTCCTCTGGTTTTTCGTAAGCACAGTATTGGTTTCAATCGAATATACATGGCTTTATAATTCAACGAAAGGAAGTTTACTTATTGTAACCCTTTACCACAGTTCCTATAATGCTTTTGGACTTCTGCTTCTCGTTGAACAAGGAATATCTTATGTTGTCTTTCCATTCCTACTATTAACGCACTTTTTAACAGTGATTGTCATAATCGTGGTTTTTAAACCAGAAAAACTCTCATACATCAAACCTGTAACATTTGAACAATTACGCAAAACAGCGATAAAACATTACTAGACGAAAATTTAACAAAACGTATACATACACGCAAGTTTCGAAAACAAAGAGACAATATTAATGAAATCAGGTTTAAATTAAAATGGTTACTTGTTTTAATTAACAGTGTTGATATTCACTCTTCTTCTATTTCTTCCTCAAAGTCTTCGATTAAGTTCTCAACGTATTCCTCCAAGCCAAGTTCTTTAAGTTCCTTTTTCGCTTCCTTCAGTGAAATATCTTTGTAATATGTGATATCATATAGCCCTCCATACGCAGTCCAACCGTTTCTAAGGAGAATACTATGTATCTTCGCTAAATTATATAGTCTTTCTCTTAATTCATCGCCCAGCGCTTTAAGTTTTTCAGAAAAATCTTCACCTAACTCATTTCCCTCGAAATCATCCAGTTCCCACGCAGGTTTACCAAAAAGATGTAAAGACAACTCAACCATATCCATACCTCTACTCTTATACCCTTAAAATATCAGTGAAACATGCATACATCTATCATCTCAAACAGTTAAACCAATTTTATGAAGTTATCTCAATAAATAACTTTCATAAGAGAATATCTTTAAAATATTCCTTAAATTTTGTATGACATAAGTTTAAGCATATCTCAGTTTAATACATGACATATTAATCTAAATTTTCAGAATCACTTCATTTGCAATAAGAAAACGATACAATAACAAACCCATTTATAAAATGCCTAGCACATATATTACATGAGTCATGCAAAAAGGATCTATATTCGGTTTCAATTCTTTTAAGTAAAAAATATAGTGCTAAAGCCCCCTACCACCAAGATATTTCCTATAAAAATATTCATCGCAATTTTTATTTGCAAATCTTCACATATTATCTTGATGAAAATGTCCTATGTTGGTGAAAATGAGAAAGTTGCTTATACTTGGAGGATTGAGGGAGACAACCTGATCTTCACCATCTATTACCCCACATCTTCAGAGCTGAAAGCACTGGACCCTTGGACGCAGTCTTTCTGGAAAATCAAACTATATGAAGAACTATTAAAACATATGAAAGAACATGAGAAATTAAACTTTGTTTTCGACGTGAAAGGAGACAAGGAAACATTTTACAAATATTTTGAGAAAAATCTCTCACGTTTAAAACGAAATGAAATAACATGGAAACTTTATGCAATATTTGGAGTTTGCTGGCTAATAACTGCATTGGTTGGTGATTTCACTTTTCGGAGAAGCACTTCTCCTTCTTATCCCTTTAATATTATCTATGATTTAATACTTTTTTCCCTTTGGACTATATTAGCCTTTCATGCTAAAAAAGAAAACATGAAACTACTGAACCTAGTTAAAAACGTCTCTAAGAGATTTTAAGCTTTAAATGTTCTAGGCAGTAATATAAATAGAAAACTTACTTCCATTATCTAAATTTGTTAAGAAACGGGGATAAAATAGTTCCTTAGAATATTAATCTAAGCCTTAAAAGCACATTATAAGCTCTTAAAACAATACAAATTTTATCATTTTGTATACAAATCTTTTAAATTCAACTTACAGAAATTTAAAACACTATTTAGAAATCTTGGTTGAAACTTGAAAAGAGGTGTTAAACTTGGATTTAGGGTTAAAAGGAAAAACCGTTTTAATAACCGGAGCAAGCGGTGGAATAGGTGGAGCTACAGCGAGAGTTTTCGCAAAAGAAGGAGCAAAAGTCATTATCCACTACTTCAAAAATGAGGAAAAAGCAAGAAAACTTGCCTCAGAGCTAAACACAGAAACCCTAGTTGTAGGCGCAGACCTATCAGATGAAAAACAAGTTGAAAAAATGTTCAAGGAAATCGAGGAAAAATGGGGTAGAATAGACATTTTAGTTTGCAACCATGGAATTTGGCCTGAAGAACACATTGAAATCGTAAACATGGATTACTCCAGATGGAAACACACCTTAGCTGTGGATCTTGATGGAGTTTTCCTTTGCATACGCGCATTTCTAAGACAATTAGCAAAGTTTCCAGGTGAATACGCAAACATCATTATAGTGGGTTCTACGGCTGCTATTTTTGGAGAAGCTGGGCACGCTGATTACGCTGCGGCGAAAGCAGCAATAACGTATGGTTTAACAAGAAGCTTGAAAAATGAAATCGTCTCGCTAGCACGTCTAGGCAGGGTTAATGCCGTTTGTCCAGGCTGGACAGTTACACCTATGGCTGAAAAACATCTTAAAGATGAAAAACTGGTTAAAAGAATTTTGAAAACGATTCCTTTGAGAAAAGTTGCTCAACCCGAAGATATCGCATATATTATAGCTTTCTTGGCGTCAGATAAGGTTTCAGGCCACATCTCAGGTCAAATAATAACGGTGGCAGGCGGAATGGAGGGAAGAGTTCTTTTTGAAGACGAAGAAATAGATTTAAGCAAAATTACAAATAAGTAATTTTATTTTAAAATAAATGCCTTTCTTACTATTATTTATTGTTCTTCTTTTCTCTTCATGTTTCTATTAAGTTCCTAAGGCAATCTTCTAACTAGAGATCTCTAGGTTCTCTTGCTCTCTTTAGTGAAATGTATCGTAATATGTGATAACGTATAAACCCAATGACGGCTTATTTATCTTTATAACAGAGCTGTGGATGTAGTGGATTAAGGAGCTTGTTAATAAGATTTTAAGCTACTTCAAGTACTTCTGTGAAGTATTTTGTTTCTGAGGTGAAATAGAGATTATATATTGGCGTCTTAGGTTGAACTCCGTAAATAAAGTGGCATCCATCTCTATAGAATGTTTTAAAGACCTTGTCTGCCTGTTTTCTTAATGAAGGCAGGCTTTTCAAATCCTCATATGCTATGGCTAGAACTATGTCTTTGTTTTTCTTTCCTTCCGATACTAAAATATTTGCAATATATTTTGCTTTCTCAGCCTCGAAGCTGGACTCTAATGCGTCAAGAGAAAACATAATAATACTTTTCCTCCCATTTCCATGAATAGTTTCTAAAATGTCTAAAAGTGTTTTTTCAAAGATTTTTATGAAGTTTTCATTTGGAATCAGAACCTTTATTTTATCTGCATTTTCCCCTAAGATTTTTTGATATATCTCTGGTAAATCTTCACTGTAAACATACGATGGCGGAATTTGAACCACATTGAAATTTTTGGTTGCAAGACCAACTGCAGCTCTTAAAGTAGCTAGTACAGCTATTGTTTTTGGTGTTGTTTCCTCTACTTCCCATAGGATGAAGTCTCCTGGTTGCAGCTTTCCTGAAATTTTTTCAGAAATTAGAAAATTCGTTGCCGGCTGATCCATTGCACTTTTTATTCTAGCAATTTCATTTGAAAACTCTTTCAATCTATAAATTGCGTCCTCAAGAGATGGAATGACTGTTTGATGAGCTACAGTAAATCTACCCCCAACAAGCGTAAACGGTATAACCGGGTTTTGTATTTTAATGGCTCTTAGTTTTTCTATATGCATTTCTCTGTAAACTCTCCCATTAATTAACATACATGCCAGATTTATTACTCCATCTGCCAGATAATCTAGCTTTGTCTTTCCAGGTTGCTCTGTAACAACAATAGCTTTAGCTTTAGTTTTTCTAATAAAATCTGCAAAATCGCGCATAAAAGTTGAAACACTAACGTTTAAAGTTTCACATACGGCATCAATGCTATCAATGACGATGAACGGTTCTTTGCGGCTCTTTACGTGGCTGGTTTTAATATATAGTTCTCGTAGAAATTCTGGAATGGTAGAAAATAAGATTGCTTCATGAATATTTGATTTTTGAGGGGAATATGACGAGGTGGCATCAATAACGTTTTGCAATGAGAGGTACTTACTTATGTGTGGATACTGTTTAAATATAACCTCTGGGTCAACTCTTGTCGAAAAATAGAATCCGCAGCTTTTTTCTGCTAAATTTATTAAGCATTCGAAGGAAAAAATTGTTTTCCCGGTACCAGCATCGCCTTTTACAAGCAAAATATTGTTACCGTCGATATTAAAAAATTCCTTTATAATTTCGGGGACTCCCGGCACCGTAATCGCCTTGAACTAATTATTAGTTTGGTGCCATGGAGGGCTGTCACTCTCATAAATGTAATAATATCTATTACTACTTTTACTTCAATTTTAATAAGTGTTTCGAAAAATAAAACATATCAAGTACTACGTAATTAACAAGCACGTTTACGTTATTAAATTAAGAATAACAATTCCCTTTACATATCTGTACCATAAGAAACGTATTTATGGCCATCTAACATTCCTTTTAATTCCCCAACAGTTATCCACTGTTTCACTAAAGGTATTAACAGGTAAGGTGGCAAACCGTATGTTTCAGCAGTTTTCCTCAAGTCCACCACTGTACCACTGGGTTTCCCTCTAAGCAATTCGTTTTTAATCACCATTAATGTAGTTGGACTAGACAATGTTTCCCTACCTTTCGAAGCTAAAAAGTAAAGCTGCAACCCTATAAGTATTAAACCAATATCGCCAATAAAACTGAGAAATATGACGTTGAGAAGTATTTGCAACACTGCACCTAAGCGAATCAAATTAGACCTATTTAGCTCTCCAAAATGCCAGAAAGCTATAGCCAACATGATATTTCCTACGAGCACTATAAGACCTGCAACACTCGAAAATAAAATTGTAAAAAGGAAAGCAAAAGGATTAAATATTGTATGGGGTTCTGCACCAAAACCTGTAAGTACGCTAAATAGCAAAAATCCCATGATTAAATTAAAAATCAACCCCGCTATAATTACTATAGGCCCCGTGCTAAACAAATCATCTCCACTTACATTCTTCAGTCCGCGAATTTTAATTAAAGCAACTATATAGATGATCACGATAGGTGCAAACAAAATACTAACCGGAGAAATTGGAAAACTAGGATTAAAACTTTGAGTTACCATGAAAACAAAGAAAAGCCCATGAACCACAAATCCAAAAACACCCGCTGCAACAACCCATTTTCCCACGTTGCAAACAGTCTCATTAAATTCTTCAATCGATGCCGCAAACGTAGGGTACATGTAGACGCCTCCTAGCAAACCTCAAATAAATAGACGAAGCAAAACTTAAAACTGTATGCCTTAAAATCAAAACTCCTTCTCCATTAATAAAATGTTAATAAGTTTCACCTTACAAACATCAAAATTTCAAATACTCTCGATTATACAGCTGATGAATCTATAGAACTTTGATTTATCAAAACATATAGATATTTAAATTTAAAAGCGGGGACAATTTAAGTGAAATTGTTAATAGCGACATTTAACCACCAACGGTGTTACCATATGATTATAGTGAAATCAAAAAATGGAATACCACTAAGACTTACGGACGAAAGATGGAAACACATAATCACTTCCCATCTAGACATGGTAAGCAATAAAGAAAACTTCTAGAAACGGTTAAAGACCCTGATATGATATTAAAAGGTGTCAGTGATGAACTAAGAGCCATAAATTTTTCCAGCAAACACGTCTTGGACCGAAATATCTTGTTGTAGCGTACAAAGAATTAAGTAAGGAAAACGGGTTTATTATAACAGCATATAAAACTTCAAGAATAAATAAAATCACTAGAAGGGGTATAATATGGAAGAAGTTGAGGTGTTAAAAATTATTCCATATATTTTAAGATCCTCTCATAAAAAAATGTGGATAGATTATGATGAAGAAGCCGATGTGATTTATATAAGTTTTGTCTACC
>Ga0209410_1001779_pt1 | contig 10495 bp, 12 predicted proteins | sample Mar14436cmmetaG_FD_184135 | JGI IMG/M metagenome (GOLD analysis project Ga0209410, IMG submission 184135) | Marine hydrothermal vent microbial communities from Guaymas Basin, Gulf of California to study Microbial Dark Matter (Phase II) - Marker... ... | reverse complement strand
AAAAATTAAAAAAAATGTATCAAAAAGGCAAAATCAAAAAATTAAGAAAAAAATTTCTTTAAAACAAAAACAATCAATAAATTTAAATGCCCTTTTAAAACAAGCTTATTATCAAATGGAGTTGGGTCATTTAGATAAAGCTTTAAAAATATACAATAAAATTTTAAATATTAATCCTGCTCATCCTGAAGCCCTTATCAATAGAGGTATTATTTGGCAAATGTTTGGTAATTTTGAAAAAGCTCAAAAAGATTTACTTCTTGCTTATCAATATGTTCCAAAGGATAAAACTTTACTTAATGCATTGGGAGTAAATTACCTAAAACAAAAAAAATTTGAGGAAGCAAAAAAATATTTTTTAGAGGCAAATGATGTGATGGCTATGATTAATTTAGCAGTAATTGCTTGGAAGACAGGAGAATTAAATAAAGTAAATTATTATTTTCAAAAAGCACTTGCTTTAGATCCAACTAATCCTTATGTTTATTATTACTTAGGTATATTTTATCAACAACAAGGAATGGAAAAAAAAGCAGAACAAAATTTTAATATTTCTAAAAAACTAGCTCTAGAAAAAGGTGAATTTTCTCTTTTAAAATCCCTTCAAGAAAGAAATTAATGAAAAAAATCTCAATAATTGGTGGTGGATTAGCAGGAGTAGAAGCTGCTTGGCAAATTGCAAAAAGAGGCGAATATGTTGTTTTATATGAAATGCGACCAAAACGTTTTACTCCCGCACATAAAACATCTTATTTAGCAGAACTTGTATGTAGCAATTCTTTACGCTCAAAGGAAATTACAACTGCAGTTGGGCTTTTAAAAGAAGAAATGCGTTGTTTAGGCTCTATTGTAATAGAAGCAGCTTTAATTTCATCCATACCAGCAGGTAAGGCTCTGGCTGTGGATAGAGAATCATTTTCCCGTTATATTACAAAAAAAATAGAAGAGCATCCTTTAATTGAAATTCGACGTGAGGAAGTGACAGAAATACCTAATGAAGGTATTGTTATTATAGCTACAGGCCCTTTAACTTCAGATGCTTTAAGTGAAAGCCTTTCTCGCCTTACTGGGAAATCACATCTTCATTTTTATGATGCTATTGCTCCTATTGTTTATGCTGAGACAATTAATTTAAATATTGCTTTTCGTGCTTCCCGTTATGGTATGGGTGAAGATTATATAAATTGTCCATTAAATGAAAAAGAATATAGCCGTTTTTATGAGGCTCTTTTAAAAGCAGAGCGTGTCCCTTTACATCCTTTTGAAAAACCTCGTTTTTTTGAGGGTTGTTTACCTATAGAAGTTATGGCTGAAAGAGGGAAAGATACTTTAAGATTTGGCCCAATGAAGCCAGTAGGGTTAAAGGATCCAAGAACAGGAAAAACTCCTTATGCCGTGGTACAACTGCGTCAAGATAATAAAGAAGGGACTTTATATAATATGGTGGGATTTCAGACAAAGCTAAAGTGGTCTGAACAAAGACGCGTTTTTCGTCTTATACCAGGTTTAGAAAAAGCAGAATTTGCCCGTTATGGTAGTGTCCATCGCAATACATTTATTGATGCTCCAAGATTATTAGATGAATTTTTGCGTCTTAAAAAAGCACCAAATATCTTTATTGCCGGTCAGTTGAGTGGTGTGGAAGGCTATGTAGAATCAGCTGCTACTGGTATCTTAGCTGGGATAAATGCTTATCATTTATTAAAAAACAAACCTCTTATTGCTCCGCCTCCAACTACTGCTTTTGGTGCTTTAATTAATCATTTAACAAATATAGTGACAAAGGACTTCCAACCTTCAAATATAAATTGGGGTCTTTTTGCTCCTTTAAAGCAAAAAATGTCTAAAAAAGAAAGAATAAAAACTTATGTAGAACGTGCTATAAAGGATTTAGAAAAGTGGAAAGAAAAAATTTTTAATCTGGTTTAGTTTTTTCTGTTTGTACATTTTGGCTTATTGGTGTTTTTTCTATAGGACTTATTTGTTTTTTTGCTGCTAAATAACTGAGGGAAAGAGAAGTAATAAAGAAAAGAATTGCTAAAATAGTAGTTACTTTATTGAGAAAATCCATTGAACCACCAGGCCCAAATAAAGTTTGGCTAACTCCACCAAATGTTACTCCCATCTCTGCTCCACGTCCACGTTGAAGTAGAATAATAAAAATTAAGCTTAAACAAATTAAAATATGTAAAATTATCAAAACTGTAAACATTTTATCTTACCCCATAACACATAATTTTAATAAAACTATCTGCTATTAAACTAGCCCCACCTACTAAAACACCATCAATGTCATCTTCTGCCATAAGTGCTTTTATATTTTCAGGTTTTACACTTCCACCATAAAGAATACGTATGTTATTTGCATTTTCTCCCCATTTTTCTGCTATTAATTGACGCAAATAGGCATGTACTTCTTGAGCTTGAGCAGGTAGGGCTGTTTTACCAGTACCAATAGCCCAAACAGGTTCATAAGCAATTACTAAAGTATCAATTTTTTCTATATCTGTTAAAGCTTTAAATAATTGTCTTTTAACTACAGAAAAAGTTTCCCCCTTTTCTCTTTCTTCCAATCTTTCACCTATACATAAAATAGGTTTTAAACCATAGGTAAAAGCTGCTTTTACCTTTTTTGCTACTATTTCATCTGTTTCTCCAAAATATTGTCTTCTTTCAGAATGACCAATAATAACATACTCACAACCAATATCTTTTAACATCGTTGGAGAAACTTCTCCAGTATATGCTCCTTCTTTTTCCCAAAAGACATCCTGTGCTGCTAATTTTAAATGGCTTTCCTTTAAAAATTCAGCTAATGGATAAAGAGCAGTAAAAGGAGGAGCAACAGCTACTTCAGTTTCATCTGGATTAGGCAAATATGGTAAAACAGCCTTTACCCATGTTAAAGCTTCAGAAACTGTTTTATACATTTTCCAGTTACCAGCAATTAAAGGAGTCCTATTCACTTTTTACCTTCCTTGCACATTCTTCCAAAGCAGCTATACCTGGTAATACTTTTCCTTCTAACAATTCCAAAAAAGCCCCCCCACCAGTAGAAATATATGAAAATTTGTCCCATGCACCTGCTTTATGAATTGCTACATCTGTATCTCCACCGCCTACTATTGTCAAGGCATAAGTATTAGTAATATGATGTATCATAGCCATTGTACCCCTACTAAAAGCATCCATTTCAAATGCTCCTAAAGGGCCATTCCAAATAATAGTTTTGGCATTTTGTAATGCTTCTCCAAAAAGGGTAGTAGTAGCAGGGCCAATATCTAAGATATACCACTTTTTAGGAACTTCTTGGATAGTTGTAATCTTTGTTTCTGCATTAGGTTCAATAGCTTCAGCTACAACACAATCTACTGGCAGATAAAGTTTTATACCATTTAATTTTGCTGTTTTTACTAATCTTTTTGCTACATCAAACAAATCTTCTTCAACAAAAGAATTGCCTACTTCATAGCCTAATGCCCTTAAGAATGTATTAGCCATAGCCCCACCAATGATTAATTTATCTACTTTTTTTAATAGATTTTCTAAAGCTTCAAGCTTACTAGAGACTTTACTTCCACCAATTACTGCTACTAAAGGTCTAGCAGGGTCTTCCATTGCCCGGTAAAAATAAGTCAATTCGTCTTTCATAAGAAATCCAGCCGCACACAACTCTGTATATTTAGTTATCCCTACTACAGAAGCATGAGCTCGGTGGGCAACTGCAAATGCATCATTAATATAAATATCAGCTAAACTAGCTAATTCTTTAGCAAACTCTGGATCATTTTCTGTTTCACCAGGGTGAAATCTTAAATTTTCTAAAAAAATTACATCCCCTGGTTTCATAGCTTCCACCATCTTTTTCACCTCTTCTCCCACACAATCAGGTGCAAGTTTTACTTCTTTATGCAAAAGTCGGCTTAATCTTTTTGCTACCGGAGCAAGACTCATTTCTGGTATCCTTTTCCCTTTCGGACGTCCAAGATGAGAGGCAAGGATTATCATAGCATGCTCATCAAGGGCATAATTAATCGTAGGTAAAATTCTTCTAATACGAGTATCATCCGTAATATTTAAATTATTATCTAAAGGGACATTACAATCCACACGGATAAATAAACGCTTTTCTTTAATATCTATTTCATTAATGTAAAGCATAATTCACCTCCCTTTACATCCTTTCTGCAATATAAAGAGCTAAATCCATCATACGATGAGCAAATCCTGCTTCATTATCATACCAAGCAAATACTTTTACAAAATTTTCATCAATCACGTTAGTTAATTTACCATCTACAATGGCAGAATGAGGATCGCCAATATAGTCTGCAGAAACAAGAGGTTCTTCTGTATAAGCTAAAATACCCTTCAATTTTCCTTCTGCTGCCTTTTTAAAAGCTTCATTGACTTCTTCTATTGTTGTATCTTTTTTTACTTTTACAACTAAATCAATGATAGAAACATCTGGTGTAGGAACACGAATAGAAACACCATCTAATTTACCTTCTAATTCTGGAATAACCTTTCCTACAGCAATAGCTGCACCAGTAGTGGTTGGTACCATAGACATAGCAGCTGCCCTTGCTCTACGAAAATCCTTTTTATGAGAACCATCTAACAATCTTTGATCCATTGTATAAGAATGAACAGTTGTCATAAATCCTTTTTTAACTTTAAATGCTTCATGCAATACTTTTACTACTGGTGCTAAGCAATTTGTTGTACAGGAGGCATTAGAAATAATATGATGATTTTTTGGATCATAAACTTCTTCATTTACTCCCATAACAATAGTAGCATCTACTCCCTTTCCAGGAGCGCTAATAATCACTTTTTTTGCTCCTGCTTCAAGATGTTTTAAACAACTTTCTTTATCACGAAATTTTCCTGTTGTTTCCATAACAATATCTACACCTAATTCTCCCCAAGGAATTTTAGATAAATCATCTGTCACTCGTGTCATTTTGATCTTTTTTCCATCAACAATTAAATTATCTCCATTAATTTCTATAATACCTGGGAATTTACCATGAACTGAATCATATTTAAGCAAATGTGCATACATTTCTATACTAGCTCTTGCATTAATAGCCACAACTTCTACATCAAGATTTCTATCATGTATTACACGAAGCAAATAACGACCAATACGTCCAAATCCATTAATACCTATTTTAAGCATAACACGCCTCCTTTAAGATTTTTAAAGGATAAAGCCATAATAATAGCATCTTCACCTGTGTCAAAATAATAATGTTTACGTTTCCCTATTTTCTTAAAACCAAATTTTTTATAAAAAGATATTGCTTTAAGATTTGATGAGCGTACTTCAAGTCTTATCCATTCTACTTCGTTTTTCTCTGCAAATTCCAAAGTTCTTTTTAATAAAAGGCTGCCAATTCCCTTTCCCTGTAACTCTGGTTTAACAGCAAGATTTAAAATATGCATTTCACCCCAAATTATCCAAAAACAGATAAAACCACCTATTTCCTGTGTGTTTGTATTCTTTGCTATCCAAAGATAACTGTAGTCATGCTTTAATTCTTCATAAAAAGCTTCTTTGCTCCAAGGTGTAAAAAAACAAGCCTTTTCAATTTCATAAATAGTATCAATATCTTCTTTAGTAGCTGATACTACATCCCACATTACTGATTTAATTCTTCAGTAGCATGAATAATAGAACTAATAGCTTTTTGTTTAACAAAAGCAGCAAGAGTTTTTAGATCACTGTCTTGTTTGTTAATAGCACTTAAAAGCATAGGCAAGTTAACTCCAGTAATAACTTCCCTTTTCCCAGGTTCAAGAAAGGAAAAACTTAAATTTGAAGGAGTACCTCCAAACATATCTGTTAAGATTAATACACCATCACCTTCATCTACAGCTTCAATTGCTTTTGCAATAGTTGTTCTTAGATCTTCTATTCCTTCATCTTGAACACTAACAGCTTTTACTCTTCTTAAATTACCACTGATAAAACGAGCAGCTTCTATCAAAGCTTTACCTAAATTGCAATGAGTTACAAGTACAATACCAACCATTATTGTGCCTCAATATCTCTATGAATTAAAGAAAAGCGATAATCCTTTTTTGAAAAACTATTTTTAAGCATTTCTAATAATTTTTCAGCTACAAATACTGAACGGTGTCTTCCTCCTGTACAACCAATAGCAATGTTTAAATAATGTTTACCTTCATATTGGTAAAAAGGCAAGAGAAACTTGAGCATATCCAATAACTTTTCCATAAATTTTTTCAAAAGTATATCATTTTTAAAAAAATTTTTTATAGCTTCACTTCTTCCATTAAGAGGTCTTAATTCTGGGACAAAATGAGGATTTGGTAAAAAACGTACATCAAATACAAGATCTGCTTCTGATGGAATTCCAAATTTAAAACCAAAAGAGATTATTTGTACCTGCATTTGACGTGAAATGGCTTTTGCATATCTAGCTTCTATCCATCTTTTTAAATCATGGACACTGAAAAAAGAAGTATCAACTACTTGAGTAGCCATCTGTCTAATAGAATTTAAGTATTTTCTTTCTTCTCCAATACTTTCTGCTAACGTTTTACCCTCCTGAGCAAGTGGGTGTTTTCTTCTAGTCTCTTTAAATCTTCGTAACAAAACATCATCCTGAGCATCAAAAAATAGGATTTCTGGTCTATAACCAATTTGTATTAACTTCTGTAGTACTTGATTACCTTCTTCCCTAAATTCTCTTTCTCTAACATCCATTACTAATGCAATTCTTTCTACTCGACTCTTTTGTGCTAATTCCAAAAATTTAGGTAAAAGAGGGGGAGGAAGATTATCTACACAAAAAAAACCTAAATCTTCAAAGGTCTTTAAAGCTGTGCTTTTTCCTCCTCCAGAAGTACCAGTAATAATGACCAATTTTAAAGGGAAAAAAGATTCAGACATTTGCTTCAATTAATTCATAAGTACCATCCTTCTGTCGATAAAGTACATTGACATTTCTGGTTTCAGCATTGAGAAAAACAATTAAATCTTCACCTGATAATTCTAACTGTTTTAACGCTTCTTCTATATCCATTGGCTTAGGCTGAAAACGATCACTTTTTATTATTTTAGGCGTTTCTACTTCTTCTGTTGGTTTAGACACTCTAATTTCACCTTTTCTATACTTTATTTTCCTTTTTTCAATTTGCCTTTCAATTTTATCCACAACAGTGTCAATAGCTGCATAAGTATCTTCTGCCTCCTCACGCCCATAAAGTTGTTCACCATCAGCCCATACATTTAATTCAGCAATATGACGAAATTTTTCAATTGAAAGAACAAGATTGGCTTCAAGATTTTCTGTATTTAAAAAACGTTTTAGACGTCCTATTTTCTTTTCAGCATAATTTTTGATACCTTCTGAAGGTTTAATATTTCGAAAAGTTACTGAAATTTGCATTTTTTCCTCCATTTATAGAAGTCTTTTTCTCTGATGAGATGGCAAAATTCCCATAGCTTCACGATATTTAGCAACTGTACGTCGCGCAATATTTATGCCTTGTTCTTTTAAAATAGCTGCAATACGTTCATCACTATAAGGTTTATTTGGATCTTCTAAAGCAATAATTTCTCTAATTTTGGCTTTAATGCTTTCAGTAGCCAATACACCTGTGTCAGCACTGATCCCTGAATTAAAAAAGAATTTTAGTTCAAATAAACCATGAGGAGTTTGAGCGTATTTATTTGCTGTTACACGGCTAACTGTAGATTCATGTACACCTACATCCTCAGCTACATCTCTTAATACTAATGGTCGCAAATATTCAATGCCTTTTTCTAAAAATTCTCGTTGAAATTTAAAAATGCTACATGCTACTTTATATAAAGTTCTTTCTCGCTGATGTAAACTTTTAAGTAACCAAGCCGCAGACCTTAATTTAGTTTGAATAAAATCTTTTACTTTTTCTGATAAATTATTCTGTTCTAAAAGTTGCTTATAGTATCCATTTATTCGTAAACGTGGAAATCCTTCATCATTTAATACCACAATATAATCATCTTCTACTTTAAATACATAAAGATCTGGTACAATATAAATAGGAGTTTCACTACTATATTGTCTACCTGGTTTAGGCTCAAGTTGTAAAATAATTTCTACGGCTTCTTTTACCTTTTCTAAAGGTAATTTTAAGGCAGAAGAAATACCTTTTAAATCTTTCTTTTCAAGAAAATGTAAATAATTATTAATGATTAATTCTACTAATGGATTATTAATGCCATAATGTTTTACTTGGATTAATAAACACTCTTTTAAATCACGTGCTGCTACTCCTATTGGATCAAATTCCTGAACCTTTTTTAACACTGCTTCTACTTGAGCTATAGTAACTTCGGCTTGTAAAGCAATTTCTTCTAAAGGAACTGTTAAATAGCCATTTTCATTTAAGTTTCCAATAATAAAGCGAGCAATATGTCTTTCTTTTTTTGAAAGAGAGGAAAGTTGTAATTGCCAAAGAAGATGTTGGGTAAGAGAGGGACTTTTTGTGACAAAATTTTCCCAATTTATTTCTTCTTTTTCTTCTCTTTCCCACCAATTTATTTCTCTCTGTCCATCTTGATCATATTGTTCCCAAATAAATTTAAGAAGTTCTTTTATTTCTTGTTCTTTTTCTGATATTTTTTTTGTCTGTTCTACAATTTCAAATTCTTCTTCCAAAACAGGATTTGTTTCCATTTCATGCTTTATTACATTTAATAACTCAATACGAGAAAGTTGAAGCAATTTAATTGCCTGTTGTAATTGAGGAGTCATCACTAGTTGCTGTGTTATGCGCATTTCCTGTTTTATTTCCATTGGATCCTCCTAAAGAGCAAAGTCCTCTCCTAAATAAAATTCTCGCGCTAATGGACTATTGACAATTTCTACTGGTGTACCACTTTCTAAAACTTTTCCCTCATTTAAAATATAAGCACGATCACAAACTTTTAAAGTCTCCCGTACATTATGATCAGAAATAAGCACACCTATTCCACGTTGTTTTAAACGTAAAACAATTTCTTTAATTTCACTAACAGCAATGGGATCAATACCGGCAAATGGTTCATCTAAAATCATAAAAAGTGGAGAGGTTACCAAAGCCCGTGTAATTTCTACCCGTCTTCTTTCACCTCCAGAGAGGGTAGAAGCTTGATTTTGTGCCAAATGTTCTAAACGTAGTTCTTTAAGTAAACTTTGTAATCTTTTCTGTCTTTCTTGTTGAGAAATCTCAAGTGTTTCAAGAATAGCTAAAATATTTTCTGATACAGTCATTTTTCGAAATATTGAAGCTTCTTGAGGTAAATAGTTAATTCCTTTTCTTGCACGCTTATACATAGGTTCATTGGTAATATCTTCATTATCCAGAATAACTCGACCATTATCTGGTTTAGTTAAGCCTACAATCATGTAAAAAGTAGTAGTTTTTCCTGCACCATTTGGTCCTAAAAGACCCACTACTTCTCCTGACTGCACAAAGAGAGAAAGAGCATCTACTACTTTACGTCCTCGATAAATTTTCGTTAAATTATCTGCCTTCAAAATATGACTCATCTTTCTTTTCAGGATAAAGTATTGCTTCTACTGGCTGTTTTAATCCTTTAATAATAGTTTTATTTTCCTTAAGTAAAAAAACCATTTCATCACCCTCAATCCAATTATCCCCTTCAGTCAATTTTGCATTTCCTTCAAGCACTATTTTTTCCTCTGTACGATAAAAAATAGCCTTTTCACCAAAAGCTTTTCTTTCCCCTTGAGTAATAACTACATTACCTTCAGCTTCAATCCGTTTAATGGTTGCTTGATTTGTCTTTTTTCCTTTTTCTGTTGTATAAAATACTTTCATTATATCTGCTTGAAGTTCCATATCTTTTTGTTTTGCTTTTACATTTCCTTTAAAAATAGCTATATTTTGTTTTTGATCCACTTCAAGTGCATTAGATTCAATATAAAGTGGTTCAGTCTCTGCTAAAACAAAAGTAGAAAGTAGAAGTAATCCAATAAAAAATAATATTTTTATCCTAACCATTCGTTTAACCAAGTCTTTACTCTTGGGGAAAATATCCATTTTTTCGTATTGACAAAATATTTCATTCCATCAGCCATAAGCTGCATTCCATTCCCTTCTAACGTTACAGGTGATTCAGTAAAAAAAATAGAACGTGCCTGCATATATTTGAGATAATCACTTAAAAATACAAAGCCATTATTTTGCCAAAGCTTAACATTTCCTTTTAGTTCCATATCTTTTGTGTTTAAATCAAGCCATCCTGTTTTTGCCTTTACATATAAAGGTGTTCCATCTTTTAAAAAAAATGTTAACTTTATCTCTTTTAAAGCTACTTTTTTATTTTCAATCATTCTTGCTTCTTGAGCTTTAAGTTCCCAAGTTTTTATTCCATTTTCTATTTGAGTATAAGTAATATTTGAAAGATAAGTAACAGGTATTATCTTTTGTTTAGGTAATGTATTTAAGCGGCTGAAGAGATAAATAC
>Ga0209410_1001778_pt1 | contig 10499 bp, 7 predicted proteins | sample Mar14436cmmetaG_FD_184135 | JGI IMG/M metagenome (GOLD analysis project Ga0209410, IMG submission 184135) | Marine hydrothermal vent microbial communities from Guaymas Basin, Gulf of California to study Microbial Dark Matter (Phase II) - Marker... ... | reverse complement strand
CAAAGGTAAGACTCAAAGGACCGGTGATATACCTGACAAGGGTGACTGAAACCTTCATAAGGAAACTATTTGAATTTGAGATACCCGAGATACTGAGGGGCGAGGTTGAGATAAAAAAGATTGCAAGGAGACCAGGGGTAAGGTGTAAGATAGCAGTATTCTCATCCAATGAGAAGATTGACCCTGTTGGTGCATGTGTTGGTCCAAGGGGGGCAAGGATACAGGGTATTGTGAAGGAGATGAGTGGAGAAAAGATCGACATCATTGCCTGGTCATCAGACCCAAAAATCCTGGTTGGAAGGGCATTATCACCAGCAAAGGTTACAAAGGTGGTGATGAAGAAGTCGGGTGATAAGGCAATATGTGTTGTTCCCGATGACCAGGTAACCCTTGCCATCGGCAAGGACAGCATAAATGTTGAACTTGCAAAGGAACTTGTTGGAATGGATATAGAGATAAAAGGCCAGACAGAATACCATAAAGAGGAAGAGGAGAAGAGAAGGGTAAAAATCAAGGTGGAGAACCTTGACCTTCCAAAGAGGATAAAAGAAATACTGAAAAAACACGGTTATAAGAATGCAAAGGATATAATGACATCAACAGCAGAAGAACTCCTGAAACTACCTGGCATTGGTAAAAAGGCCGTTGATAAAATCTATACTGCGGTGCACAAGGCACTCAATCTGGGAGAGTAATGGGAAAGAAAAGGGTCTATGCAGTTGCAAAGGAGTTGAACAAAGACAGTAAAGAGGTTCTTGATGCCCTTAAGGAACTGGGGGTCAAGGTGAAGTCTAACCTCTCCTCAATTGATGATGATGCAGTAGCAAAACTTAAAAATTACTTCTCAAAGGAAAAAATAGAGGAAAAAGTGGAAGTGCCCATTCCACCGGTTGAGGAAGAACTGGAAGAGGAAGAGGTTCTTGAAATATATGTTGAGCCTGAGCCAAAGGTAGCACCACCAAAGAAGAAGAAAAAAAAGAAGAAGAAGGAGAGGAAGATTGACGCAGCACTGGTTGAAAAAAGAATAAAGGAGACGCGCTCCATTCTTGAAACAGGAAAACGGAAAAAATATAAGAAAAAGAAGAAGGGCGGGAATGTTGAGGTTGAGGAAGAAATACTCAAGGTGCCACCATTCATGACCGTATCAGAACTTGCAGAAATTCTTGATGTTGGTCCAAATGATATTTTGATGAAGTGCCTTGAACTCGGTCTCCGGGCAACAATAAACCAGCGGCTTGACTTTGATACAATCTCATTGATTTCAGAGGAGTTTGGACAGAAGGTTGAGATGCAAGAGGAGTTTGAGTCGGAGATTGAGGAGGGTGAGTACTCTGACATTCGTGAAAAACCACCTGTTGTCACCATAATGGGCCATGTTGATCACGGTAAAACCACACTTATTGATAAAATAAGACTCTCTGATCTTGTTTCAAAGGAAAAGGGAAGAATAACACAGAAGATAGGTGCCTACCATGTTAAATACAATGGGAAGACAATCACATTCATTGATACACCGGGTCATGAGGCATTCACTGCAATGAGGGCAAGGGGTGCAAAGATTACGGATATTGTTGTCCTTGTCGTTGCTGCCAACGATGGTGTAAAACCACAGACAATTGAAGCAATTGACCACGCAAGGGCAGCAGGTGTACCCATTATTGTGGCAATAAACAAGATTGACCTGCCAGATGCAAATCCTGAAAAGGTGAAGATGCAACTTGCGGATGTAGGCGTATTAGTCCAGGAATACGGTGGTGATGTAATGAGTGTGAATATATCTGCATTGAAGGGGATCGGGATTGAGGAATTGCTTGAAACCATACTGCTTCTGGCAGAGGATATGGATCTGAAGGCTCCATTTGAAGGACCCGGTGAGGGATACATACTTGAGGCAAAAAAGAGCAAAGGGTTTGGTAATGTTGCAACAGTTATTGTTGAGAAGGGAAAAATAAAGAAAGGTGACATATTCATTGCAGGTTCTACATATGGAAAAGTGAGGGTGATGATAGACGAGGATAAGAAGATATGGAGTGAAGTGACCCCTGGAATCGCGGTTCAGATTTCAAGTTTCAATGACCTTCCTGTGGTTGGAGACAAGTTAAAGGTTGTTAAGGATGAAAAGAGGGCAAAGGAGACTGCGGAGAAGAGAAAGGCAGCCCAGCGAATACAGGAAATGAGCAGGAAAAAGCAGATTTCACTTGAAGCCATACAGGAGAAACTCGTTAAGGGTGAATATGTTGAACTTAAAATAGTGCTTAAAGGGGATGATTCTGGTGCGGTTGAGGCACTTTCTGATACACTTGGCAGGCTATCAACCGATGAGGTTCATGTTAACATTATCCACAGGGGTGTGGGTGATATTACCGAGAATGATGTTCTGCTTGCATCTGCATCCGATGCCATCATTGTTGGATTCAGGACAAGACCCACAGGAAAGGCAAGGGATATTGCAAAGAATGAAGGTGTAGAAATCAGAACATATGATATAATCTATGATGTTGTTGACGACATCAAAAAGGCAATGAGCGGCCTCCTTGCACCTGAATACGAGGAACATGAAATAGGAAGGGCTGAGGTGAGGATGGTGATAAGGGTTCCAAAGGTGGGGAATATTGCAGGTTCTTATGTTATTCAGGGTAAAGTTCTCAGGGGAGCAAAGTGCAATGTTTTAAGGGGTGAGGAGGTGATTGCCGAAACAAAGATAAACTCCCTGAAGAGATTCAAGGAGGATGTAAAGGAAGTGGTTGAGGGGTTTGAGTGTGGTATCGGGCTTGAAGGCTTTGATTCCTTCCAGGAAGGAGACATCATCGTTGTCTACGAGACCATAGAAAAGGAAAGGACAATTTGATTGTTGGTGTTTCCACCATTGAAATATACATACCCCAATCAACATCTCTGAAAGAGAAAAGAAAGATACTCAACGGAATAAAATCCCGTGTTAAAAATAAATTCAATGTATCCATAAGTGAGGTTGGATACCTTGATAAATGGCAGAGGGCACTCATAGGTATCTCAACTGTGTCCAACAGCACAAAGATGGTTGATTCTGTACTTTCAGGTGTTTTGAGGGAGATAAGTTCAGACCTTAGGATAGAAATCATTGACTACAAAATGGAGATAAGGGTATGAGCAGGAGGATTGAAAGGGTTAACTCTTTACTAAAAAGGGAGATCTCTTTTATTGTTGAAAAGGAGATGAAGGACCCAAGACTGGGTTTTATTACAATCACCCATGTTGAATGTTCAAGGGATCTGAGACATGCAAAGGTTTACTTCAACTTTCACACCTCTGAAGAGACCTCTGTTGTTGAGATTATACTCAACAGGGCAAGTGGATACATCCAGGGAAAACTTGGAGAGAGAATCAGGCTGAGATACACGCCTAAACTTGAATTTATATATGACGACACACTTGAGAGAATGGAGAGGATTGACAGGCTCCTGAAGGAGGAAGATGAATAAAACAAGAGAATTTCTGAAAAAATATGAGCGTTTTCTAATCACATCCCATAAAAATCCCGATGGGGATGCAATTGGTTCTCAAATAGGGCTTGCCCTTGCCCTGCAAAAAATGGGAAAGGATGTGATTGTGGTTGACACAGACCCCGTTCCTAAGAGGTTCAGATACTTTGAGCGGATTGACCTTGTTCAGAACGAGATAGAGGATTTTGACTATCAGGCAGTGATTGTGCTTGACAGTTCAGGCCCTGAGAGGCTTGGTTGCATATCAGAAAAGATAGACTTCACAAAACCCGTTGCAAACATAGACCACCATATAAGCAATAAGTACTTTGGGACAGTAAACCTCGTCCAGCCAGAACGTTCATCCACCTGTGAAATCGTCTATCTTCTATTGAAGGATTTTGTTGAACTTGATAAAGAGATTGCAACTTATCTCTATCTTGGACTTTTGACTGATACTGGTTCGTTCAGATATGCAAACACCCAGGCAGAATCATTGAGGCATGCCTCTGAACTTTTAAGTTACGGGGTTGATGCAAGTTCTGTTGCCGAAAGGATATGGTTCAGGGATACACCGGGGAGACTTAAACTTCTCGGGTCTGTTCTTGAGACAATTGAAATATTTGATGGCTTCAGCATGATGTATGTAACAAGAGAGATGATGGAAAGATACAACACAACAGAGGAAGACACTGAGGAATTTGCCTCATATGGCCTCACCATAGACGGTGTCAGGGCAACTGCGTTTGTCAAAGAGAGGGATGGAGAGATAAAGGTATCACTCAGGTCAAAGAAGGGAACGGATGTTGACAGGATTGCTGCAATCTATGGTGGTGGTGGTCATAAGAGTGCTGCTGGATTCACTGTTAAAGGGAAAAACTTCTTCTCATTCATTGAGGAATTGAAAAGGGTCATGGAGGAGAATATATGAGGATTGGAATAGTAGGTGGAGGCCCTGCAGGGTATTCATCTGCACTCCTTGCAGGAATTCTGGGAAATCAGGTTGTCCTGTTTGAAAAGGATACAGTGGGTGGTGTATGCCTGAACAGGGGATGTATCCCTGTAAAGGCACTTATAAAGGTGGCACAAGGTTTGAATACAGTAAAAAAGATTGAAACCTCTGGTATAAAGGCTGAGGTAACAGGCATAGACTGGGAGAAGGTCAAGAAGACATCCCAGCTTGCTTCACGGAGGCTTGTTGCAGGTGTTCAGAACCTATTAAAGAAAAGGAAGGTTGAAGTTATAAATGCCCATGCTGAGTTGAAAGATAGTGGAGTTGTCGTGGCAAATGGAAAGGAATACACCTTTGATAAAATCCTTGTTTCCACTGGTTCAAGACCGAGAATACCGCCCTTCAGGGTGGCAAAAAATGTCTGGACAAGTGATGACGCACTCAATACAAAAGAGATACCTGAATCAATCGGGATCATTGGCGGTGGTGTGATTGGTATTGAATTTGCTTATATATTCAGGTCATTTGGCTCCCAGGTTACAGTCTATGAGATAATGGACGAGATTCTTCCGGGAGAAGATAAAGAGATGGCCTCATCCTTGAGAAAAGAGATGGAGAAGATGGGTGTGAAATTCAAATTGGGTGTAATGGTTAATGAAATCAAAGAAAGAAAAGGAGTATTCACAATAAAATACACAGATGGTGGTAAGGAGTCAGCGGACAAATACAGCAGGGTGCTGGTTGCAATAGGAAGAGAGGTTGTGGCAGATGGGCTTCCTGATTTAATAGAAATGGAAAATGGATTTATAAAGGTGAATAGAATGATGGAGACCACCATGAAAAATGTCTATGCGGCAGGTGACTGCGTAGGTGGATACCTTCTTGCACACACAGCCTATCATGAGGGAGAGATTGCTGTATTCAATATGAACGGCAGGAATGAAAAGTTAAATGAAAATTATGTCCCCAGGGTAGTTTATACAAAACCTGAGTTTGCAGCCTGTGGAGAGACAGAGGAAGGGCTTAAAGAAAAGGGTGTTGATTATCAGAAGGAATTCTTCCCATTCACGGGTAATGGTAGAGCCATTGCGGAATCTGAAACCAGGGGTGGTATAAAGATGCTCTTTGATCCAAATGGGAAGATACTTGGCGGAGCAATCCTTGGTGGGTATGCTTCTGAGATGATACACATCATCTGTGGTTCAATGAAAAACGGTGTAACAGCAAGGGAACTCTTCCATACAATATTTGCCCATCCCACCTACTCCGAGACAATAAAAGAGGCAGCAGCCCAATTCCTCCACCTCCCCCTCCATGGGGCGTTAGGTTGAAAATTTAACATTTTATTTATCTCTCTGGTTTTTATAGATTTATCCTCCGTCCCCATGAAGGGGGATAGGGAAATCTGACTTACAGAGAATATTCCTGTATTAGTCAGGAATACTTGACTTATAGAGAAAAATATGGTATAAGTCAGGAAATCCTGACCTGGAGGGATAATGATAACGAAAAAGGGACGTGCTGGGACGTATAAAAGGATGAAAGGTGGCTTCAGTGCATTTATCCCCGCAAAATTACCACCCAATCCACCAATCCAATATGATAATGTTTTACGAGACCTGCTTTCCAGGGCGGACCGTGCAATAGCCCGATTGGATGGCGTGTTGGGTGTGCTACCGAATCCAGAGTTGTTTGTTGCCATGTTCGTAAAAAAAGAGGCTGTTTTAAGTTCACAGATTGAGGGGACTCAGGCATCCTTACAGGGTGTTCTCGAATTTGAAGCCAACCTTATCCCCTCGGAAGATATAAAGGAGATAAAAGAGGTAGTAAGGTATGTTGAAGCAATAGATAAAGGTATGAAGATGTTAAAAACTCTGGGCAGATTTACGATTGATTTAATAAAAGAACTTCATTATACCTTAATAAAAGGAACAAGGGGCAGTAGTAAATCCCCGGGGAATTTTAGAACCTCCCAGAATTGGATTGGCACCCCTGGAATAGGAATAAAGAATGCCACATTTGTTCCCCCTCCTCCAGAGCGTGTTCCAGAGTTAATGAAACAACTTATAGACTTCATAGAAGGTGATGAGGAAATCCCTCCCCTTATAAAAGCAGGGCTTATTCATGTGCAATTTGAATCTATACATCCATTCCTTGATGGTAATGGAAGGCTTGGAAGAATGCTAATCACCCTCTTTCTCTACAAAGAGAACATTCTTAATTATCCAATTCTTTATCTGAGTTATTACCTGAAGAAGAATAAATGTAAATACTATAATAGCCTTATGAAGGTCAGGAACAAAGGCGACTGGGAACAATGGTTGAAATTTTTCCTGAAGGGGGTTATTGAAACCGCTGAGCAGAGCACTGCTTCGGCAAAAAGGATCATAGCCTTAAAAGAAGAAATTGAGAAAAGGCTTTCAGAAAACAAGGTCTTCAGTGTCTATGCCCTTGACCTTCTAAAACTTCTTTTTGAAATTCCCATTATCCACACTGGAGACATTCGGAAGAGACTGGGAATAAGCAGGGAAACTGCAAATCAGTTAATAAAACTATTTAATAGACTTGGAATTGTTAAACCCATTCCAGGTAAGAAAAGATATATCCGCTATGTGTTTGAGGACTACATCAACATCATAAAAGAAGGGGTGGACTAAAAGTCTACCAGGATGTCATAGAGTCATCCTCCGTCGCTCTGAGATGGTAAATAAAAGGAGCGAGCCAGTTGTATTTGTATGTTGAGTCAGCACACCTTATAAAGTCAAATCCAAATCCATTCCATCTGTATAGATTTAGTCTCCTCTCACCTTTTTTATTTCTCTGGAGAAGGATAAGTTTTATACCCTTATTATCCCTTACAAGTTCAAAATCCCAAAAAGGGTCGCCTATCTTTGAACCCAACCATGCAGGATAGATTACTGCATTATACCTTTTGTAAACAAAGAGTCTGTTATCATAGTTTTTAAAGTATCTTGTCTTTTTCCATGTGGCAACAACAACCTCTTCCTCTCCATCACCGTCCAGGTCCCCACACCTTATTTTCCATGGATTCAGATTCTCATGAACATCAAGCAGTGGCCTTAACAGTTCTTCTCTATTTACATCCACAGGGAATACGGCTATTCTTCTTTTACCTGTTTCTTTATTTCTCACCACTGCATAGAAGTAGATTATGCCATTATCTCTGGCATAGGAAACATCTTCTATAATATACAGTGAATCCTGCAGATGCTTGCATTTCCCATTTATCTCAAATCTATCTGAAAACACAGAAATTGAATCTTTATTTATCACAAAGGTTTTTACAGGTATTCCTCCCTGAATATGGTTCTTTTTTACAATGAGAATATTTTCCTTCTTTTTAAAAATAACATCTGTTCCAAATGGACTGGACATGTCCTTTACCAGTCTAAAAATACTTTCTGACTGCTCAGGGTCAGGAATAACTGGATGGTTATTTTCAATATACACAGGTATAATTCTAATAGAATCTATACTTCCCTTTCTGAATGTACAGGCAAATATCATGCTCTCTTTCTGGTTTTCCCTGTGAGAATCAAACAAAAAATTACCAAGACTATAAACGATTAAGCCATTTTTATACCATTCCAGAGGCTGGATAACATGCGGATGATGACCAATCACAAGGTTTGCACCTGCATTTATAACCATGTGGGCTGCCTCTATCTGGCCACGGTTTGGTATATGTTCGTTCTCAAATCCCCAGTGGAATGAAACCACCACCACATCAACAAGGTTCCTTACTTTTCTTATCCCGGAACACAATCTGTCCACATTCATGTATGCAGGCCCTGGCTTTTCCTCAAGGAATATTATGCCATCAAGAATGAATTGAACCATACCAAAGAATGCAATCCTGACTCCGTTTTTCTCAATAAATACAGGTTCAAAAGCCTTTTCCTGATTTATGCCACCACCAACTGGCTCAATTCCTGCTTCCTTTAGATTTTCCATTGTTTCCAGAAAACCATCTCTCCCCCAATCAATTGTATGATTGTTGGCAACTGAAAGGATGTCAAAACCTGCATCCTTTAATATATTTACCCACTCAGGTTCTCCACGAAAACAGTACCTTTTATTAAGTGCATGACCCAATCCTTTTGAAACCAGAGGGGACTCAAGATTGCCAAATGTAATATCAAATTGTTTCAAAATCTTCTTCACTTCTGTAAAGGGATAATCCACCCCATTGGCTTCTATGCTCCTTCGTATGCCTCTATCAAGAAGAACATCCCCAACAGCACAGAAACTTACATAATCCCTGGCATGGAGAAATAAAGAGAAAAATAAAAAAACCATCAACAACCTTAATCTAAACATCAACACCCTGTATCATAGTAAAAGTACCCCCAACCCGGTTCCTTTGACCATGGAATCTTTGGCTGAATGGATCTTAAGTAAACCGGGAATTTTTTCTGGAATTTAGTCCCAGGGAAAACAAATATTTTTGTCCATATTGGCATATCGGGTGCTGTTCCCTTATCAAGCATCTCCTGCCATTTTTCGTCTGTGAGCCTTGCATTTGAAGGTTGAGCAAATTCATAGTATGAGAATATTGCACCCCTCGTTAGTTTTAACTTTCCCTCAATCTCAACAATCACATAAATCTCAAGGGGAAATCCTACACCCACTTCAAGGCATTCTCCCTGGCATGTATGAACATCTGCAATTACGGGAACATACCTGTCAGGTCCTCCTACAAAAGTCCAGTCAGATTCATCAAACACACGAAGCGTTAGATTATCTATCAGGGACCCAAGTTTCTGTATCTGGGCGTATTCTTCAATTGTTAATGGGATATTTTTAAGTTCTTTACTGGAAACCCTTTTAAGGAAGGATAGAAGTTCCTTAAAGTCTTCAAAAAGCTTATACATCCTATGCTCAAGTATCCCCATGGAACTCAATCTCTCCTGCATCATTGATGTAAGATTGTACAGCCTTTTGTAGAATTCATAGTTTGGCTCAACATATCCCTTTGGCGGTTCTGGATACCAGATTTTTACTTTCTCACCACCTCCACATTCTGCTGCACAGCTGGATTTGGCATACAGGATTACATCGTGCCTCAACTCGCTCCAGCTTCCCAATGAAGTATTCAAAGACTTCCTGGCCCATGCTACATTTTTCATGAAGAATGGGAATGAATCACCCTCAACAGGTGTTATTATTGCTTTAAGACACCACAACCAGTAATTGTAAAGATTTTTCTTCCATTCGTCCACATCCATTTTGTTGAACTCTTCTATCAAATCCTCAAGTTTTTCAGGATATTCAGGCCATTTTTCCCATGAGGATTTCAATTCTGTCAGCATAATCCTCTTTGCCTCAGGACTTCCCAGAACCGCCATTATATCAAGGCCATTCGGGAAACATCGTTCATACCTGCCTTCAAGTATTGTTAACCTGTCAAATATGTATGAGTCAGGTATAAACCTTTGCCCCATGAACCGTATCTGAGGCCGCTCCTTTCCCCACATTCCATGCCCTCTTATCTTTACCTTTTTATCAAACCTTTTTTCCAGGAATTTTCTCAGTTTCTCCATGTTTTCTTCCCTCGTAATTTCCTCTATCCTTTCAATCCAATCCTCACCAAGCACATAAACCAGTCCGTCTCTATAATCAGAAGGTCCAAGGTCGTCAGAGTATCCTACATAAAATGCAGTGGGCAGGTAAACTTTTTCCCACTCTCCTTTAAGATTGTCGTATTTAAAAAGAATGTATGTAATCAAAACGCCCTGAAGTAATGAAACATCCCTTTCAATCTCAATTCCGGCTCTTCCAAGCCACATCATCGCCTTAAAATATTTTTTCAATTTTTCACTTCTGGTGTAATGCCCGCGTATAATGAACTGGGAATAATCAAACATCCTATCCAGCAGAGGGGAACGAGCCCATGGGGTATGGCTCTCACAGAGTTCAATCTCCTTGTTTGCCAGTGAGTCCTGCCATCCTTTTAATTCAACCTTATTCCCGATAAAGTGATTCGGTATTGCGAAATAAACCACATTCAGTTCGCATGCCTCTTTTAACAGAGGGTCTTTGAATTGTTCTGAAAGTTCCATGAA
>Ga0209410_1001777_pt1 | contig 10499 bp, 11 predicted proteins | sample Mar14436cmmetaG_FD_184135 | JGI IMG/M metagenome (GOLD analysis project Ga0209410, IMG submission 184135) | Marine hydrothermal vent microbial communities from Guaymas Basin, Gulf of California to study Microbial Dark Matter (Phase II) - Marker... ... | reverse complement strand
TGTATAGTAGGTAGGCAAGTCCTACAATGCCTATAGCTACGATCGCTAGCAACATTAACATCGCCATGCATGCTTTGTAATTATATGATGCTTAAAAAGGAATTCAATAAATACGTTTGCTTCATAATGGATTGCAATGGTTTTTATTAAAGGCGAAAAAATCTATAGAAAGCCGGTGAATGCCGTCATCAAATTGAGAAAGTCCGACAAGAAGGTTATATTTCTGTCAAATAATTCAACTTTTTCTAGGCAAGAGAAGCCTTGCTCGCCTATAACATAAGCCTGATCCAGTTGTTTTTTTAAAATTTGAGCAGTAATACAACCGCTATTGAAGAAGTTGCAGCGTTAGAGTTTTGCACAGGCGTAAAGCCTTACCTAGTTATTGGTAAGCCAAGCCTCGTCGCTCTGGATTTCATAATCAGAAAATATAGGTTATTAAAGGATGAGATAGTCATGGTCGGTGATAGGCTTGATACGGACGTTCAAGCCGCCTACAATGCTGGGATAGATTCGATGCTCGTCTTAACCAGCGTAGCACGTAAAGAAGATTTATTATCTAATTATCCCAAGCCCACATTCGTGCTTGAAGATTTGCTTGAGATGTTTATGTAAAGCTCCTGCTGCTTTATTATCTGTAGAATAAGTTTCAACTTTTACGATTAAAAATTAGAACGTTTCCAAAGTTTAGGATTAAATTTTTCTAGATTGACGCTAGATTTACTTTAACTGAACAATTAGAGGTGTATGTATTGTATGGTATAGGTATTGACATAGGAGCCTCCTATACTCGAGTTGCATTAGCCGATGAAAAAGGTACGATTTTAGAAAAAATAGCTGAGCCAACTATTAAAACTGGCGAAGGAACAAACTTGACTATGCAAATTATAGCAATGATAAAAAAGATATTAACAATTCATAATGTCCGGTCAAAAGACTTAGCAGGTATAGGCATCGGCTCTATAGGACCGCTTGATTTAAAAAGGGGATTCATACTTAAAACTCCCAATCTGCCCTTTGAAAAGGTACCACTTCGTGACCCTTTAGAGCGAGAATTCGGTGTGGATGTGAAAATTTTAAACGATTGCACAGCAGCTGTTGTAGGCGAGAAATTTATAGGAGCGGGGAAAAACGTGGATAACCTGGTGTATGTAACCATTAGTACCGGTATAGGCGGCGGTGCATACGTGGATGGTCATCTACTGATAGGAAAAAATGGAAATGCCGTAGAGATAGGCCATATGATCGTAGACCCGGAAGGTTTGCTAATTTGTGGCTGTGGAAAACCAGGTCACTGGGAGGCTTACTGCTCAGGTTCTAACATACCCAGATATGCAAAATTCCTACTCAACAGAATGGGAAATTGGCATTCTAGCTTAATATATGAAATGACTAACGGTGATTTGGGAAAATTAAATGCTAAAATTGTATACGACGCCGCGAGAAAAAACGATAAAATCGCTACAGCTATCGTAGAGAAAATAACCAGGTTTAACATTATAGGAATAGCAAATACTATAGAAGCATATGATCCAGAACTCTTAACTATCGGAGGTTCTGTAGCTTTAAAAAATGTTGACCTGGTTATAGAGCCTTTAGTTCAGGAGGTAAAGAAACATGTTATGATAGAGCCTCCTGAAATTAAAGCTACTCCACTTGGAGATGAAGTCGTTCTTTATGGTGCTATTGCCTTGTCTATAGGCTTAGGGCCCTAAATATATAATACTCTGCTTTCCGTTTTTATCGGGAATTTAGTTGCTATATTTTCTAGGAAGTGTTGCACTCCGTAAACTACCGAGAAAAACTCTATTTCAAAATTTTTATATTCAAAAGCTTTAGTTGCAGTTTCAGCGTGCACTACGATATCTCCCTGGTCTGTTAGTCCATACGTAACTTCCGGAATATAGAGAGTTTCTCTTAGAAGTAACGCAAAAAGCTTTTCTCGATCTACCTCTGGCGGCAGATTTTTTACATTCACGATTGCCGATCCAACGTATATCCATTTTTCACCTGGAATTATTGAAATCATTACTCGTTCTCCGCGTATTTCAAAAGGAACGGCGAAAACTCCCTTGTCCTCATCATAGAAGTATTTTAGGTTCATTTTCTTCAGAAAATTTTCTAATTTATTTTTAATATTACCTTTTAACATATTAACCATCTGCTACTTAAGGTGGACCTAAAATATTTATTTTTAACTTAGTTTACTATTTGACAGGGTTGTATGTCGGTCATAAATTCAGCTAAGTTAGCCTTGCAGTTTAAGAAGCTATACGAAAAAGATGACGTTTTTAGGATTTATCTACAATGCTTTGAAGAGATGGCCTACAATTTTGAAATAGAGAATCGCTTGATAGCCGAAATGACATTAGTTTTAAAAGCGAATACGATCCAGAAAATGGAATTTATAACGACTTATAGCGTTTAATATTATGGGGAAGAATAGAAGATATTGAAACGATATTTTTAATCATTAATGCTGACGCGCTATCCCCCGTCGAAGCTATTTTCCCTCCCATATACCTCAAGTTTGCCAACAAAAATCATTTCCGGGTTGTGCCTCCGGCTTTCAGTGGCAACCTAGATTTCGAAAAAACTGCGCACTCATTTGCACGTGTATAGTTCAAGTCAAATCCGGTGACATACATGAATACATGGAATCACTCAATTTCAGTTGAGGATACAAATCCGAATCTCGAAAAGATATATTATAAGATTCCAAGTCTAGATTTGAAAAAAGGTTCCAGACTTGATTCTGAACGCGAGTTTTCTATGATAGAATACAATGATGAAATAGTCTTTTTCGACTGAACTAATTCAATATTAAGTTTAAGTAATCATGATTATGCTTAATAAATGTATAAGAGTGTTAGAATGTCAAAGGTCAGAGAGTTAAATGTCATAAGGAAAAAGGGTAAACCTAGCTATTTGAAAATAGCTTTACTCTATCCCTCGCTATATCACGTAGCGCTTGATACTTTGTCATTCCATATGCTTTACTATTTCATAAATAGCAGACCACGCTTAATAGGGGAGAGATTCAACATAACTGCTAAATCCGGATACGAACCTCCACCTTTAAGCATCGAATCGAGATCTCCGCTGAAAAATTTCGACGTTATAATAATCTCTGTTCACTACGAGCCTGATTTCGTTAATATTGTCAGGCTTTTATTAGCTGCGGACATTCCAGTATTTTCTTCCAACAGAAACAAACCATATATAATTGTGGGTGGCCCTGCGGTTATAAGTAATCCAGAGCCATTAGCAGAAATAGCCGACGTTCTCGCTCTCGGAGAAATAGAGCCTATCTTACCGTTCCTATTAGATAAATTGGAAGAGCTACACGATAATAAGGGAGAATTTTTAGATTCCTTACCTCCCGAAAAGGGGTTTTATGTTCCCGTCCGCAACGATGAAAAAATCATAGTAAATAAAGCCGACAGGCTAACATTAGATTTTCACCCTATCACGCAAATACAACCACTGGACTATGGTAGAAGAGGTAGAAAGACGATGGTGGAGGCTATGCGTGGCTGCATTAGAAACTGCAAGTTTTGCCTTGAAGGCAACATTTTCAAACCTAAAAGAGAACGTGATTTTGATCAAATAAGATTAATAGTAGATAAATCGGAAGAATATAACAAGACTAGGAAAATCGTATTGCTAGCTCTTTCCTACTTCGACCATAGCCAATCTGATAAAATACTAGAATACCTAGTGAATAATGGATACGAGGTTTCAGTTCCATCTATTAGAGTTGAAACATTATCGATTGATAGGCTGGAAATGATAGTAGCTGGAGGGCAGAAAACGTTGACAATCGCCCCAGAAACTGCTGATGTGCAATTGGGAATAAATATTGGTAAACCGTTCGTAAAATCTATTATTGAAGAACTTTTAAGCTCTGCAAAAAAGGTAGGTATTAAATCGGTGAAGCTGTATTTCATGATAGGCTTGCCGGGAGAAACAGATTCTCATATACTCAAAATATCGGAGTTCATACGCGATCTCAGTGTAAAAACCGGTTTTAAAGGTGTAAGAGAATTGAAGGTATCGTTTAATCCTTTCATTCCTAAACCACATACGCCAATGCAATGGTTTAGCTTCGAAGACGTTGCAACTCTCAAGTCAAAGATAAACTTTTTAAGGAGAAATCTTGGCGGCTTAGCGGATGTTAGATTTTATGATCCAAAATGGGCACAAGTCCAGGCTATCATATCTAGAGGAGGACGGGAGATAAGCAATGTTATAGTAGCATGGGCAACGTATGGTGGAGGATTGGGGAATTGGCATAGAGCATTAAAAAAGTTTAACATAAATCCGCGCAAATATCTAGGTTCATTAGATCCAAGCATGAGTTTGCCCTGGCAGAAAGTAGTAATATCCTATTAGACAAATAAATTAAAAATGAAATTTTAAAAATCCGACGAAACTGATATAATTTATCAAATATAAGTTGTGCGAATAACTTACTATTAAAAACCAGGTTGCTATTTGCAGACAAATAGAATAAGCATTGACTTCCATAAAGTCAGTCAGTCCGGGTTCGACTCGTCACAAGTCAGCGCCCAACCAGTCTTCATCCATACTATTAAACGTGAGACTTTTTTATATATGTTAACCAGTAATAACTCTATAGGGGGATGAAGAGCAGGCGATGCTGCACTAATGATGTCAAGGAGGTGAACAGACCCCCAGATTTTAACGTAAAACATATAAAACAAGAAAAATAAAAAAATAGGGGGCCGTAGCCTAGCAAGGTAGGGCGTCCGGCTCCAGCTAAAGGCATGAACAAGGAGATACCGGAAGGTCGGGGGTTCAAATCCCTCCGGCCCCATGCATTTTTCTTCCTATTTGAAGAATACAAGCATTTCGTCATAGCTAGATCTAACAAAACTGGATTATCTACTTTTTATTAATGGCGGGCCCGGCGGGCTTTGAACCCGCGACCCCCGGGTTAAAAGCCCGGTGCTATTGGCGATTTGGGTTCCTCTACCAGACTGAGCTACGGGCCCGCTGTTATTTTGTTAATGAAGGGTTTTTATAAAGTTTTTGTAGATGTGATTTTATCTGCTTTTGCGTGATTACTACATATGCTTGGAGTAAAGCTTTTTGCCTTAATTTCTGAATTATATGCCTTTTTAAATCCTTTGCGGATTTGTCTGCTTTAATAGCTAATGTTCTATCATCCACGTAGTCACTTTTCCTGATAACTAATGATGTAGGACTTTTTAATATTAGCCTTGGCGAGGTATGGGCTTCAACTATATCTAATTCATCGTCAACGCAAATTATCAAGAAAACCCTGTTATCGGGTTGTCTAAGCAAGTTTTTTGTATGAGTGGATAATTCTCCCACAGATTTATCCGCTTTAACAGCTATAATACATGTGCCTTTTGGAGTTAAATAATCTTCTTTTGTTATTTCAAGTGTTGTTTTATGAGTTGCTTTTATGTTTTCATGACCCTCTGCGTTTATCTTTTCATAGTGTAGGCCAAGCTTAGATAGTATCTCTTCGATGTCCATATTCTCCCAGTAATGGAACAAAAATACACCCTCCTACTTCAGTTTTTCTTACGTTACCATGCTCATCTTTCTCTACCAACGTCAACATTTGAAAATAACTCGAGCCTACCGGAAGGACTAATCTACCAGGAGCATTAAGTAGATCTAAAAGTGGCGGCGGTATTGAAGGAGCAGCCGCTGTTACTAATATGCGATCAAAATTCCGTTTTGTGGGCGCTCCTCGACTGCCATCGTAAACTGTTACATATACTCTATCGTCATAGTTGGCGCGTTTAAGATTTGACTGCGCAAATGCGGCAAGTTCTGGAAAATATTCTATCGTCATTACGTAACCGTCAGAGGAGCTATTCGATGGAGCCGTTATTTCAGCACATAATGCGGCGTGATAGCCGCTACCCGCGCCCACTTCTAGTATTTTGTTACCTTTTTCAATCTTTAAAACCTCGCACATTATTGCACACATATGAGGGGCTGAAATAGTCTGGTCTTTTAAAATTGGAAGTGGATAATCCTCGTAGGCTAATTTTTTATACTCTGGCAGAACAAACTCTTCCCGAGGAACTTTTAAGAAAGCTTTTATAATTTCGGGGCTTTTTAAAATACCTTCTCTAACTAGTTTTTCTACGAGCTTTTTCCTTTTTGCAGTAAAATCGCTCAACTAAACCACGATTCTAAGCTGGTTTGAGAAGAGAAGATTTTTAGCGATTTTTCAGCTCTTTCAACAGCTTTTTCTACTCTTTCCCTTGAAAAATCATGTTCATAGCATAGAAATCTTATTATAGCTTCCTTATCAGGCATTGACCATTTTAGCTTGTAATCATCTGTTACTTCTGGATTCAAGAAGATTTTCTTTATTTGATCTACATTTTCCGGCAATGCTTCCTTACCAAGGATTTCCCTGATCCTTTCTATATTTCCGTAAGTTTTTACAAGTTTTAAGGCTCGTTTAACTCCTATGCCTTTCACGCCTTCAGGATTGTAGTCTGTTCCTATCAGGATAGCTATATCTATCAACTGCTCTCTGCTTATTTCATGCTCTTTTAGTATTTCATCTAGTAGAATAAGCTCGGGAGTGATTTCTATGTAAACGTTTTTCCGTGGAAGTTTTCTTCTTCCTGTAATCGCTAGATTTCTTATTAACCTTTTAGACCCAAAAAGCAGCGAATCGTAATCTTGACTTGCAGACGCCCATGCATCACCTTTTAGCGTCATATACGCGCTTTGAGCTTCTCCTTCGGAAGGCGCTTGAACCCATGGAACGCCCATATAATCGAGCAACGTCTTAGCGTTGTCGACCATTTCTTTAGATAACCTTGCAGTTTGCTGGGCGTATATCCTGGCTTCCTCAAGGTCTCCGCGAGCCAAGGCTTCTCTATATCTTTTTTCAGCCTCAACTTTTATCTGCAATCTCTTCTCAAGAACTACTGTTTTCAATTCGGGTGGTTTTCCGTCAAAAACGTAGACTGGTTTTATACCATTTTCTAAAAGATTAATGGTTCTATAGAATAAGCCGCTTAAATGACTAGTAACTTCGCCACGGCGATTCATTAAAGGAGTCCCATCTGGTTGTCTTATTATTGCAAGAAACTGGTAAAGCATGTTATAAGCGTCAATAGCTACAACTTTTTTATTTAAATCTTTAAGATTTATCTGTTTTTTAACTTTTTCAACTAATTCTCGAAGATTTACACCCATCAGTATCCCAATATTTATGACAAAAATCGAAAATATTATTTTATCGCGATATTACCGAGCCAGCCTTATTATTCTCAAGTTCCTCTTTAAAGGCTCCACTATAATCTTGCCTCGGATTTCCAACGTCATCAGCATCTTATTGAATTCAGAAAAAGATAAATTCTCATTGTAGATCTTTCTAACGATTCTATACAATTCTTTATCCGTTAAAGTACCATTATTTTTCCTTAACTCTCTTAGAATGAAAATGTGAAGTGGTAACATATTCATCAAACTACAAGTAGTAACTTACGATTGAGGGCTTCTTTTGCGTAATACTTTTAGATTTTTCGCTCCACAACTGGTAGTAGCGTATCATTTCCGGCGTTATTGAGGGCTTAATCTTTTTAAGCGCTTGTTCAAAATGCCTCTTATAGACTTTTTCGGCGTTTATGTCCTCTCTTAAAGCCAACAAACCTGCTTCACGCACTAAAACCTCAAGATCGGATCCTGAAAATCCTTCAGTTATATCAGCAAGCTCTTCCAAATCTATATCCTCGGCTAACGGCATGTTTTTAGTATGTATCTTCAGTATTTCATATCTAGCCTTTCTATCTGGAGGAGGAACGTAAACAATTCTGTCAAACCTTCCGGGACGCAGTAGAGCAGGGTCTAATATGTCAGGTCTATTAGTAGCTCCTATGACCATGACACCTTCCAATTTTTCTAATCCGTCAATCTCAGTTAATAACTGGCTTACAACCCTTTCAGTAACCATGGAATCTCCAACGCCTATACCTCTCATGGGGGCTATAGCGTCTATTTCGTCGATAAATATGACACTCGGCGCTACTTGCCTGGCTTTCCTAAATAATTCTCTTATAGCTCTTTCAGATTCTCCAACCCATTTACTGAATATTTCTGGTCCTTTAACACTTACAAAATTAGCTTCGCTTTCTGTTGCTACTGCTTTTGCTAGCAAAGTTTTACCACAACCAGGAGGACCATAAAGCAAAATACCCTTAGGAGGATCAATACCTAAACGCTTAAAAGCGTTTGGATACTTCAGCGGCCATTCTACGGCTTCTTTAAGCTCCTGCTTAACACCCTCCAAACCACCAACATCACCCCATCTCACATTAGGAACTTCAACCTCTATTTCTCTCAGTGCTGTCGGGGTTATTTCACGAAAAGCGTTCATAAAGTCTTCCATGCGGACTTCCAGTCTTTCAAGTATTTCAGATGGTATCTCGTCTTTATCTAGATCTATCTCGGGCAATATTCTTCTTAAAGCCTTCATGGCAGCTTCTCTGCATAAAGCAGCTAAGTCAGCACCAACAAATCCATGAGTAATTTCCGCTAATTTTCTTAACTCTACGTTATCGGCAAGCGGCATGTTTCTAGTGTGAACAAGAAGTATTTCGTATCTTCCTTGCCTATCCGGCACTCCAATTTCGATCTCTCTATCGAATCTTCCTGGTCTTCTAAGAGCTGGATCTAGCGCGTTTGGACGATTTGTTGCTCCTATTACTATGACATCGCCTCTGGCCTCCAGACCGTCCATTAGGGCTAGTAGCTGTGCTACAACCCGCTTTTCTACTTCTCCAGTTACCTCCTCCCTCTTCGGAGCAATAGCATCAATCTCATCAATAAAAATAATTGCAGGCGAATGCTCTTTCGCATCTTCGAATATTTCCCTCAACCTTTGCTCTGACTCTCCGTAGAATTTGCTCATTATTTCAGGTCCATTAATCGCAATAAAATATGCTTCTGTCTCGTTAGCTACTGCTTTTGCTAGCAAAGTTTTACCACAACCAGGAGGACCATAAAGCAAAATACCCTTAGGAGGATCAATACCTAAACGCTTAAACAGCTCTGGGTGCTTGAGGGGGAGCTCGACCATTTCTCTTATTTTCTGCTTAGCCTCCTCTAAATCGCCAATATCCTCGTATGTTACTTTGGGTATACGTCCGACTTCAACAGGTTTTTCTAGAACAACGAGATGAGTTTCCTCGGTAACTATTACCACGTCAGAGGGCTTAGTAGTCGCAACTACAAAAGGTATTGTCTGCCCAAGAACTGGTATCTGAACTATATCCCCTTCCACTAGCGGTCTTTCAATTAATCTTTTCTTAATATAGGCTACAAAATTTTCATCAACAGTTAACGTCATCGACATCGGTGCTAATCTCACTATACTCGCAGCTCTCACATCCGCTTTTCTAACTATTACCCGGTCTCCTACGCTAACTCCAGCGTTTTTACGCGTCCAACCATCCATTCTTATAACTTTCTGACCCCTATCTTCAGTATATCCCGGCCAGGCAACCGCGGCCGTTCTCTTTCTACCGACTATTTCCACGATGTCTCCCGGGGTTATACCGAGTTTTGTCATTGCAACATCGTCTATTCTCACTCTTCCTCTTCCTGCCTCGTGCTGCCTAATTTCCAATACCCTAAGCTCGATTTCGGGTTTTTCTTTTTTCTTATTATTAACCAAGCTCAATACACCTAAGAAGGAGCCATGTCTCTGAACTCAAATGATTACAAAACAGTATTTAACTTTTGTGTATGAAATAACTTTCCCCAGCTGAGTTAGAACAAGTATTAGAGCATACGACTAACCATTAATACTTCCACTTGGCTTACTCCTTCAACTCCGGCTATAACTTCCTCTAGCTTGCTGGTTCCTCCCTCTGTTTCTTCAGGTATCGAAATGTATAATCTTAACGCATTAAGACCGAATGCAATAGGCTCTTTTGCGGATTTTAATACTTCATAATTCTCCGGGAGTTTTTCTCGTATCCTTTTCTCGAGTTCCTCGAGGGAAAGCTCGACGTCGTCAGGTAATATTTTAAGGGAAACTACTACTCGCGCCAAATTTACCACCTCATGGACCTTCAAAACCACATTTTGGACATTTATACGGGTTCATTAGCTTCCTACACTTATAGCATCGCCATATTATAAACTCTCCACAGTTTGGACATCTAAACTTTACCCCCCTTTCGTGCGGTGGTATCGGCTTTCCACAGGATGTGCACATTGGCATTTTTAGCGTTGCAGATTTAGACGTAGTTAAGGCCATTCTAATCCCCGCCAAAACTAGAAGAAAGAAGTATATAATCTTTATTATTCAAATGCAAAACTTAATTTAATAGCACAAACTAATTAATGATAGAGCCGGGGTGCCCGAGTTAGGTCCAAGGGGTCGGACACTTAGCAAAGCCGAACTCGAGATCCGATGCCTCGTAAGAGGCTCCCGGGTTCAAGTCCCGGCCCCGGCGTACTTAACTATT
>Ga0209410_1001775_pt1 | contig 10505 bp, 8 predicted proteins | sample Mar14436cmmetaG_FD_184135 | JGI IMG/M metagenome (GOLD analysis project Ga0209410, IMG submission 184135) | Marine hydrothermal vent microbial communities from Guaymas Basin, Gulf of California to study Microbial Dark Matter (Phase II) - Marker... ... | reverse complement strand
AAATAAGATTTATGATTTCCATTTGACCTTCTCAATTTTGGAAGTAATAAAAAAATCGAAAGACTTATATGTATCCTCAATAATATGAAGGGAAATAACATCCTTAAGAATAAAATAAAATAGAAAAATATAAAAAGGAGTGAAAAATGAAAATGGTGATAGCACCCCATAGGGTGCAAATTTGCAGGAGGTGGGAGAAACAGAGATGATTACGAGAAGAAAGGTCGCTATCATTGCAATATGTTTGGTGTTGTTGAGCAGCATAATGGCAGGGTGTATAGAAAAAGAGACTCAGGAACCAGCCACTACAGGTCAAGTGGAACAGGTATTGACTCAGGGCTCGTATCGAGACTTTAAAGCGGCTGCCGAGGGAAGGCGATTAGTCTTCGAAACGCTACTAAAGGTTGACGAGAATGGGAATCCCATGCCGAACCTTGCAGAATCGTGGGAAGTCTCTCCCGATGGGAAAATCTATACTTTCCATCTGAAAAGAGGCGTTAAATTCCATGACGGTACGCAGTTTAATGCTGAGACTGCAAAATTCTCTATTGAATGGTCAGCGAAGAAGAAACCGTTCGGAAGATATATCGACCATATAGAGATTGTGAATGATTATACACTCCGGATTTACCTAAGAAGGCACTATTGGGGACTTTTAAACGACTTAGGAGTTGAATGGACGAGTAAAGTCATCAGTCCCAATGCAGTTGAGCCAGTAGGAGACGTAAATGGTAAGCTTGTCAAGTATATAGGAACAGGTCCTTTCAAACTCAGCGAATATAAGAAGGATCAGGAAGCGGTCCTCGTAAGGAACGATGATTATTGGGGGAAGAAGCCAAAACTTGAGAAAGTCATATGGAAAACAGTCCCTGACCCTTATACTCAGGTTTTAGCTCTAAAAGCAGGAGAGCTTGACCTCATCGGAGCTGCTGAGCACCATAGTTGCTTACCTTATGTCGAGATTGCAAAGTTGCAGGAAGATCCCATGTTTGATGTTATGCTGCATTCATACGGGCGCTATCAAGTTATAGATTTCAATAGCTACATAGAACCCTTTGACGATGCAAGAGTAAGGAAAGCATTTAATTACGCCATAGATAGGGACTTGATGGTCCGCACACTTTTTACAAACCTCACCAAGCCTGCATATTTGTTGGCTCCACCTGTGTCTGAGTGGGAATGGGGACCACGCAATATAGAGGGATTCAAATACGACCCGCAAAAGGCGAAAGAGCTTCTGGCTCAAGCTGGCTGGGAGGATACTGACGGTGATGGCATACTGGATAAAGATGGGAAGCCTTTTACCTGCGAGCTTATAGTTCCATCCGGAGAGGCGAATGCAGATGTGGTTTCCGTGTTTGTTCAATCCGAGCTGAAAAAGATCGGTGTGCAGATGAAAGTCACCACTATGGAAAGTGGTGCAGCATGGGATAGACGCAAAAAGGGAGATTTTGAGCTATTCGTGCATCACTCATGTGGAAAAGCTACAATGGCGTGTTTGGGTCTAAACGGCAAATATACTTCTAATTACAGCTATGGGAAAGCAATTTATCATAGCGACGAGCTTGACAAGCTGATAGAGAAAGCTTTTACCACACCTGATAAGATTGAGCGGAGAAATGCATTTGACAATATTTGGAAGATACTCCACGAAGAAGCTGTGAGTATCCCTCTTTATGACATCACAAAACCGGTTGTGTTCAGGAAGAACGTGCATGGCTTCAAGTTCGGACCGACGATGTTTGAGATGGATTTAAGTGATGTGGAGATAGTTAAATACGAAGGGGAAAGCACCACATCAACAGAGCAAGTGCTAACCATGGGCTCGTATAGAGATTTTAAACGGGCTGTAGAGGGCAGAATCCTTGTCTTCGAGACTCTAATGGGGGTAACAGAGCAGGGAGATCCGGTTCCAAAACTCGCTGAGTCGTGGGATGTCTCACCTGATGGGAAAACTTACACCTTTCATCTGAGGAAAGGAGTTAAGTTCCATGATGGGACACCATTTAACGCATCAGTGGCAAAATTTTCCATTGAATGGTCTGGAAAAAAGAGAACATTTGGAAAGTATATAAGTCGAATGGAGATCGTGGATGACTATACGCTTCGCGTTTATCTCAAAGAATTCTATCGCCCGTTTTTATTTGACCTGGCAAGCGAGTTCAGTAGCAAGGTCGTCAGTCCGAATGCAGTGGAGCCTGCTTGGGACGTGAACGGTAAGTTGGTTAAATATATAGGCACAGGTCCCTTCAAGCTTGTGGACTATAAGAAGGATCAAGAAGCGGTCCTCGTAAGGAACGATGATTATTGGGGGAAGAAGCCGAAGCTTGAAAAGGTCATCTGGAAGACAGTCCCTGACCCTTATACTCAGGTTTTAGCTTTAAAGGCTGGTGAACTTGACTTAATCGGAGCTGCCGAGCATCATAGCTGCTTGCCTTATACAGAAGTTGCTAAATTGCAGAAAGACCCTAATTTAGAAGTCATGCTCCATTCCTACGGACGCTATCAGGTCCTTAGATTCAACTGTGAAAAAGAACCATTCAATGATGTCAAGGTAAGAAGAGCAATCAATTATGCAATTGACAGAGAACTCATGGTTCATACGCTCTTTGCTGATATTCCAAAGCCGGCTCATCGCATAACAGATCCAAGATTCAAATGGGGTCCTTCTAACATTGACGAGAATTACTACTATTATGACCAAGATAAGGCGAAACAACTTCTGACTGAAGCTGGCTGGGTAGATACCGACGGAGATGGAATCTTAGATAAGGATGGAAAACATTTCACTTGCGATCTTGTAGTTCCTGCGGGTGAAGCGAATGCAGATGTCATTGCTCCTTTTGTGCAATCGGAATTGAAGAAACTGGGCATTAAGGTGAACATTGTCACACTTGAAAGTGGTGCTGCTGGAAAGCTGAGAGATGAAGGGAAATATGATTTATACGTGCATCACAGTGGGTGCTTGCCATCTATCGCAGGCTACATACAAATAGGTGGGCGGTATTATAAAGGCGGATGGCCACATGGTTATCAGAACGATACGCTGGACAAACTGATAGAAAAAGCATGGACCACTCCTGATGAAGCTGAGTGGAGGGCGCTATGCGACCAAATTTGGGTGATACTGCATGAAGAAGCCCCCTGTATTCCACTCTATGACATCACGAAGCCAGTTGTATTCAGAAAGAGTGTGCATGGCTTCAAGTTCGGACCGACGATGTTTGAGATGGATTTAAGTGATGTGGAGAGGTGATGGAAATAGCCTGTCATGATTAAATTTATAGTTCGAAGATTGACAATTGCCGCACTGATAATGCTTGGAGCTTCGCTATTTTCTTTTTCTCTCATTTTTTTTGCACCTGGTAATCCAGCAGAAGCTATAATCGCAGCAGAAACAGGGGAAGAACCCTCTCTCTTGGAAATCAAATTCTTTTTACATGAGTATGGATTAAATGCACCTTTTGTTACACAATGTACGCAATGGTTGTATATGATTGCACATGGCGATTTGGGGACCTCTTTCAGGACTGGAGAGCCCGTTTTAGTGGAATTTATTGACAGGTTTCCTGCAACGCTTGAACTGGCAATAGCTGCAATGCTCATAGCAATCCTTATATCAATTCCATTAGGAATCCTCGCGGCGGTAAAACAAAACTCTGCTCTGGATCATGGTAGCAGGTTTGCAGCTCTGTGGGGTGTATCAATGCCGAATTTCTGGCTGGGTTTACTTTTGATCTTGTTTTTCTCTGTCAGACTGGATTGGTTTCCCTGCTTTGGGTATGGTAGCATGGAATATCTAATATTGCCAGCCATTACACTTGGAACCGGTATGACTGGATCCCTCATGCGACTAATGCGTGCAAGCATGCTCGAAGTTTTGCGTCAGGATTATATTAGAACGGCGAGAGCCAAGGGGTTGAAAGAACGGGTGGTAATATTAAAGCATGGGTTTAAGAACGCGCTAATACCTGTAGTAACAGTTATGGGTATGCAGATTGGTCATTTATTGGCTGGTGCTGTAATAATCGAGACGATATTTGCATGGCCGGGAGTGGGTAAATTTCTGGTTGATGGGATATACGCCCGGGACTATCCAGTAATTCAGGGTTTTGTTTTAATCATCGCTTTATTCTTTGTTTTATCAAATCTGGCTGTGGATATTTTATATACTTATTTAGACCCGAGAATAAGATACGATGCCGATGTAGAAAAGGAGGTGAAATGATGTCAATTGTTCAACAACTTAAAAAAGATAAACTTGCAATGATTGGAGCAATAATTATCTTCTTTCTTGCTGGTATTGCAATACTCGCTCCGTATATAGCCCCATACGATGCAATAGAATTGGATTTAAAGAACCGCTTATCGCCCCCAGATAGGAATCATCTGATGGGGACCGATAATCTGGGACGGGATGTTTTTAGCAGAATCATCTATGGAACAAGAATCTCGCTGAGTATGGCAACAGTTGTTGTTATGATTGTTATGCTTTTAGGTATAGCGATGGGAACTATAGCAGGATACTGTGGCGGTACTATTGACGGAGCAATAATGCGTATGGTTGACGTTTTACTGGCATTCCCCAATATAATCTTAGCATTGGTTATTGCAGGAATTCTTGGTCCATCTCTCACCAATGTTATGATTGCTCTCAGTGCGATATGGTGGGTAGGCTATGCAAGAATAATCCGTGGTTCTGTTCTGTCCGTGAAGGAAAAAGAGTTTGTTGAGGCTGTGAGAGCAATGGGTTGCAGCGACGCGTCTATCGCCGTTCGCCATGTACTTCCAAATGTTCTATCACCAGTAATAGTTCTTGCAACACTTGATATGGGGCATATAATACTCTCAATTGCAGCACTGAGTTTTCTTGGATTGGGTGCACAACCACCGATTCCGGAATGGGGAACGATGCTCAATGAAGGAAGACCTTTTATGGAAACCGCACCACATTTAATGATCTTTCCTGGATTGATGATCATGGTCGTAGTATTAGCCTTTAACTTTCTGGGTGATGGGTTGCGAGATGCACTGGACCCGAGGATGAAGGAGGTGATGATGAAATGACATTGTTACGCATACAGGATTTAAAAGCATATTTTTCCACAGGAGATGGCATTGTGAAAGCGGTAAACGGAGTTAACCTGGAGATAGACGAGAATGAAACACTTGGATTAATCGGTGAAACAGGATGCGGTAAAACAGTGTTAGGGCTCTCGATACTACGGCTGCTCTCCGAGAACACAAAGGTAGAGGGTAAGATTCTATACAGGGGAGAAGACCTGCTCAAGCTCAATGAGGAAGAGATGAGGAAGATAAGAGGGAAAGAGATAGCGATGATCTTTCAAAATCCTTTGACCTCGATGAATCCGGTTCTTACAGTAGGAACACAAATTTCTGAGCCTTTTGAGTTGCATAAGGGCTTAAAAAAGAAGGATGCAATAAAAAAAGTGATAGAAATGCTGAAATTGGTACGAATACCGTCACCATCGGAAAGAATAAAAGAATATCCTCACGAATTCAGTGGTGGAATGAGACAGAGGGCTATGATTGCGATGGGACTTGCTTGTGAGCCTTCATTAATCATTGCAGATGAACCGACCAAGGGTCTGGATGTCACGATACAGGCACAAGTTGTAGAACTGATGAAAGAACTAACGACAAGCACCAAAACCTCTATGCTGCTGATAACTCACGACCTCGGTGTTGCTGCTGAGTTATGCGATAACATTGCAGTAATGTATCCAGGAGAAATCGTCGAATATGCAGATATTAAAGAATTATTCAAAAATCCCAAACATCCATATACACAGGGTTTTCTTGATTCTCTCCCAGGCAGGGGCTTAAAGCCAATGGATGGCATGAGTCCAAGTTTAATAAATCTCCCAGAAGGCTGTAAATTCCATCCACGATGCCCGTTTGCAAGAGAGAGGTGCAAGAGTATGCGACCAGAAATGGTAGAGGTAGGTAAAAACCATTTTGTGAGGTGTTTCTTGTATGATTAAAGTTGAAAACCTAAAGAAATATTTCTCAACAGGAATATTCGGCAAAAAATACATCAGAGCGGTAGATGGGATTAGTTTTGCGATTGAAAAAGGTGAAACCCTTGGCTTGGTCGGTGAGAGCGGATGTGGAAAGACGACAGTTGGTAGATTGCTTCTACGACTCATCGAGCCCACCGAAGGCAAAATATTCTTTAAAAACACGAACATTCTTGAACTCAAGAAGAAGGATTTAAGAAAGCTAAGACCAAAAATGCAGATAATATTCCAGAATCCCGATTCATCACTTGATCCGCGGATGAAAATAGGGGAGAGTATTGCAGAGCCGTTGAAACTGTACAAAATCGTTAGCAGAAATAAAATAGAAGAAAAAGTCTTGGAATTAATACAGATGGTTGGATTAAATCCCGAACACGTAAATCGGTACCCACATGAACTCAGCGGTGGACAGAATCAAAGGGCTGTGATAGCACGGATTCTGGCAATAAACCCCGAGTTCATAGTTGCTGACGAACCAACATCTTCCTTAGATGTTAATGTGCAAGCGCAGATGCTTTCTCTATTGAAACAAGTACGAGAAAAGTTCGGACTTACCTGCTTATTTATTTCTCATAACTTAGAAGTGATAAAAGCTATGACCGATAAGATGGCAGTGATGTATCTCGGTAAGCTGGTCGAAGTAGGGAAGACAAGAGATATATTCAATGGAGCGAAACACCCCTACACACAGGCATTATTATCTGCAATTCCTGTTCCTGACCCAGATGCGAAAAGGAAAAGAATTGTACTGGATGGTGAAATCCCAAATCCAATCAATCCTCCCTCTGGCTGCAGGTTCCACACCAGGTGTCCTTACCGCGAAAGGATATGTGAACGCGAAGAGCCAGTGATGATCGATATTGGAGATGGACACAGGGTAGCCTGTCACCTAAATCGTTAATACCTTTTCAGTTAATGCTATTAACATGATAGAAGTGGAAAATTTAGTGAAAAAATTTGGAGATGTAACTGCCGTAGATGGAATCAGTTTCAAAGTAAGAAAGGGTGAGATATTTGGCTTTTTAGGACCCAACGGAGCAGGTAAAACCACAACAATCAATATACTGGTTGGTCTATCGCTTCCCACTTCTGGAACGGCGAAGATAGCAGGACTCGATGTGACAAAACATCCAATAGGAATAAGAAAAAGACTCGGCATAGCAGCCCAGGATGCATACTTCGACCACCATCTGAGCATCGAAGACAATCTTTTCTATCACGGGTTGTTGTATGGTCTGCCCAGAAAAGAGCTCAAGAAAAGAGTGGATACTGCTTTACAGTGGAGCAAACTTGAAAGATACAGGAATAAAAAATTCCACCACTTATCAGGTGGAATGCAAAGAAGGCTTGTTGTTGCAAGAGCGATGTTATCAGACCCGGAAATACTCTTGTTGGATGAACCTACAACAGGTCTTGACCCACAAACCAGAAGGCAGGTTTGGGAGTTCATAAAGAATCTGAAAGAAGAAGGGAAAACAGTTCTCCTTACAACTCATTACATGGAAGAGGCTGATATTCTTTGTGATAGGATTGCTATTATTGACCACGGCAGGATTATAGCACGCGGAACACCGAATGAACTAAAAAAGATGCTGGATAAAAATATTATAATTGATATAACCTTAAATCCTGAATTCGCAGGCGACCACATCAAAAGAGACTTAAGCAATATCTCTGGTGTTAATTATGTAGAAATGAAAAGCAATAGAATAAGGATTGGAGTGGATGATGATGCAATCGTGGAACATGTATTAAAAAGCATGATTACAAAAACTAAAATTAGTGAAATCAACATTATCCGTCCAACGCTTGACGATGTTTTTCTGCATCTGACTGGCAGGGAGATACGATGATATGATTGCAAGAGTGATAAAAGCTGTGCTTGCGGTATGGGAACGTGAAATGTATGAATATATGAGCAATCTGCATGTAAATGCCATGCGTCTTGCAGTAGAGCCATTGCTCTTCATTTTCATCTTTGGCATGGGGCTTGGTAAGCGTGTAGTAATTGGAGGCGTAGATTATTTATATTTCTTAGCACCAGGCATACTCTTTATGGTTGCGGTAAACAATAGTTATATGACTATATCAATGAGGCTCATGATTGCACGGGACTGGGACAAAACATTGATTACTGCGCTCAGTGCTCCGGTAAAGCCCTTTGAAATTGTTCTTGGCTACGTGCTTGCAGGAGTAACTCAAGCACTGGCTGCATGCGCTATTTTTATTGCGTTGATGAATTATTTTTTAGGAATACCCTTTGGTTCAGTTTATCTGGTAGTATTACTTATCATAGCAACGGCAGCATTTTTCTCTTCACTCGGAGTGGCGATATCTATGGTGCTGGATAATCCACACCATCTAATGGTTGTCACATCACTTGTTGTCATGCCCATGAGTTTTTTTTGTGGGATATTTATACCTGTTACTGATCTTCCGAACTGGGCACAGCCCGTTATAGAGGCAATTCCTCTTACCGTGGCGGTGCAAGCAGCCAGAGCAATTGCATTATCTAGAGGCAATCCTTATCTATGGCAAAATCTGGCATATATTATCTCATTTACAATCGTAACGTTTTTGATAGGCTTGCTTCTTTTTAAGAAAAAGATAATCACATGATCTGAAAGGAATTGGGGTGCACCCCAAAGACTATCCTATCCAATAGCAAAACCAATTATATCAGAGGAGGAGATAAAGGCTATTGAGGAAGTTTTGAGATCGGGGATGCTTGCGCACGGGGAAGTCGTTATAAGATTTGAAAATGATTTATTCAGAATACAGAGGCTGCCCCCAAATAATTGTTACCACGGACACTTAAAGTTGACCATTAGATGTAGTCGCAAGAAATTTGCTACTTTAGATGCTGAGATGCTGAATTCGTGTTAGCTCTGGTTTCTGGTTATAACTGCGGGGGTGTAAAAAAGAAGGACTGCGCTTTGCTCTTTATTATTGGTTGTTTGGTAATTTTGGTAATTGATGGACAGCCTATTCATAGGCAAACAATCTATTTTAATCACTATGATATATAAGGATAAAGTAGAGTTCACGAAAGAGTTCTTGTGAACGATGGGAGAGGTAAAATAGGAAGGATATGACTTTGTCCGATAGATTAGAGGCGAAAATAAAGGATATTTTGGAACATCAGGAGAGAAGACAAATGAAAATAGTATCGATTGTCGGGGCAAGACCAAATTTCATAAAGCTTGCTCCTGTTTCTAAAGAGCTTAGAAAGGAATTCGATGAGATAATAGTTCATACCGGACAGCACTATGACTATGAGATGAATAAACTGTTTTTCGACGAGTTAGGAATCCCCGAACCAGACTACCATCTGGGCGTGGGTTCTGGCTCACAGGGCTACCAGACGGGAGAGATGCTGAAGAGAACAGAAGAAGTTTTAACAAAAGAAAAACCGGACATGGTTTTAGTTTTCGGAGATACCAACTCCACCTTAGCTGGTGCTTTGGCTGCTGTCAAGCTTCATATTAAAGCTGCTCATATTGAAGCAGGCTTAAGAAGCCGTGATAAGAAAATGCCGGAAGAAATAAACAGGGTGCTAACTGACCATTGTTCAGATTTGTTATTCTGTCCAACTGAAACAGCGGTAAAAAACTTAAAAAATGAAGGAATTGCGAAAGGTGTTTATCTCACAGGTGATGTGATGGTAGATGCTTTGCAGGAGAATATAAAGATTGCGGAGAAGAAATCAAAGATTCTGGATGTGCTGAACTTAAATCCAGAGGAGTATTATCTGGCAACCGTTCACAGGGCGGAGAATACAGATGATTTTAGCAGGCTAAAAAGTATCGTAGATGCCTTTTGTGAAATTAGGCATATAGTATTTCCATGCCATCCAAGAACTGAGAAATGTTTGAAGGAGTATGGTTTATGGAATAAATTGAAAAATATGATTAAAGTAATAAAACCTGTTGGATACTTAGATATGCTTATGTTAGAAAAGAACGCCAGGAAAATTCTAACTGATTCGGGTGGCGTGCAGAAAGAAGCATACATTTTTAAGGTGCCATGCATCACGTTACGAGAGAATACGGAATGGGTTGAGACGGTAGAGGATGGGTGGAATGTTCTGGTTGGTGCAAATGGTGGCGCAATCATAAAAATGGCAAATGGTTTTGAGCCGAAGGTAGAGCAGAGGGATGTTTTTGGGAGCGGGGATGCGAGTGGGAGGATTGTAAAGATATTTAAGGAGGCTTTTTGACATGGGAGTTGCACACGTTATCAAGGCAAGAGAAGGTTGCTTAAATTCTTGATGGAGACACATAAAGGTGTTTTGTGAGCAGATTTAAATAGGATATTGAAGAATAGAATTATTGAGTTTTGATAAAGAGGGTAAAGATGTTAAAGATAAAAGAGGAGGATTTGCAGTATATCTATCAAAAGAACGAGAAAAAGGGAGTAATTATGGATATTCAAACGTTCAAAGCGTTAATGGAGATGCTGGAA
>Ga0209410_1001766_pt1 | contig 10527 bp, 9 predicted proteins | sample Mar14436cmmetaG_FD_184135 | JGI IMG/M metagenome (GOLD analysis project Ga0209410, IMG submission 184135) | Marine hydrothermal vent microbial communities from Guaymas Basin, Gulf of California to study Microbial Dark Matter (Phase II) - Marker... ... | reverse complement strand
CCCCACCACCAGCACCTTCCCAAAGGTCCCCTTATGGCCGAAAGGATCCCGGTAAGGCAGGGCGGCGGCACAGAAGGCCTCCGAGATCACCTCCGCCACCGGCTTCACCGCATCCCAGGCCGGTTGGGGATAGGCGACGTCGACCACCTCCACCTCTCCGCAGTGCCGGGCCGCGGGAGGAAGCAGATGACATGGTTTGAGCGCCCCCATGGCCAGCGTTATGTCCGCTTCCACCGCCGGCCCCGGCACCTCGCCGGAATCGGCGTCCAGTCCCGAGGGGATGTCCACCGCCACCACCAGCCCCAGGGACTCGTTCACGAGCTCGATGGCCTTAGCAGCAAGACCCCTGGCGGCCCCTTTGATCCCCACCCCCAAGAGGCCGTCGATCACCAGGTCCGCACGGACGAGGGCGTCCCGGAACCTCTCCAGGTCCCGCGAAGAGCGCACCCGGAAAAGTCTCCCCGGGAATGAGGCGGCGAAGGCATTGGCCTGTGATGCGGCGGCGCCTGTGGGTTCCCCCAAGATGATCGCCAGCACTTCCGCGCCCCAAAGCCCAAGCCATCGGGCGATCCCGAGGGCATCCCCACCGTTTCCGCCCTTCCCACATACCGCAAAGACGTAGCGCCGCAAAGGCCGCCCCAGGGTGCGCTGCAAGTATTCGGCCCCACCGCGAGCCGCGGACTCCATGAGGAGAAGGCGCTCCATCCCCAGCCGCTCGCTCTCGCGATCCAGAGTCCTTATCGCCTCGGCGGAGAAAACGGGCTGCATATCCAGGGATCATTGTAGGGAGATTGATGAAGCCGGCCAAGTGGCGGAACACCGAAAGCCGAGTTCAGGTTCCATGAAGCATGCTCAGTATTTCTTGGGCTACCCAGGTTGTGTCCTTACCCGTGCGGTCGATCCAGTGGATCCCGGGCTCACGCCGGAACCAGGTGAGCTGACGTCGGGCATAGGCCTTGGTGTTGGCCACAATCCTACGTTTCGCTTCCTCCAGAGGGATAATCCCACGGAAATGGTCGAAGAGCTCGGCGTAGCCGATGGTGCGGAGGATGGGCACATCCGCGGGGAGTTTGGTACGGAAAAGCCCCCGGGCCTCATCCATAAGGCCTTTGGCGAACATCTCCTCCACCCGGGCCGCGATCCGCCGGTAAAGCTCCCCCCGCTCGAGGGAGATCCCGACCACCAAAAGGGGCCAGGGGAACGGACGTTCCTTTCCCCAAAAGTGGGAGATGGGCTTCCCGGTGGCCCGGTAAACCTCCAGGGCCCGGATGATACGCACGCGATCGTGGGGGCGGATCTTCCGGGCCGCCCTGGGATCCACCCGCTCGAGCTCCCGGTAGAGCGCACCGGTGGAGCGCATCGCCAATTCGGCCCTGATCCTCGGGTCGGCCCCCGGCCCCTCGAAGATCCCCACGGTCAGCGCCCGCACGTACAGGGTGCTCCCCCCCACGATCACCGGGGTCCTCCCCCGGGAGAGGATCTCACGCACCGCCTGCTCGCAATCCCGTCGAAACTTAACGGCATCGTAGCGGGCCCACCACGGCACATGGTCGAGTAGGTGGTGTGGGACGCGACGGCGCAGCTCCCACGGGGGCTTCGCCGTTCCGACCTCAAGATCCCGATATACCGCACGGGCGTCGGCGGAAATCACCTCCCCGCCGATCATCTCGGCGAGCTCCACCGCGATCTCGCTTTTCCCCACCGCGGTGGGGCCGACGATCAGGGGGATCCTCACTCTTCCGAAAGCAACAGGTCCCGATAGCGCTTCAGGGCCGCCCGCCGGGAGGGATGCTTCAACTTCTCCAGGGCCCGCAGTTCGATCTGACGGATCCGCTCCCGGGTCACATCGAACATCGCCGCCACCTCCTTCAAGGTACGGGGGTGGCCGTCCCGCAACCCGTACCGGAGTTCCAGGATCTCCCGCTCCCGGGGATCCAGCTCCTTTATCGCCTTGAGGAGCTCCTCTCGGAGCTTTTCCCTGATGGCCTCCTTGGAAGGAGATGGCACAGAGCTGTCGGCGATGAGATCCCCCAGCGTTTCATCCTCGTCCTCGGAGAGGGGGCGCTCCAGGGAAGAGGTATAGCGGGCCACCTGCTCGATGCGCTTTATCTTGTCCACCGGGATCCCCAGGGCCTCGGAGAGCTCCTCATAGGTGGGAGCGGCCCCGTACCGCTGGATGTGCTCCCTCCTGGCTTCGGAGAGATCCTGGAGGGTTTCCGCGGCATGGGTGGGAACACGGATGGTGCGGGTCTGATCGGCCAAGGCCCGGGTGATGGCCTGGCGGATCCACCACGTAGCATAGGTGGAGAACTTGTACCCCTTGCGCCAGTCGAATTTCTCCACCGCCCGCATAAGGCCGATGTTCCCCTCCTGGATCAGATCAAGGAGCGAAAGCCCATGGTGCATGTAACGTTTGGCAACGGAAACCACCAACCTCAGGTTGGACTCGATGAGCTTCTTTCGCGCCGCCTCCCCCTCCTTTACCTTCCGTTCCAGCTCCCGACGTTCCTCCGGGGAAAGCTTGTTTCCTTCCTTCTTGAGGCGCTGGGCCGCGAGTTTGCCCTCTTCCAAGGCCTTGGCCAGGGCGACCTCCTCCTCCTTGGTAAGAAGGGGAACGCGTCCGATCTCTTTGAGATACGTGCGGACGGGATCTTCCCGGGAACGCGATGTTTTTTCTATTTCCTCCACCGGAGGGCTCTCCCCTGGCTCTTCCAAAGGGGCATGGCTTTCCCCCTCCCACGGATCCGACACATCCGAAAACACGTGGTTATCCTTGCTTTTCATATTCCCCCTTCAATACCCGCGCCCGGCTACGACAAAGCTCTACGTACTCCCGCTGGAGCTTTTCCAGGGATTCCCTTTCCCCCCGTTTCTCCGCTTGTGTCAATTCCTCCCGCAAAGACTTGATCCGCTGTTCCAACTTGGGAAGTACGTGAAACTTTTGCCACGCCTCTTCCAGCGCCCTCGCCTCGTCCGAGAAGGTGATATCCCAAAGGAGGATTCGGCTCAAACGGGCTTGCAGTTCCGGATCAAGCTCGGACGCAAGGACATGGGGCTCGGGTCCCGCTTCCCCGTCGACACAGCGTTCAAGCCACAATTTCACTATAGGTCGATATTCGACGCTGAACTCCTCCGGCGCAAGTCGTGCGAGTTTTTCCCGGGGAAGTTTCCCCATAAGGAGGAATTTGAGCACCACCTCTTCCGCCCCAAACCTCTCCTCTTCCTCCCCTGTCTCCTCCCAGGAGATCCTTCCCTTCAGGACCTTCCACACCTCCTCCTCCGGCAGCCCCAAAAGTACGGAGAGCTTCTGGGCCCATTCCCGCCTCAGAAGCGGGTTCTTGATGCGCTCCCAAAGGGAACGCACAAGCTTCAGCGCGTCCCCTTTGCCCTTGAGGGAGGAGAGATCGAACCGCACGGGAATCATGGACAGGAGGAACTCCTGGAAATCGGTGGCCTCCGCGATGGTCGCATGAAGCGCCGCGGTTCCCCGCCCCCGCACCAGGGAATCCGGATCCTCCCCTTCGGGGAGAAGGGCCACCCTTACCTCCAGGCCGGCATCCAACAGGATGCCGATCCCCCTGAGGGTGGAGGCCTCCCCTGCGGCATCGGCATCGTAGGCGAGGACCACCTCCCGGGCGTACCGGGCCAACCTCCTTGCCTGGGACTCGGTGAGGGCGGTGCCCATGGAACACACGGCTTCCTTTATCCCCGCCTGCTGGAGGGAGATGACATCGGTATATCCCTCCACCAGGATAACGCGGCCGGAGGACACGATCGCCTCCTTCGCGATATCGAGACCGTAAAGGAGGGTCCCCTTTTCGAACAGGGGCGTGTTGGGGCTATTAAGGTACTTGGGTTCCGCCCCGGAGAGGCTCCGTCCCGCGAAGGCCACCGTGCGGCCGAGCTCGTCCCGGATGGGGAAGATCACCCGATCCACGAAACGGTCGCGGTATCCCCGCTCGCCCTTCACAATCAGGCCGAGTTTTTCCAGATCAGATATCCCCCAACGGGAAAGGGCAGAAAGAAGGGCTTTACCGGATGGGGGGGCGTAGCCCAGTCCGTATCGGTCCCAAACTTCCGGTCCTAAGCCCCGGGAAAGGAGATAATCCCTGGCGGATTTCCCCTCGGGTGAGTTTAGGGCATCCCGGAAAAAACGCTCCGCGGCAGCGTTGATCTCAAGGAGCTTTTCCCGCTCGCCGCTCCGTCTGAGCTCCACCCCGAGCTCCGCCGCCAATCGCTCCAGGGCCTCCCGAAAAGAAAGCCGCTCGATACGCATAAGGAAGCCTATGGCGTCGCCGCCGGCCCCGCAGCCGAAGCAGTGCCAAAGTTTCTTCTCGGGGGAGACGTAGAAAGAAGGGGTGTCGTCGGGATGGAAGGGACAACGTCCCTTGTAGCCCTTGCCCGAAGGCTTCAGGGCTACATACCGGGAGATCAGCTCCACGATATCGACCTTCTCCCGGATCTCATCGAGCTCGCTCATAGGAGTTCCCGCAGAAGGGGATTCCTCTCCCGCTCGGCCTGCAGCGAGGTGGGCTCACCGTGACCGGGGTAAATGCGCCATTCCCCGGAAAGGGAGGTAAAGAAGCGTTGGATGGATTCCTTGAGTTCCGTGAACGACCCCCCGGGCAGATCCCACCTCCCCACCGAACCCGCGAACAAAAGGTCCCCACAGAAAACCACCTTCCCCCGCTCCCAAAGGAATACCACCGATCCCGGTGAATGTCCAGGGTAGTGGACGACCGTAAGAACCTCGTGCCCCAGGGGCAGCTTCTGGCCGTCCTTCAGGTACCCGTCCGCCTGGGGAGGGGCTTTACCGAAGGCGAAGAACACCTCCCGTTCCGCCTCGTGGTAAAGGAGCTTCCCGCCGAAACGGCTCTGAACCTCTACCGCAGCCCCGGCGTGGTCGAAGTGGCCGTGGGTAAGGAGGATGTATTTGAGCTTGACCTTTCCCAAGGCCTCGAGGAGCTCCACACTCAATCCTCCAGGGTCGATCAGCGCCGCCTCTCCTTGGGACTCCACAAGGTAACAGTTGGTAAAAAGCGGTCCGACCACAAACCTCTCAATCCTCATGACGGATCGTGCGCGAGGCGGTGAGGACCACCACCTCCCCGAAGCCCGCGGAGATGAGGGCCCGGGAGCACTCCGTGACCGTGGTTCCGGTGGTGTAGACGTCGTCCACGAGCACCACCCGCTCCCCTTTTCCCGTCCTACGGGAGGAAAACGCCCCGGCCAGGTTCCTCAGGCGTTCCCGGTAGCCCAGGGAAACCTGGGGCGGAGTGGACCGGATCTTTACGAGGAGGGGCTCCACGGGGACTCCGGAAAGAACGGAAAGCTCACGGGCCAGCCCTTCCGCCGCGTGCCACGTGCCCTTGCGGCCGGGATCCGGGGGAACGAAGGTGATGATCTCGGCGTCCCGGGGGAGAAAGGGCACGAGGAGGCCGGAGAGGAGACGGGCCAGGGCCCTTTCGCCTTCCTTCATCCCTAAAACCAGAACCCGCAGGATCCCCAGATGTGGTCCCAAGGCCCGCGCCCAAGCGAATGGGCGCGGCTCCACCGCACATTCACGGCAGAGGTCCGTCCCTTCCTTCACCGGATGCCCACATATCACGCACAGTTCCGTGGAAAAAACCTCAAGTTCTTCCAAGCATCGGGGACAAAGGGGGGTTGGTTCAGCTTGGGATGCACCACAGATGAAGCAACGCGGCGGGAAAAGGAGGGAAACCGCCCCTTTCCCCGCCGCCCCCAAAAGCCTACTTAACGATGAATTTGGCCACATCCAGAAGGCGGCAACAGTAGCCCCACTCGTTATCGTAGAAGGAAAGCACCTTCACCACCTTGGGCATCTTGGGAAGCACCATGGTGTAAGCCAAAGCTACCACGGCGGAGTGGTCCTCGCCCAGTACGTCGGAGGAGACGATGGGCTCCTCCACCACCTTCATCACCTCGCCGAGCGGGGTCTCGGCGGCCTTGAGGAACGCCTCGTTCACCTCCTCCACCGTAACTTCTCGCTTCAGGGTGGCGGTGAAATCGGACACGGAGCCGCACGGCACCGGGACCCTCATGGCGATCCCGTCCATCTTCCCCTCCAGCTCCGGGAAGATGGCGGGGATGGCCCTGGCAGCGCCGGTGGAAGTGGGAATGATGTTGGCCGCCGCGGCGCGAGCGCGGGCAAGGTCGTCGTGGAAAGCGTCCACGATCCGCTGATCGTTGGTGTAGGCGTGGACGGTGGTGAGGAAACCTTCCTCGATCCCGAACGCCTCGTGCAACACCTTCACCACCGGGCCCAGAGAGTTGGTGGTGCAGGAGGCAGCGGAGACGATGTCGGGCTTTCCCCTCTTTTCGTATTCTTGCTCATTGACCCGCCAGAGGATCTGCAAGGTTTCCTTGGCCTTCTTACCCCGCGGGGGGGCGGTGATGAGCACCTTTTTGGCTCCGGCTTCCAGGTGTCCTTTGGCCTTCTCCGGATCCCGGAAGACCCCGGTGGCCTCGATGACCACGTCTACCCCCAGCTCCCCCCAGGGAAGCTCGGCGGGGTTGGGGACCGCGGTGAGCCGGATCTCGGGACGATCCCCGATTTTTAGGCGATCCTCAGCCACCAAGGTGACGTCCAAGTCGTAGGGGCCATAGACGGTGTCGTACTTGAAGAGGTGTGCGGCCCATTTGGCGTCGAACTTGTCTTTCTTCTTGTTGTAGAAGAGGAGGTCGTTGATCCCCACGATCTCCACCTCGGGGTCTTTGGCAGCGATCCGGGTGAAAACCCGCCCGATCCTCCCGAAGCCGTTTATCCCTATCCTCACCGGTGCCATCTTCACGCTCCTTTTACGTTTGAGGGTTTTAACCGCACATTGTAAGGAAAAGCTCGTAGACGCGCAGGTCTTCGGTGAGCTCGGGGTGGAAGCTCGCCACGAGAACCTTCCCTTCCCGGGCCATGACCGGATGCCCTTGACATTCGGCCAAGACCTCTACCCCAGGTCCCACCCGGCGGATGTAGGGGGCGCGAATGAAGACCGCCGGCACCCGCCCTACCCCTTCGACCTCGAGCTCCGTTTCGAACGAATCCACCTGCCTCCCGGAGGCGTTCCGCTCCACGGCGATGTCGATGAACCCGAAGAACCGCTCGGGCCAGTTGACGATCTCCCGCGCCAAGAGGATCATCCCCGCACAGGTGCCGAAAAAGGGGATCCCCAAGCCATGGAGCTGCTCGATGGGCTCCACCAAACCTGACCACTTGAGAAGCCTCCAGATGGCGGTGCTTTCCCCTCCGGGGAAGACGAGACCGGCTACGCCCTCGAGATCGGCCGGCTTGCGCACCGCGACGGCTTTCACTCCCAACCGCTCCAGCGCCCGGAGGTGTTCCCGCACGTCGCCTTGGACGGCGATGACCCCTATCTTCATCGATACTGCATTAGTTGCTCTTGGGGGATCTCCTCGATGGCGACTCCGGGCATGGGCTCCCCGAGGTCCTCGGAAACCTCCGCCAAAAGTTCGGGATCATCATAGTGGGCGGTAGCAAGGACGATGGCCCGGGCCCGCTTCTCGGGGTTCTCGGACTTGAAGATACCGCTTCCCACGAATACCCCATCGGCCCCCAGCATCCGCATCAGGGCGGCATCGGCAGGGGTGGCGATACCCCCGGCGGCGAAGTTCACCACTGGAAGCCTCCCCAGCTCCTGGATCATCTCCAACACCTCCACCGGGGCCCCAAGCTCCTTGGCGTAGGAGACGAGCTCCGCCCGGGACATGTCCCGGAGGCGGCGGATCTGGTCGTTGAGGATGCGCATGTGACGTACGGCCTCGACGACGTTTCCGGTGCCGGCCTCACCTTTCGTGCGGATCATCGCCGCGCCTTCGGCGATCCTTCGGGCCGCCTCGCCGAGGTCCCGGCAGCCACAGACGAAGGGAACCTTGAATTGCCACTTATCGATGTGGTTAAAGGGATCGGCGGGGGTCAGGACCTCAGACTCATCGATGAAATCCACCCCCAGGGCTTCCAGGATCCTGGCCTCGGCGATGTGGCCGATGCGGCACTTGGCCATAACGGGGATGGAGACCGCCTCCATGATCTCCTTTATGCGCTTTGGGTCGGCCATGCGGGCGACGCCGCCCTGTTTGCGGATATCGGCGGGGACCCGCTCCAGGGCCATGACCGCCACCGCCCCGGCGGCCTCGGCGATCTCCGCCTGCTCGGGGGTGGTTACGTCCATAATCACCCCGCCTTTGAACATCTCGGCAAAACCGGTCTTTACCCGGTAGGTTCCCTTCTGCATCGCTCCTCACCCCGGATCCGAGGGTTTCCTAGGGTTATCCTGCGCCAGAACGGCCTTGGTTTCAAGAGCAGTAAGGACAGCCCCCGCCGCAACCGACGAAAAGGAAGAAAAGGACAAGGAGCAAGCCCAGCGCCGCATACTTGAGGATACGCATCCTTCACCTCCAGGAGTGGATTATAAAATCCCCAACCGATGGGCGGCAATTGGCCCACGTTTGGGCGGCGCGAGTGAGCCGGCGTGGGGAACCGAAGCTCCCTTTGTGCTGTAAAATCTTAGGAAAAATCACTCCGGGAAAGGAGAGGTGAGCTGAGATGCGGTATGCGTTCGCGATGTTCCTTCTCATTATGCCAGCGCTGGCTACGGCAGCGCCCAAGATCGTGGTGGATCAAGCGGTTTACGATTTCGGTGAGATAAAGGAAGGCACGATAGTAACCCATGCCTTCGTGATCCGTAACGAGGGAACCGATCCTTTGGTTTTCACCCGTAAGCCCTACTCGAGTTGCGGTTGCACCGTAGCTGCTTTGCCCAAAGAGGTGTTGCTGCCGGGCGAGTCCGTGGAGTTGTCGGCCACCTTCGATTCCACCGGATTTGGTGGGAGGCACGTACGCAAAGAAATCCGGGTCTACACTAACGATCCCGAAAACTCGGTGGTGATCTTGGCCCTGGTGGGATTCGTGCGGCCAGCGGAACCCCATGAGCGATCGGCGTGGAGCCTGCAATATAGTCTCTACCTCCTGGTGGATGTGCGCTCTCCCGAGGAATACGCCCGCGCCCATCTTCTGGGGGCCATCAACATCCCCTTCCCGGAACTCTCGCAGAGGATCTCCGCCTTCTCTCCCCAGGTTTTGATTTTCCTTTACGACAACGCCGGGGAGATTGCCCTCCAGGCGGCGGCGATGTTGGAGCAAAAGGGGTATCGGTTCGCCCGGGCCCTAAAAGGGGGACTGGTGGAGTGGCAATCCCGCTACGGGAACCTTTTCATCGAGTTCGGGGAAGAAGGGCCTTTCACGTTCCAAGGTGAGCCCCGCTCGGGCCAACACGCCGTGGATCCCCAGGGGCTCCTTTCCCGTTACGTTATCATCTTGGACGTCCGTTCCCCCGAGGAATTCGCCGCGGGACACCTCGCGGGGGCCATCAACGTGGATCCGGGAGCCCTCCCCCAGTGGGTTGTGGACCACCTTCCCCGAAGCCTTCCCCAGGGGGTCAAGCTCTCCATTTGGTGCGTGGACGAGGACGGGACCAAATCTTGTCCCGCGGCCAAATACCTCCGATCCCAGGGATATGATGCCTGGTGCATCCTGGGAGGCCTCTCCCAGTGGAGGAAACGTTACGGCGATTTGCTGATCGTTCCATCGGAGTAACCCTGTTGCACCGGGGGAGGGGACCGGCGTCTTCTCCCCCGTTTCCATGCCAGGTTAAACTCCGGGAACCGAGGAGGGAACATGAGGAAAGCCTTAGTGGTCCTCTTCACGATGATACTCGTTTCAGTTTGTGTTTCCGGCACCGAGCTTTTGTTTTTCCGTCGCCACGGCTGCTCCCATTGCGCCAGGGTCGAAGAGGCCTTAAAGCGGGATATACTTCCTCGCTATCCGGAACTGGAAGTTCAGTACTACGAAGTTGATGAACCCCAAGCCCAAAGGCTTTTGGCCAAACTGTTAAAGGCCTATGGCATCGAATTAGACCTCCAAGAAATCTATACCCCCCTTATTTTTGTGGGGGATTATGCCCTCGTCGCCACGGGGGGGCTGGCGGGGGGGCTCAGGGTGTATGGAATGGAACCTGAACCCTTCGAAGCCGTAGGGCCTGCGGAGGATATGATGCTCGAGGAGGCCATCCGCCGCGCCATCGAAGAAGGCGCGCCCTCCCCTCTCTCCAAGATAAAGGGAATAGAGGCCAAGCAGTTGGCCGAGGCCCTTACCATCCCGGCCTTAATTGTGGCCGCCGCGGCCGACTCGGTGAATCCATGCACGTTTGCGGTGCTGATCCTCCTTTTGGGGACCTTACTTGTGGCCGGGCGCCGGGGAAAGGTGCTGTGGGTAGGGCTCTCGTTTGTAGCCGCCATTTACATAAGCTACTTCCTCATGGGCTTAGGGATCTTCACCGCTATCCAGTCGGCGGGTGTGCAACGCCCCTTCGTCCTCGCGGTCTCCTCGCTCGCGATCCTTTTGGGCCTTTGGAATATGAAGGATTACTTCGCTTATGGAAAGTGGTTTACCATCGAGGTGCCTCAACGGTGGCGTCCAGTAGTGAAGCGACTCAC
>Ga0209410_1001762_pt1 | contig 10541 bp, 13 predicted proteins | sample Mar14436cmmetaG_FD_184135 | JGI IMG/M metagenome (GOLD analysis project Ga0209410, IMG submission 184135) | Marine hydrothermal vent microbial communities from Guaymas Basin, Gulf of California to study Microbial Dark Matter (Phase II) - Marker... ... | reverse complement strand
GAGATAAAAGAGAGGGGGATGGTTCAGGTTTCAATGAATCTGACTAACTATAAAAAAACACCAATATACAGGGTTTTTGAGGCGATAAAGAGTGAAGCTGACAGATATGGAGTATCCATAATCGGGAGTGAGCTGATAGGGCTTGCGCCAATGGATGCATTACTGGATGTGGCGGATTTCTATCTCAGGCTTGAAAACTTTAAAAAGACACAGATTCTCGAAAGGAGGATATGGGAATGAGGGAGTTTCTTGATAGATTAGCTTCAAAAGACCCTGTTCCTGGAGGAGGTAGTGTTGCTGCATTATCGGGTGTCTTAGCTTCATGCTTGGGATTGATGGTCTGCAATCTCTCTGATATCCAAAACGAAAAATTGGAGAATTTAAGGAAAGATCTTGAAGAACTTATAAAAAAAGATGAAGATGCCTTTAATGGTGTTATAGCTGCTTATAAATCCAAAAACAAAGAACTGAAAAAAGAGGCTCTTAAGAAAGCAAGTATTGTTCCCCTGAAAACATCAGAAAAATCCCTTGAAGTTTTGAGAGAATTAAGAGAGATCGTTGAAAAAGGAAAAAAATCTGCGATCACTGATATAGGAGTTGCTGCACTTCTTGCAGATTCGGGGATAAAAGGTGCCATTCTTAATATCAAGATAAATATAAAGTATATAAAAGATGAAGTTTTTGTGAGAGAGATTGAGGAAAAATACAGAAAAATAGAAAAAGAAGGAGAGGAACTGAAGAAAGAAATTCTCGGTATAGTTGAGGAATCATTATGAACGATTATGAGATAGCGAACTCTGTAAAAATGATGGAGATAGAGGAAATAGCTGAAAAAGTAGAGCTTAAAATAGAAAAACTTGGGAGATACAAAGCCAAGATACCTCTTCATGAAAGAAAAAAAAGAGGCAAATTAATACTCGTAACAGCAAGCACTCCAACGCCAAAGGGAGAAGGTAAAACAACAGTAGCCATAGGGTTATCCCAGGCTCTCTGGAAGCTGAATAAAAAAAGTATTGTGACATTGAGAGAGCCTTCACTCGGTCCTGTTTTCGGGATAAAGGGAGGAGCATGCGGAGGGGGATACTCCCAGGTAATACCTATGGATGATATAAATCTTCATTTTACTGGAGATATACATGCAGTTACCTCTGCACATAATCTTCTATCAGCGTTGATCTCAAATCATCTCTATCGAAAAAATGACCTGAGGATAGAGAAGATCGTGTGGAACAGAGTTATGGATATGAACGATCGTGCATTGAGGAGAATAATCATAGGACTGGATTCCTTCATACAGGAGGAGTCTTTCAGCATAACAGCAGCCTCGGAAGTAATGGCTATCCTCTGTTTATCAGAAAACTTAGATGATCTTAAAAAGAGACTCTCAGATATAATAATCGGGTATTCATATGATAAAAAAATCATAAAAGCAGAAGATCTCAATGCTCAGGGAGCCATGACAATTCTTCTGAAAGATGCAATAAAACCAAATTTAGTTCAGACGACTGAGAATACTCCTGCGATAATTCATGGAGGACCCTTTGCAAATATAGCACATGGAACGAACTCCTTAGTATCAACAAAGATAGCATTAGGACACTGTGATTATGTTGTGACAGAAGCAGGTTTTGGATCTGATCTTGGAGCTGAAAAATACTTTGATATTTTCTGCAGAGTGGGAAAAGAAAAGGTGGACTGTGTTGTTCTCACCACAACTATAAGGTCATTGAAAATTCACGGTGAAACATTGAAGAAGGGGTTTGAAAATCTGAGGGCGCATATAAAAAATATAAAGAACTTTGGAATACCCCTCGTTGTTGCCGTGAACAGATTCCCTGATGATAAAAAGGAGGAGATCGAACTGATCCAGAAGCTATGTGAAAGAGAAGGAGTGGAAGCAATAGAATGTGAAGTCCATGAGAAAGGAGGGAATGGTGGAGTAAGACTCGGTGAGAAAGTGATTGAACTGTGTGAAAAGAGAAATAATTTCAGATTTTTATATGATATGGATGAGAGTATAAAAGATAAGATAGAGAAGATAGCCAGAAATGTTTACGGCGCTGAATCTGTGAAATACACAAAAAAAGCCAGCTCGGCAATAAAGGATTTAGAAAATTACGGACTGGATAAAAAGATGATCTGCATGGCAAAAACACAGTACTCCCTGAGTGATGATCCCAAGAAGCTGGGAGCGCCAAAAAACTTCTCCATGACTGTAAGGGATATAATTCCTCTCTGTGGAGAGATAATGACAATGCCAGGGCTACCGAAGAAGCCGGCAGCAGTAAATATGGATATCGTTGATGGAAAGATAAAAGGACTTTTTTGATATGTGAGGGAAATAAAAACTAATTTGTCCTATAAGTCTGTTTCTGGCGTTACTTTTATCGCATCTTCAGGTATCTTGCTTTCTCTGTCTATAATTTTATTTTCCTGGGCACATCCAACAAGTAGAGATACTCCAATAACAACTGTCCAGAGCAAATATTTTTTTCTCATGTACATCCTTCATTTTTCAGCTTGATAAATCAATCCATTATTTAATAAATCTTACACCTTTATACCAAAAAGCTTATATAGATCATCAGAAGAATAGGATTATGTTAGTCAGAGAACTTACTTTTTTTCAGTTGGAGATTTTGAAAGAACTGAAATTCAAGCCAAAATATGGTCTGGAACTTATAAACAATCTAAATGTTTCTTCTGGAAGATTGTATCCGAACCTAAAGAGATTAGAGAACTTAGGCCTTATTAAAGGAGTTAAGAAGGATAACAGGATCTATTACTCCCTTTCAGAAAAAGGGATACAGGAGTTTGAAAATATAATGTACTGGGTCACAGATTATGTCCTCTCAATAGGAGTAAATCTATTTGATGAATATCTCAGTTTTATAGTTGAGTCTCTCCGACTTAAAGAAGGTGACAGGGTTCTTATAGGACTAAAAGAGATAAAACATCCCTTCCTTATCCGTGCTGCAAGGGAGATTACAGGAAGAATATCCAAAAGAGTTACACTTTCCGGAAGCGTTTTTGTACTTCAGAAGATAGATCTGCCTTATGTCACTCACATAGAAGATCTGGATCTCCTTCCAGATAAAGCAGTGGATAAATCCTGCATTCTTGCAATGGAAATGAATAAAAAAAACATGAAGAATTATGAAAGAGTTACGAAATCGGAGATCTCGATTATAGGAAAGGCACACAGTAATATTTTCATCGAAAAATGCTTTTACAATACTCTCAAGAAGATGGGAGCTGAAGCTCCTTTTATCTTAAGAGAGGGACTGAAAAAAGAGGATGTGTTCAAAAAGCTCAAAGAACTTGGATATGAAAAAATAAGATACACTTCAAAGGAAGAAGTTTTTGTTGCAACTGTAATTCTTCAATGAAAAGGAAGAGGATACTTAATAACAGCGATATTAGGAGTAGATATAGGAGGTACCTTCACAGATTTTTTCTTATAAAAGATGGCAGTGTGAAAACTCTGAAAATACCATCCACACTCGATAATCCTGCTAAAGCCGTCCTTGAAGGAGTAAAGAGACTGGGTAATATAGGGTATTTGCACATGGAACAACACATGCAACAAAGATCTTAATAGAGAAGAAAGGCGCAAAAATAGCTTTAATAACAACAAAAGGATTCAGAGATATAATAGAGATAGGAATGTAGAACAGACCAAAACTCTATGATTTTTTTGTTAAAAAGCCAACTCCATTGGTAGAGAGAATTGATAGGATTTGCTGTATCAAGAGCACATCACTCTGATGTGGGTGGAAAAACTCCAGGAAGCATGCCCTCTGACTCCACAGAGATATACAGAAAATATAATAATCTTGTAGGATATTTAGAGGAGATTCTAAATTATTCAGAAAAAATTGTGAGAAAAGAATTAAAAAAATGCCAGAGGGTGTGAGTTCCAGCGAAGATCATCTGGAATGGAAAGAAATGAAAGAGATAATCCAGAAATAAAAAATCTTCAAGACTTCACTCTAAAGGATAGTACTTCCTGACTTCTTTCGTAATCAAACAGGCTCCAAAGGATTTAATGAGATCGCCGGGTATAAAAGGCAGCATTCCCACCAAGAAAGCTTTTTTGACAGTTCCTACAAAGAAACAGAGCCATGGGACCCCGAAAATGTATATCACAAAACTTCCTATGATCATGGAGATCAGTATATTTTTTTTCTTTTCTATCAAAATCCCCACAACATACGCCGCAAAGATAAATCCAATCAGGTATCCTCCCGTAGGTCCCATAATGACACCCACGCCACCCTTGCTTCCTGCAAATACAGGAACACCTATAAGACCTATAAAGAGATAGATTATCATTGATAATCCACCTTTTTTACCGAGAATCCCCCCAGCGCACAGAACAAAAAGTGTCTGAAGACTTATAGGCACTATCTCCACAGGTATCTGAAACTGAGCAGCAATACCAGTTAAAGCAGCAAAAATAGCTGCTATGGTAAGTTCAGATGTTTTAACCAAAGAATTCCCTCAGAACTATTGTTTCACCTCTTTTTGGCCCATATGATATGAGATATATGGGAACTCCTATAAATTTTGATATGAACTCCACATAATTCTTAGCTTCTTCAGGAAGAGCTTTATATCCATCCCTTTTTATTTTCTCTTTATCAAACTCTTTCCATCCTTTAAACTCTTTATAGACTGGATTACATTTAGCAAGGATCTTCATATTTGCGGGAAACTCCTCTATTCTCTCTCCATCGTACTCATAAGCTGTAGCAATCTTTACCTTTTCGAGCCCGCAGAGTACATCCAGTTTTGTCAACGCTATTCCTGTAAGCCCATTTATTCTGTGAGCATATTTTACCATAACAAGATCAAGCCATCCACATCTTCTGGGTCTCCCGGTAGTTGTTCCGTACTCCTTTCCCACATCTCTCAGATGCTCTCCCACTTCGTCCTCAAGCTCTGTTGGAACTGGACCTGTACCAACTCTTGATGTATAGGCCTTTACAACTCCTATGATCTTATCTATTCTCTGAGGAGGTACCCCTGCTCCTATGCATGCTCCTCCCGCTACAGTATGTGAGGATGTGGTATATGGATATATGCCATGATCTATATCAAGATGTGTCCCCTGGGCACCTTCCATGAGTATATTTTTACCTTCTTTTAAAAATTTTTCAAGCAATAGGGATATATCTGTAACGTAATCTCCAAGGATCTTTCCATATTTTGAGTATTCTGTGTAGATCTGATCATAATCCAGAGGTTTCCTCCCAAATGTTTTGAAGATTTTATTTTTCATTGAAAGAATCATCGATAACTTTTTCCTGAAAACTTCATCATCAATGAGATCTACAAATCTTATCCCAAATCTCGCTATCTTATCTGCATAGCATGGTCCTATCCCTCTTTTTGTGCTGCCCGCCTTTAGATCTCCCTTCAGTTCTTCATGGATCTCGTCTTCCACCTTGTGATACGGCATTATGAGATTAGCTCTCTCACTTATATAGAGTTTCACGCTCTTTCCTTCTTTCTTCAGGGTATTTATCTCCTCTATCAGCACCTTCGGATCCACGACAACACCATTTCCTATTACAAGTATCTTCTCCTCTACGGATCCCGATGGAATTATATGAAATTTGTAAACTCTATCACCGACAATAACAGTATGACCTGCATTGTTACCCCCCTGAAACCTGACTACCACATCTGCCTTTTTAGCATAGAAATCTGTTATCTTTCCTTTGCCTTCGTCACCCCATTGGGTTCCTATTATTACATTCAACATGGCATTATGTTTGCAGCGAAACCTTTAAATGTTTTCCTCCTCCATGACGTATTTCTGTGATCCCAAATAAAAAATGATCACCTCTGGGGTAAAAGAACTTCCCTTCAAAAGATTCACTGAGATGGCTGTGATAAGTCTGGGAATAGCATCTCTGAGCTTTGGTATAGGTTTTCTTATAAGGATATTGCTGGGCATAGAAATATAAACAGATACTATAATACAATAATGAGGGATGAAGATGGAAAAAATATTAAAAAAGATAGGAATGATTGATATCTCTGTGGTGATTATAGCTACGATAATGTATGTACTCGAAAACTGGACACTTCGTACTTACGTCAATTTTCTGACTGTAGCTGGTTTTGCTGCTGTATGCATTGGTAGTCTGAGTCTTTTAGGGCACTGGGAATCTACAAGAAGTTTTAAATATCAGTATGCTTCCTCTGTAGGAAAACAGAGTATACCAGAACGCACAAAAAGACTTTTCACTGAACTGACAGAGAATTACGGATTTTTTATTTTAATGTTTGTTACAGGAGGGATACTGATCTTAATTTCAGTGGCTGTGGATAAGATCTTCGGATGAGAGTATCAGAACAAAGTTTTTATTTACTGTAGTAGTTTATGGGAACAGGTGATCATGTGGCAAAGAAAAAGGATAAAATAAAAAGAAAAAAAGATAAAAAAGCAAAACTACAAAAAAAACTTGAGAGAAAAAAGCTTCAGAGAAGCTTTCTCTATCAGAAAAGGAAGAGTATCTATTCAGGACTGATAGTTTTCATACTCATACTGTGCTGTTTTCTCCTTTACAACTATCATGAAGTGAAGAAAGACTGGGAAAATACAGTTGGACTTGGAGATACAATAAAAATAAACTATATAGGTGTTTATGAAAACGGACATATATTCTATTCTACAATAGTTGATGAAAATGCCACATGGGACACAAAATTAGATGATTCGCACAGATACAATCCCCTTGAATATAAAGTGGGGTATATATACGATAGGGGGATTGAGAAGGCAATTCAGAGAGCAGATAAAAACTTCTTGGGGAGAAAAACTGGAGATGTTGTGATATTCTATATCAGAAGTGAAGATGCTTTTATAAGCACCAATCCAGCTCCCTATTATGAGTTACCCGAGATTATAAGTTTCGATAGGGTAGAAAGTACTGATTTAAATGCATCTATCCCTGTATCGCAGTTCAATCAGATTTTTAGTGGAAAAAAAGAAGGAGACATGATAAATACATTGTTCGGAAAGGCAGTGATAACCAAAATAGATGAAAAGAATGTTCATATAGAGTTTGTCTCTAAAGAAGGGGATGAAATCAGTTCAAAATATGGAAAAGCTGTTGTTGAAAAGATAGACAGAGAAAAAAATAAGATCTATATAAAACATGACCCCAAGATTGGAAAAACAATCATCTCAAATATTTATGGTCAGTATCTTCCTGTGGAGATTGAAGATGTGACAGAGGACAAAGTAAAACTCAGAATACTGAAGTATATAAAAATGAAAGCAAAGATAGAATCCATTACCAAATATGAGAAAGAATGGAAAGTTGAGGAGGGAGACCAGGTTCTTGTTGATTATGTTGGAAAACTTGAAAACGGCGAGGTATTCGATACAACATATAAGGAAATCGCAGAGGATAATTCAACAAAAAAAGCAGATAGTTTTAAGAAAAAATATAAATATGAACCATTGAAGATAGATTCTGTTAATTACGCTCAGATAGAGTATCTGAAAGCCTTTGAAGAGGCTCTGATAGGGATGCATATTGGAGATAAAAAAACTATAAAACTTACTCCAGAAGAAGCCTATGGAATGTATAAAGAGGAAAAAATAAAGCATATAAAAATAAAGGATGAAGTTCCAGTAAAAGAAACAATAATGAAGGAGAGAATAATACCCCAGAAGGAGTTCAAGGATAAATATGGAGACCCTATGATCGGAAAAGAGATCGATACAGAATATGGAAAAGCTGAGGTTCTGGAGATAACCTCGGGGGGAGATGTGAAGATAAAACAGAAAGATGTTAAAAAGGAGATTGTTCTCAAGTACTTCAAGGCAAAGTTAATTGATGAGGATGATAAGAGCTTTACGATAGAAAGGATCTTCCAGGAGAAATTAAATACAAAAAATGGTTCTGCTTCTGTAAAGGAGGAGAATGGGAAGTTTATCATAATCCTTGACACGAAAAATCTTAAGGTAGGCGATGAGATGTATACAGAGTATGGTAAGGGGAGAATACTTGAGATAAATGAAGATGAGATAGTGGTGGACACCAATCATCCCTTAGCAGGAAAAACACTTATATTCGAGGTTAAAATTCTGGATATCAGAAAACACATTAACCAGTGAATTCAGGCAAACTCTTAAAAGATAAAGATAGAGTTAGATCATGGAAGAGTATGATGTTGTAATAATAGGATTGGGGCCTGCAGGATATGCTGCGGGAATATATGCTACACGTTTCAATATGAAAACACTCCTGATAGGAAAAGAACCTGGAGGACAGGTTTCAGAGTCGTATAAGATCGAGAACTACCCCGGATTTTCAGCAATAAGAGGTATGGATCTTGCCACAAAATTCAGAGAGCATGCTATCACTTTAGGTGCAGAGATAATAGATTTTCTTGAAGTTGTTGAGATCAGAAAAACTGAAAAAGGCTTTGAGGTAAGAACAGAGGATGATAATGTGTACTCTGGAAAGACTCTGATACTTGCCACAGGGGCAAAAAAGAGAAAGCTTGGATTACCGAATGAAGATAAACTCAGGGGCAGGGGTGTATCATACTGCGCCACATGCGATGCCGCATTTTTCAGAGAAAAGATAGTGGGCGTAGTTGGGGGAGGAGATTCTGCTGTAACTTCTGCTCTTCTCCTGTCCGAGTACGCAAAAAAGGTTTATCTCATCTACAGGAGAGAAAGGAAGAAGATGAGAGCGATGCCAGCATGGATAGAGAAAGCTGAGAGAAACGAAAAGATAGAGATGATATTCAACACTATACCCAGAAAATTGAAAGGTGAAGAAAAACTGGAGTCTGTGATTTTTGATAGAAAAGGAGAAGAGATCGAGATAAAGATGGACGGACTCTTTGTTGAGATAGGTACAGAACCTGAAACCAGAATTGCAGAAAGCCTCGGTGTTTCTCTCAATGAAAATGGACATATAAAGGTCAGGGAGAATATGTCAACAAATATCCCCGGTGTGTTTGCTGCAGGAGACATAACTACAGGATCAAATATGCTGGCTCAGATAATCACCGCATGTGCAGAGGGAGCGATAGCGGCTGAGTCTGCATATAGATATATCAGAGGAGGGTATCATGAAAAAATGTAAAAAATGTGGAGCGGAACTCCCGGAAGATGCAAAATTCTGCTATCTCTGTGGAACTCCAACCGATTCAAAGAAGGAGGAGTTTGTGATAGACTCAGATCATCTTGTGGAAAAGATAAAGGAGATTCTTCGTGAGGGAAATGTGACAAAGATCATCATCAAAAATGAAGAGGATAAGTTACTGATGGAGATACCGGTGACAATTGGAGTTGTTGGAGTCCTCATTGCTCCATGGCTTGCTGCTCTCGGCGCTATTGCAGCCATAGCAACAAGATGCAAAATAATCGTTGAAAGAAAAGAGTGATATGTCAAGACTGAGAGAACTTATAACTCTCTTCAGAGAAGGGGATAGAGAAACAAAGGTATATATCCTATACACATTCGGTCTCTTAGTTGCAGATCTCCTCCTTATCATAGGCATTATCATATTCATCTATCTGGTTTATAACAAATGACGGTAAATCTTATCGCAATTAACGAAATATTTTTATACTCGGAGGATAACATATGATCATGGTGGATGATTCCAAAGAAAAACTGGCAAAGAGAATGGCAGGGGAAATTGTACTCTCCGTTGATCCTGGAAAAACAATGAAGAAATGGAGGGAGATCTTTGGAATCACCCAGACAGATCTCGCCAGTTATTTAGGAATCTCCTCTTCAGTTCTCAGTGATTATGAGAGCGGGAGAAGAAAATCACCGGGTGCAGGCACTATCAAAAAATTTGTTGAGGGTCTTATACAGATAGATGAGTCCAATGGAGGACAGGTTATTCATGCTTTTTCAAGAATGTTTACAACAGAGCTTTCCACAGACATAATAATGGATATCAGAGAATTTTCTCTTCCTGTTGATATAGAAACAATAGCAAAAGCTGTGTGGGGCGATATATTAACCGCCCCCAGAGCATCAGAACATATGATCTATGGGTATACAGTGATAGACTCCATCAAAGCTATACTCGAGATGAACAGTGAAGATTTTCTCAAACTGTATGGCTGGACAACAGAAAGGGCCCTGATATTCACAAAGGTCACGTATGGGAGAAGTCCGATGGTGGCTGTGAAGGTAAAGGGCTTAAAACCATCTGTTATAGTTATGCATGGTCCTGAAAAGATGGATCCTGTTGCTGTGAAGATAGCAGAAATTGAAAAAATACCTCTGATTCTCTCAAAAGCCGAATCTGTGGATCTTTTATTGAAAGGATTAAGAAATATCAGGATCTGATCTATCGTCTTTTGTCGAATAATATTTTCGCAAATACCGAAAGCTTTTTATACAGTGAAGTTTTTTTATTTACGAAAAAGGTGATGCCTATGGTTGGTATAATAGGCTATGGCGCATATATACCAAAAAACAGAATAAAAACAAGCGAGATAGCAAGAGTATGGGGTAAAGACCCTGTCAATGTCGAAAAAGGAC
>Ga0209410_1001761_pt1 | contig 10541 bp, 10 predicted proteins | sample Mar14436cmmetaG_FD_184135 | JGI IMG/M metagenome (GOLD analysis project Ga0209410, IMG submission 184135) | Marine hydrothermal vent microbial communities from Guaymas Basin, Gulf of California to study Microbial Dark Matter (Phase II) - Marker... ... | reverse complement strand
CTATCTCACCTTTGCCCCAGATTTGATATCTCCGTCCACTGCTGTCAAAACCATCTTCTCGCCATCTGAAGCAGCCAGAATCATGCCTTCTGAAGTTACACCTCGTAGTTTCACAGGCTTTAAATTGGTTAAAACTAAGACCTTTTTCCCAATAATCTCGTGTGTTTCATAATGCTCAGCAATTCCAGCCACTACAGTTCTTTCCTCATTGCCTAAGTCTATTTTTAATTTAAGCAATTTTTTGGTATCTGCCATTTTCTCTGCTTCCAAAATTTGTCCCACTCGAATATCCAAACGAGAAAATTCCTCTATGGTGATTTGCTCTTTTTTCTTTGCTTGCATAACAGCTTTCCTTTCTAAAATCTTCCTCCTTGGAAATAAAGAAATGGGCTTTTGAAGTTTTATACCAGGTTTAATTTGTCCCCACTTAACAGCTTCGTCCCAAGGCAATTCCTCTTTAAAATTCAACAAATCAATCATTTTTTGGCTGGCATCAGGCATAATAGGTCTTAATAAAAAGGAAATTAAGCGTAAACCCTCTATTAAGGTATAAAGCACGGAGTTTAACCTTTCTTTGTTTCCTGTTTTGGCTAAACTCCAGGGGGCAGAGGTATCAATATATTTATTTAAAACATTTATAAATTCCCAAATACCCGCTAGGGCTTTATAAAAGGCAAAGGCTTTCATTTCCTGAACATAGGTCTCGCTTGTAGTTTTTGCCTGTTTTTTAATCGCCAGTTCTGCCTGGGTCTCTGCCTTTGGTTCTGGAACAAGCCCCTCATTATATTTGTGCACCATGGTCAAACTGCGTGAGAATAAATTTCCCAAGTCATTAGCCAGGTCAGCATTAAAACGCTCTACTAAGGAAGTTTCACTAAAATTGGCATCCAGGCCAAAGTTCATTTCTTTTAATAAAAAATAGCGAAAGGCATCACGACCATATTTTTGGCTCATTTCTAAAGGAGAAACCACATTACCCAGAGACTTGGACATCTTTTGCTCTCTGACATTCCAATACCCATGAACATGCAGAGTTTGATATGGTTCAAGCCCAATAGCATGTAGCATTATTGGCCAATAAATCCCATGAGGTTTTAAAATATCCTTAGCAATAATATGATTGGCCACTGGCCAAAATTTTTTAAACAATTCTCCCTCCGGGAATTGAAGGGCAGAGAGATAATTGAGTAAAGCATCAAACCAAACATAGGTGACAAACTCGGGGTCAAATGGTAAAGTAATTCCCCAACGAAGGCGTTTTTTAGGTCTAGAAATACATAAATCCTCTAAAGGCTCATTTAAGAAACTGAGAACTTCATTGCGATATCTCTCTGGTTGAATAAAATCGGGGTGAGTGTGAATGTAATCAATCAACCATGATTGATATTTACTCATCCGGAAAAAGTAATTTGCTTCTTTTAACAAAACAGGTTCTGTATGGTGGTCAGGACACTTGCCATCTACTAATTCTTTTTCTTTTAAAAACCGCTCACATCCAAAACAATATTTTCCCTCATATTCACTGAGGTAAATTTCGCCTTTTTCATAAAGCCTTTGAAGCACATCCTGAACTAGTTTTTTATGATATTCATAAGTAGTGCGAATAAACTTGTCATATTGAATGTCCAATTTCTCCCAAGTTTCACGAAAGCATTGACTTATGATATTTACATATTCTTGAGGGGTTTTACCCATATTTTGAGCGGCTTGCACAATTTTATCTCCATGTTCATCAGTGCCTGTGAGAAAAAAGGTTTCATAATCCATCAGTCTGTAAAAACGGTTAATGGTATCAGCCACAATAGTAGTATAAGCATGGCCTAGATGAGGTTTGGCATTCACATAATAAATAGGGGTAGTAATATAAAACCGTTTCATTTTTTACCCTGAATCTTCTCAAGAGGAAGTTCTATCTCTTGCCCTTCCTTGGTTTCTATAAATAGAGAGTGACGAGGAAGACTATACCTTATAATTTTTCCCTCCAAATCTCCTATTTTAATAGTTTCTCCACTAGCAGGAAATCCCTCTTTAAAACGCTGATAAACAGGGAATTCATAAGCTAGACAACACATCAATCTGCCACAAAGGCCAGAAATCTTTTCTGGATTAAGGGAAATATATTGCTCTTTAGCCATTTTTACAGAAACAGGAGCAAAATTATCTAAAAAAAGAGTGCAACATAATTCTCGCCCACAAGGCCCTATTCCACCTACCATCTGAGTCTCATTTCTTACTCCAACCTGACGCAATTCAATACGCATCCGAAACCTCTTGACTAAATCTTTCAATAATTCTCTAAAATCTACTCGGCCTTCAGCAGTATAATAAAAAATAAGCTTACTTTTATCAAAAAGACATTCCACCCGAATTAGTTTCATATCTAACTTGTGTGCTAAAATTCGCTCTTTACAAAATTCAAAGGCTGTCTTTTCCAGCTCCATATTTTTAATATCTCTAGCCATATCCTCCTTTGTTGCCTTTCTTTTAATAGGAGGAAGAGAAATACTATCAGTTATTTCCATCAATTCCACTACCTGCCCTATACATTCTTTTTTTTCTACATCAACAATTACATAATCGCCCCTTTTTATTTTCTCACTGTTTGATTTAAATTTATAGAGACGATTATCTCCTCTAAATCTCACTCCAATGACTTTCATCAAACATTCTCTCCCTCAATAGAAGATGTTCTAAAATAAGTTTTTTTTGAACATTCTGTTTTACCAATTTCTTGGCTTCCTCTATCCTTGTAAGGATATGCCCAATATCTTGGTTTGTAAAGGTAGATGCCATTTTTTCATACTCTTTAAGGATGTTTTTATTTATCAAAAATGCCTTACAGTTATTTTTAACTAACAATATATCTCGCCATATTCCTTGATAAAAATCTAATAAATTCAATGTATCTTCAGGAGTTTTTAAGTTAATATCTAAGGAAGCAATTAGTTTTAACCAATTGCATATTTTTGGCTCTTTCAACCAGGCAATAAGCAAATTTACATCTATTTCTTTTTTTAAAAGAGCTTGAGCCCTGCCTAAACTCCCTTCTGATAAAAGGGCAAAAAATGAAGCATTTGTGCTATGAACACCTTTTTTCTCCAACATTTCTTTAATAATTTTTAAAGACAATGGCTGAAACGGCACAATTTGGCACCGAGAAACTATAGTAGGTAAAAGTTGATATTTATCCTGAGCAATTAAGATAAAAAGGGTATTTAAGGGAGGTTCTTCCAATGTTTTCAAAAAGGCGTTGGCTGCTGGTGGGGCCATAGTTTCAACTTTATCTATAACCACCACTCTTTTCTTAGCAGACATAGGTTTAAAAGAAAGGACTTCCTGAAGTTGCCTTATTTGTTCTATTTTAATTCCCTTTCCTTTTGGCTGAATTAATAATATATCGGGATGAACATTGGCATTAATTTTCCTGCAATTTTGGCATCTTTCACAAGCATCTTCATCTTCAGGAGCAAGACAATTTAACACCTTAGCAAACGTTAAAGCCACTGTGGTCTTGCCTACTCCTTCTAAACCAGTAAATAGATAAGCGGTGGCCAATCTTTTCCGTTTTATAGCTACCTTAAGCCAGCCAATTACTCTATCTTGACCTAAAATATCTTTAAATGCCATATTCCCTTGCCACGTATGTTCTGATTTCTGTTTGAATATCTTTTATAGGCATAGTGACGTCAATAACTTTTATACGTTTGGGGTCTGCCTTAGCCAATTTCAAAAACCCTTCTCTTACCCGATTATGGAACAATAACGTTTGTTTCTCCATTCGATCCAATGTTCTATTTTTAATTCTTTTAAGACCAATTTCTACAGGACAGTCTAATAAGAAAGTAAAGTGCGGTAAAGGGAAACCCAATGAAAACAAGCAATTCCAGATAAACTCTATTTTAATCCCCCGACCATACCCTTGATATGCCAAAGTAGAATCATGATATCTATCACAAAGCACAAATTTATTTTCTGTAAGGGCAGGTAATATCATCTTTTTCACATGTTCAGCCCTATCGGCTAGATATAATAACAATTCTGCCTCTGCACAAGAAGAAAACTGGTCTGATAACAAAATCTCTCTTATTCTTTGACCCAAGGGAGTATGACCTGGCTCATAAGTTACACATACTTCTCTTCCCCTTTTTTTCAACCACTCTGCTAAAAGCATTGACTGCGTGGTTTTTCCAGCCCCTTCTATTCCCTCAAATGTAATAAATAGATTCATCTTTCTAAGTAACGCCCTCCCTGCCTTGTCCCCGCCTGCCTGCCGGCAGACACGGCCGTCGGGCAGGGGCAGACAAGATATATAGCGTTAAAAATCCCTAACAAGTTTAGCCTTTCAATTTTCATTTTGCAATCTAATTGAACTAAATAATAGTACTCTAATACAAAATGCCTTAGTAGGAAATGTTCCATACCTATCTATAATATGTTATAAATCTGATTAAGAAAATATGGGCTTCTATTATTGGTATTCCACTATAACAGGTCATTTTAAAAAATCCAATATTGAGAAATGGTTTAGAGGTATAGGTAAAGAAACTTTAAAAATGCTAGGCATCAAAAAAGGACAAAATTTACTGGATTTTGGTGCTGGTATGGGTTATTACAGCTTACTTGCAGCCCAGATAAGCCAAACAGGAAAGGTATATGCCATAGATAGAGACAGAAGTTGCTTAAAAAATATTAAAAAAATCGCCCATAAAGAAGGAATTAAGAATATAGAAGTAATTAATGCCCAAGGAGAAATATTTCTTCCTTTTAAAGATGGGGTGATAGATGTGGTATTGCTTTATGATGTCTTACACTCACATTACTTTACCCCAAATAAAAGGATTAAATTATTAAAAGAAATTTATAGAATTTCAAAACATGAGGGATTAATCTCTGTGTATCCCAAACATATGGATTTAGAAGAAATTAAAAAAGACATGAAAATGGCCAATTTTTGCCTTGTAGAAGAACTTGCTTTAACAGTAATTCATGACAATTCCCTGATTAAGGATAGGGTTTTGAATTTTAAGAAATACTAATTCTCTATAAATCCCACTTCTTTCATGTAATCTTTCACTGCTTCTTCAAATTCCCATTGGGGTGAATAGTTAATAATCTGTTGGGCCAGAGTTAAATCTGCCTGGGTGTAGTCTTGGTAAAAACCTACATAGGGATTATCTATATACTCTGGTTCTAATTTAGTGCCCAAAACCTTATTTAATACTCTAATAATTTTATTAAAGGTGGTAGCCTGACCACTTCCTATATTTACAATACCATTCCTTTTTGCCTTTAATGCTAGTAAATTGGCATGCACCACATCTTTCACATATACCTGATCTCTTTTCTGCTCCCCCCATTTAAATATCCTGGGTCTTTGCCGAGCCTTCATTTGATTAGCTAATTGCCAAATCATGGAGGCCATCTTCCCTTTATGGGCCTCTTTAGGACCAAACACATTAAAATAACGCAATCCTATAATAAGCGAGTCCGTTTTTTGCATGTATTCTCTAGCAATATTATCACATATCCATTTTGAAAATCCATATATATTAACAGGATGGCCAGCCATCTCCTCCTTCTGTGGCCCAGAAATGTTTCCATAAGTGCCCGCAGAAGAAGCATAAATAAAGGGAATTCCTAACCTCACAGCAAATTCCAAAATCCGCCTGAAGCCTTCCACATTTACCTGCATCATCAATTTTTGGTCTCTCACAGTAGTGTCTGTAATAGCTGCTTGATGGAAAATAGCATCTACATCCTTAAATCTTTTCAAATCCACCTCTTTTATACTTTCTGCTACTACATCGCTCTTAAAACCCACTAAGTTTCTATAATCACCGCTACTAAAATCATCTAAAACAATTACTTTAGCACCTTTTCTCTCTAAGGTAATGGCCAAATTGGCCCCAATAAATCCCGCTCCTCCGGTTACTAATGCCTTCATACTCCCTCCTAATCACACCTGATTGCAAAAAAGAGATTCAGAAACTTCCCTTTTTTCTATATGTGCCATAAGAGTCTGAACTGCCCTCCTTCCCTGTTCTCCCAAATTTAGACTAAATTGGTTAACATATAACTCAATGTGTTGCTTTATTATTTCATCTTCTAAATAAGCTGCGTATTTTTTAACATATTTCATCACTTTACCTGGATGTGCATAGGCAAACAATATACTCTCTCTGAGCATTTGAGTAAATATTTCTATTTTATCTGGTCCTAAGCTTTTCTTGGCTACAATACCACCCAAAGGTAAAGGTAAATGGGTTTGGTTTTCCCACCATTTACCCAAATCTAACACAGACTTTAATCCATATTTAGAATAAACAAAGCGGCCCTCGTGGATAAGAAGGCCAAAATCCGCCTTTTTTGTGTAAACATTTTCTATAATTTGATCAAATGGTAAAAATATTACCTGTTTTTCCTTCAGATAAGGAGCATAAAGTTGCAAAAGTAAATAAGCAGTGGTGTATTTTCCTGGAATAGCAATAGTAGCTGAGGGAAGGTCATTCAAACTTAATTCGGGACGAGTTATTAAAAGTGGCCCACACCCATATCCTAAGGCTGCCCCTACAGAAAGAAAACAATATTTATTTTGAATATAATATAGAGAATGACAAGAAATTTTAGAGATATCTATCTTTTGTCTCATTACTAAGTCATTTAGTGTTTCTACATCTGAAATAATAATCTTGAATTTTAAGTCTCCCCTTACCCAACCATTGGCTAACCCAGCAAACATAAAGGTATCATTGGGACAGGGAGAAAATCCCAGACTTAAAAGGGCCATTTTTGATGCCTTTCTAAAAGTTCTATTATGATTTTTTGAACATTATTGGTGGCCAAATCAATTTCCCAGTTTGATCTCCGATATTCTCCCAGAAAATTGCTTATTCCACGTATTTCCAAAAAAGGAAGCTTATACATCTGGCAAATCTGAGCCACGGCCGCTCCTTCCATATTCTCACAGACTGCTTCTGGAAATCGCTGTTTTAAGACCTTCAATCTTTGTTGATTACCTGTGGAGGCTAAAACAGTAATAAAAGGGCCAATCTTGAATGTTTCGCTAGATAATAAGTTTGAAATCTCTTTCCCAAAAAACTCAGTGTGCAATCCTTTCAAGGAGAAGCGATGAAATAGTCTCTTGCCTTCTTTATCCCAATAGGGCAAATTAATTTCAGCTAAAGAACGCCAGCCTTCCTCAGTATACGCCCCAGCTTCTGCCCAAATTTCTTCATTTGCCAAGGCAATATTACCTAATTCCAATCCTATCCCTGGAAAAGCACCACCACAACCAGTCAGAACAACCATCTTTATTGGATATTTCTCTAATAAAAGAGTGGTTAGATAAGCAGCATTAACAGGCCCTATGCCTGTAAGAGCCACGATTAAATTTTGTTTTTTTATTTTGCCCTGCCATAAACAACTTTTACCTAGGTTAAGTGATTGAACATTAACCAATGAAGACAAAAGAAGAGAAATTTCTTTGTAAGTTGCTCCCAGGACACAAATCATTTAAGAAAAGAGAGAGACTTAGAGAAAGTTTTCCAAGTCTAAATTAAAATTTTCAGAAGCCATCCTCAATTTTTGTAAGGCCCTTTTTTCAATTTGCCTAATCCTTTCCCGTGAGACCTTAAACCTTCTTCCAATTTCTTCTAAAGTATACTCACTTCCGCCACCTAATCCAAAACGCAATCTTAGGATTTCTTGCTCTCTAGGAGTAAGAGTGGCCAAAATTATTTGAAGTTTAGTGGAAAGTTCAGCATGAGTCACAGCATCAAAAGGAGAAATCACCCTTAAATCCTCAATAAAATCCTTTAGGGTACTATCTTCGTCTCCAATAGGAGATTCTAAGGATGCAGGCTCTTTGACTGAAGATAAAATGGAGGTGACCTTTTCTAAACTTAAACCTGTCTTTTTAGCCAGGTCTATGGGAGTAGGCTCCCTCCCTTCTTCTTTAAGCAACTCGTAAAATGCCTTTAATACTTGATTTTTCAACTCTACAAAATGGACAGGTAACCGTATTGTCTTGGCCTTATCCAATATGGCACGCGTAATAGATTGTCTAATCCACCAGGTAGCATAAGTGCTAAACCGATGACCTTTTTTATAATCAAAGCGAAAAATGGCCTTCATTAAACCCAGATTTCCTTCTTGGATTAAATCAGAAAGATTCAGTCCTTGACCTACATACCTCTTAGCAATACTCACTACCAAACGTAAGTTGGCACCAATCATCTCATCACGAGCAATCCTCACCTTGTGTTCAAGTCTTTTAATTCTTTGTGCTAGTTTTTTTAAATCAGGGTCTTGATACTTTTTACTCAAATCCGTGATAATTTTTACCACTGTATCCAAATGTTTCCGTTTAGGAGCTATATCTTTCCGTCTCCACTCCTGAACTTGGAGTTTGAGTTTTTGAATTTCAGGATAATTCAATTTACTATGTAAAATAAGAGACATAATTGTATTGTATCCTTTGCGAATACGCTTAGTTAACTCCTGCTCTCGTTCTTGAGTAAGAAGACTATATGCCCCTATTTCCTGCAAATAAGCCGTAACTGGTTCTCTACTTATACCTTCTTCTTTTTTGACTAATTCTTCTTCTTTACCTAACTCCTTCTCTTTCTTTAATTCCTCTTCCTCAACAAGAGAAATATTATTTTCTTCCAAAAACTCTATAATCTTCTCTACTTCTTCAGGGTCAATAGCCTCTGCAGGTAAAATATCATTAATAGCATCATAGGTTATATATCCATTCTTTTGAGCTATTTTTACCAATTGTTCTAAATAGTTTTTCATCTTCACCTACTTCCTAATAAACAGTTATAATATTATGCGAATTTTAGAAAAAAATGTCAATACACTAAAAAACACAAAAATCCGCCATTGATTTTTTATTCTAACCTCTCCGCTCGCAGACAGGTTTTAGGACTTTTGCAGGAGCTTCTTTTGATGTTTAAAGAGCCGAAGATAAAGGCTTTGACAAATTTTAATTTAGACCCCAACACCTTTCTACTCCAAGAAAGTCATAATTCTTTACCATCTTTACTATCTAATGGGGCAAGAATGACAAAAATAGATGAGAAGCTTATCAGAGGTGGTTTTTACAAAAGTACATCCAGGGGGCTTTGGACTCCTCGCCCCCCTTTTTTGATAACATGAGTATAAATCATGGTAGTTTTCACATCCTTGTGACCCAGAAGTTCCTGAACAGTTCTGATATCATAGCCATTTTCCAGAAGATGGGCAGCAAAACTATGACGGAAAGTGTGGCAGTTACCTGGTTTGGCAATTTTTGCCTCACGGATGGCATACTTTATGGCCCTTTGTAAAACACTGGCATCCACATGATGTCTTCGTTCTATACCAGAGTGCGGGTCTATAGACCGCTTCTTAGAAGGGAAAACATATTGCCAGCCCCATTCCTTTTCAGCATTGGGATACTTTCTGGCCAAAGCAAAGGGAAGATATACCCGCCCAAAACCTTCTTTTAAATCCTGTTCATGAAGCACTTTTACCTTCTCAAGATGTCTTTTAAGAGGTTCTTTAAGTTTCTCTGGTAAAATAGTCACTCTATCCTTACTTCCCTTAGCATCTCTTACAATTATTTGGCTATAATCAAACTCTATGTCCTTTACCCGCAGCCTGAGACACTCCATTAATCTGAGCCCTGAGCCATAAAGTAAATTGGCCATAATCCATTTAGAACCATCCAGACGGGCTAAAATGGCTCTGATCTCCTCACGGGTAAACACAACCGGCAATCTGGAGGGTTTTTTGGCCCTTTCAACATCATCCAGCCAACCAAAATCTTTTTTCAGCACTTTTTTATAAAGAAAAAGCAAGGCGCAAAGGGCCTGATTTTGAGTAGAGGCAGCTACCTTCTTTTTTGTTGCTAGCCAGGTGAGAAATTGACTTACCTCCTTTTCTCCCATTTCCTCGGGATGGCGTTTACCGTTAAAAACAATAAACCTCTTAATCCACTGCACATAAGCCTCTTCTGTGCGGTAGCTGTAATGCTTTAGCCTCAGGACATTATGGACTTGATCCAGAAGTCTGGATTTGGTTTGCTGATGTGAATGATGTTTTGCCATGGCAAATACATAGTAGTCTAATCTGATTAATTTGGCAAGAGATTTTGCATTTTAGGATACCTAAACTTTTTATCTTTAGGCTCTCTAAAAATCACCAAATTCTTTCTAACGCACATTTATTTTAAATATATGAAATATTATACTGCCTAAGAGAGAAAAATATAGATTGATTAAGAGTTTTTGGACATTCCCCAAAATTTAGGCGTTAATCTTTAAAAACATTGATGAATTAAGGATTTTTGGATTTCAATAAGTGGAATACGTCTTTTTGTCTAGCTTAAGAAGCAGTGATGGGTTAAAAATGGGGAAACTTCAAAAGAGGGACAAAGGATGTATTCAGAAATTAAACTTATTTCTAAGGTAAAAGCCCAAATAACTAAGTTCAGTCATAAGGTGAGCAGAAGTTTTAAAAAGCCCAAGGGGAAGTTCATTCATCAGATGATTTAT
>Ga0209410_1001760_pt1 | contig 10547 bp, 10 predicted proteins | sample Mar14436cmmetaG_FD_184135 | JGI IMG/M metagenome (GOLD analysis project Ga0209410, IMG submission 184135) | Marine hydrothermal vent microbial communities from Guaymas Basin, Gulf of California to study Microbial Dark Matter (Phase II) - Marker... ... | reverse complement strand
CTCCTCAGATCCAAGGGTGAAGGCCCTCGTCCTCTGGGCCACCCCTGTGGAGCTTCGAAAACACGAAGGCTCACATGAGGAAGGCCTTTTGGGCGATGGCTTCTGGCAGGATGCCCTCAGGTATTGGGCAAAAGGGGCGATGGAGAAGGTCAGCCGCTGCCTGATCCTTCACGGCGAAGACGATGAGCTCGTCCCTTTTGATCACGCCAAAAGGCTGTTTGAGGCGGCCAAGGAGCCGAAAAGGCTCGTTTCCTTTCCGCAGGGGGATCATCGTTTTACTGATCCGGAGGACCGGAGGCGGGCGGCAGAAATGAGCCTCCGATGGTTCAAGGAGTTTCTCTGAACTTGACAAGGGAAGGAAGGAGGGGATATCACTAAAGCAAGAGGGGAGGAAAGATGGCCGAAAGACCCAAGGAAGAAGAACTGGCCATCGGTCGCAAGATCAGGCGCTTGCGCCAGAAGAGGAGGCTGACCCTTCAGGACCTCTCCGGCAAAACCGGCGTCCCGAAGGAGACCCTCTCTCAGATCGAGAACGAGACCCTGGCTCCCCCTATCTCCACCCTTATGAAGATCGCCAAGGCCCTGGAGGTAGACATCACCTTCTTCTTCCAGGAGGTGGAGGCCCACGAGAAGGTGGTGGTGGTCAGGGCCCATGAGCGGGAAAGGCTTGATACCAGACATCACGGAAGGGCCGTAAGCGGATATTTCTATGAAGCCCTGGCCTACAAGAAGGGCAAAAAGCACATGGAACCCTTCCTCGTGGAGTTCGAGGTGAAGGAGAAGAAGGAGATGGTCTTCTTCAGCCATGAGGGCGAAGAGTTCATCTTCGTGCTCGAAGGGGAGCTGGAGTTCAGGACCCCTGATGAGGTGCACATCCTTTCCCCGGGTGACAGCCTCTATTTCGAGTCCGATATACCCCATGCCTTTCGGGGAATAGGGACCGCGAACGCCAAGGCCTTGGCGGTCGTTTACACACCGGCATGAGATGATAGAGGTCAGATTCCACGGCCGGGGGGGACAGGGGGCGGTAGTGGCCGCCAGGGTGCTGGCAGTGGCCCTTTTCAAAGAGGGTAAATACGTTCAGTCCTTTCCCGCCTTCGGCGTAGAAAGAAGGGGAGCCCCGGTTGCGGCCTTCCTCAGAGTCGATGAGAGGCCGATCCTCATAAGGACCAACATCTATGAGCCCGATCACATAGTCGTCCTCGATCCGACCCTCATCGGAATGGTGGATCTGACTCAGGGATTGAAGAAGGGCGGGTGGATAGTGGTGAATTCCGATCGCCCTCCCGAGCACTACAAATTCAAGGGTTACAGGGTGGGGACCGTAGATGCGAACCGAATCGCCCTGAAGTACGGCCTGGGCTCCAGGACCCATCCCATTGTGAATACGGCCATCCTCGGAGCCTTTGCCAGGGCGACGGGAATGGTGGGAAAGGAGGCCCTGGCCGAGGCGATTAAGGAGGAGATACCGGTGAAGAAGATGGAGAACGTGCAGGCGGCCATGGAAGCGTATGAAGAGATGAGGGTGAAGGGATGAAGGCCCCCATATCCTTTGAGAAAGAGGCCCAGATGCCGCTCATCCCCCTCTCGGTGGAGGATATACGCTGGAACAAGACGGGGAGCTGGCGGTACATGCGGCCGAGGTACGAGGACAAGACCCCTCCTTGCAACGCTGCATGTCCTGTGGGGGTGGACATCGTGGGGATGATGAATCTCGTGGCAAGGGGTGAGCTGGAGAGGGCCTCACGGCTCCTCCGCCAGGAAAATCCGCTGGCAGGGGTCTGTGGCCGTGCCTGCTTCCACCCCTGTGAATCCCAGTGCAATCGTCGGGAGTTCGACGAGGCGGTGGCGATAAACCTCGTAGAGAGGTTTGTGGCAGACTATGGGATGGGAGGCATCACGGTTAAGCCGAAACGAAAGACGGGGAAGAAGGTGGCGGTGGTGGGCTCAGGGCCTGCGGGCCTCAGTTGCGCCTACTTTCTGGCGGTGATGGGACATGAAGTGGTGATCTATGAGGCCCTGCCCGTCCCAGGGGGGATACTGCGGGTGGGAATCCCCCCCTATCGGCTCCCGAAGGATGTGGTGGAAAGGGAGATAAAGGCCATCGAGGGGATAGGAGTCAAGATAGAGACGAACTGCAGGGTGGGTGAGGATATAACCCTGGAAGATTTGAGGAAGAGATACGATGCCCTCTTCCTTTCGCCGGGAGTTCACAAGGCTAAGGATCTGGGCTTGGCGGGGGAGGATTCCGAGGGGGTCCTCTCTGCCCTTGAGTTCCTGAAGAGGGTGAACATGGGGGAGGAGGTCTCCCTCGGGGAAAGGGTTCTCGTTATCGGGGGAGGAAATGCGGCAATAGATGCGGCTCGCTCGGCCCTCCGCCTTGGGGCCAAGGAGGTGAGGATGGTCTGCCTGGAGTCGAGGGATGAGATGCCCGCCTTCAGGGAGGAGGTCGAGGAGGCCGAAGAGGAGGGCATCCTCATCGAGAACGGATGGGGACCCAGGAGGTTTTTGACCCGAAGGGGAAGGGTGAGCGGCGTCGAGTTCGTCCGCTGCCTCTCCGTCTTCGATGCCGAGGGGAGGTTTTCCCCCTCCTTTGATGAAACGAAGAAGCACCGGGTGGAGGCGGAGGGGGTGATCGTGGCCATAGGAGAGGAGGCCGATCCTTCCCTAAAAGAGGTCATGCGAGGCATATCCTGGCAGGGTGATGCGATATCTGTTTCCCCCACAGGGGCCACCTCTCTGGAAGGGGTCTTTGCGGGAGGGGACATCGCCTCCCCCCTCCACAACATCGCTCAGGCCATAGGGTCAGGGAAGAGGGGGGCGGTGGCCATAGACTGCCACCTGAGGGGAGAGGAGGCGAGGGAGGTCCTGAAGCGGATCAGGGTCGGGGGCGATGGGGCCGTCTCCATGATCAAGTACCTTCACCCCGAAGAACGGGAGAGGTCACCTTATGTGGTCACCTTCTCCGATCTCAACCCCCAGTACTTCGAGTATGCCGAAAGGGTGCGAAAGATAAAGCTGCTCCCCTTCGAAAGGAAAGAGGGGTTTGAGGAGGTGGTCTTTGGGATCGCGGAGGAGATGGCCATGCGGGAGGCGGGGCGCTGTTTCAGCTGCGGGGTGTGCAATGAGTGCGGCAACTGTTATCTCTTCTGCCCTGATATCTCCGTCTTGAGGGATAAGGGGCGGATCGCTCGAAAGATAGATTACGATTATTGCAAGGGCTGTGGCATCTGCTTTGTGGAGTGCCCCCGTTATGCCCTTACTTTGGAGGTGGAGGAGAGGTGAAGAAGGTCCTCACGGGGAATCAGGCGGTGGCCTATGGGGTATCCCTCGCCAGGGTGGAGGTTATCTCCGCCTACCCCATCACACCCCAGACGACGATCGTGGAGTATCTCGCCGAGCTATGTGCCGATGGGGTGCTGGAGGCGAGGTTCATCACCGTGGAATCGGAGCATTCGGCCATGGCAAGCCTGATCGGGGCCTCGGCAGCCGGGGCCAGGACCTTTACCGCCACTTCCTCCCATGGACTGGCCCTGATGCACGAGATGTTGCACTGGGCCTCAGGAGCGAGGCTCCCCATCGTCATGGTGAACGTCAACAGGGCCCTGGGGCCCCCATGGAACATCTGGAGCGATCAGATCGACAGCCTCTCGCAGCGCGACACCGGCTGGATTCAGCTTTACTGTGAGAACAATCAGGAGGTGCTTGACACCATCATCCAGGCCTACAGGATCGCTGAGGAGGTCTCCCTCCCGGTAATGGTGGTCCTCGACGCCTTTTTCCTCTCCCACACCTCGGAACCAGTGGAGATCCCGGAGGAGAGGGATGTGGAGAGGTTTCTCCCCCCCTATCGTCCTAAATTCAAGCTGGATGTGAAGGACCCCCACTCCTTTTACCTGATGACCCCTCCGGAGTACTTCCAGGAGTATCGTTACAAGATTCAGAAGGCCATGGAGAGGGCAAAGGAGGTGATAAAGGAGGTCGATGCCCTTTACGCCTCGAACTTCGGCAGGGGATACGGGGTGATCGAGCCCTATCTCTGCGAGGATGCGGAGCTCATCCTGATCACTACGGGCACGGTTACCAGCACATCCAGGGAGGTGATAAGGGCAATGAGGGAGGAGGGGAGGGCGGTGGGGCTATTAAAGATTAAGATGTTCAGGCCCTTTCCCTCCGAGGAGCTCAAGGAGGCACTGGGAGGGGTGAGGAAGGTGGCGGTGATCGACAGGAACCTCTCGCCCGGTGTAGGCGGAATATTTGCCCAGGAGATAAGAGCTGCCCTCTCGGAGGATGGAGCCCCCCCTCGGCTTTTTGGTTTCGTCACCGGCCTCGGTGGAAGGGACATCACCCCGGAGCTGATCTCTCAGGCGATAAGGTATTCCCTCGAAAGGGAAGAGCCGGAGGGAAGGGTTCTCTGGCTGGGGATGAGGGGCGAGAAGGAGGTGATCCTTTGAGGACGGAGATCCCTGAAGAAGAATACATGTGCTCCGGGCACTTGGCCTGTCCTGGATGCGCTGCCGCCCTGAGCATGCGCTTTGCCCTCAAGGCCCTGGGGGAGAAGACCATCGTGGTGATCCCCGCGAGTTGTTGGTCGATCATCGCCGGTCCTTTTCCCTATTCTTCCCTGAGGGTCCCGCTCCTCCATGTGGCCTTCGAGACAGGGGGGGCGATCGGATCCGGGATAAAGGCGGCCCTCGAGCTGAAGGGGGACGAGGAGACCACCGTGATGGTGTGGGCAGGAGATGGGGGGACCTTCGACATAGGGCTTCAGGCCCTCTCTGGGGCAGCTGAGAGGAACGAGGACTTCATCTACGTCTGTTACGACAACGAGGCCTATATGAATACGGGGATACAGCGCTCCTCAGCCACCCCTTATCTTTCATGGACGACCACCACCCCCGTGAGTCGGCCGAAGGGAAATCCCAAGAAGAACATAATAGAGATCATGGCGGCCCATCGCATCCCCTATGCTGCCACCGCCACTGTCGCTTATCCCGAGGATCTCGTTCGAAAGCTGCAGAAGGCGAAGGAGAAAAGGGGGTTCAGGTTCATCCATCTCCTGTGCCCCTGCCCGCCGGGCTGGAGGATAGATCCTGAGCTCTCCATAAAGGTCTCCCGACTGGCGGTACAGAGCAAGGTCTTTCCCCTCTACGAGGTGGAGGATGGGGAGAGATACACCATCAATCTTGAGCCCAAGGGTATCCTTGTGGAAGAATACATAAGGCTTCAGGGGCGGTTCGCTCATCTGGAGGACAGGGAGATAGAGGAGATCCAGAGGAACGTGGACAAGGCGTGGGAGAGGCTGAAGAAGCTTGCCCGTCTGTAAAACGGGTCCCAATTCTTTCCCAATACATATGAGGATACTGGAGGTAAAGGAAATCACGAAGAGCTTTGGGGGTCTGCGGGCAGTGGACAGGTGTTCCCTCGAGGTGAAGGAGGGGACGATCACCGGGCTCATTGGCCCCAATGGCGCGGGAAAGACTACCCTTTTTAACCTCATCACCGGTTTTTACAGGCCCGATGGAGGCCAGATTCTCTTCCGAGGGGAGAGAATAGATGGCTTGAGGCCCCATCAGATCTTCCACCGGGGAATCTACCGGACCTTCCAGATCCCGAGAGAGTTCCCCCAGATGACGGTCCTGGAGAACCTGATGGTGATGCCCTCAGGGCAAGTGGGGGAGAGGATCTGGGGAGGGTGGTTTTTCCCTTCGGCGGTGAGGCGGCAGGAAAGGGAGATAAAAGAGAGGGCCCTGGAAGTCCTGAGGTTTGTGGACCTGATAGACCTACGGGACGAGTACGCGGGTAACCTCTCTGGGGGGCAGAGGAAGCTCTTGGAGCTCGCCCGGGCCATGATGGTGGAGCCGAAGCTTATCCTTCTGGACGAACCGGGGGCAGGGGTCAACCCCACCCTCATGAGGAAACTGGTGGATTACATAAAGAAGCTATCTGAAGAGCGGGGGATGACCTTCCTGATCATAGAACACGATATGGACCTGGTGGCCTCGCTCTGTAACCCGGTGATCGTAATGAGCGAGGGGAGGAAGCTCGCCGAAGGGACCCCTGAGGAGGTAAAGAGGAATGAGCGGGTGCTTGACGCCTACCTCGGAGGGCAGTACCGATGAGCCTTCTGGAGGTGGAGGATCTTAGAGCCGGCTATACCGAGGAGGTGGATATCCTCAACGGGGTCTCGGTGCAGGTGGAAGAGGGGGAGATCGTGGCCATCATCGGCCCCAATGGGGCGGGAAAATCTACCCTCCTTAAGGCCATCTTTGGGGTTCTGAAGCCGAGGGAGGGACGGGTGACCTTCTCGGGAGAGGATATAACGGGGTTTCCCCCTGAGGTGATCGTGAGGAAGGGGATGGGCTATGTACCTCAGGTGCAGAACGTCTTTCCCTCCCTCACCGTGCAGGAGAACCTCGAGATGGGGGCCTTCGTGAGGGAGGATGACTTCTCTGCCCGCTTGGAGGAGCTTTATCGGATGTTCCCCGACTTGGAGAGGAGAAGAAGGGAGAGGGTGGGGAGGCTTTCCGGGGGCCAGAGGCAGATGGTCGCCCTGGCCCGGGCCCTTATGCTCGACCCGAAGCTCCTTTTGCTCGATGAGCCCTCGGCCGGCCTCTCTCCGGCCATGGTCTCGGTGGTCTTCGAGAAGATAAGGGAGATAAACGGGGCAGGGGTGGCGATCCTCATAGTGGAACAGAACGCCAAGGAGGCCTTGAGGCTCTCGGATCGGGCCTATGTGCTCGCTATGGGGAAGAACGTGCTTAGCGGCCCGGGGGAAGAACTGCTGGAGAACGAGGAGGTGGGCAGGCTCTACCTCGGAGGCTGATGCTCGAGCTCTTCGTCTACGGGATAGTCCTGGGAAGCATCATCGCCTTGGGGGCGATAGGGCTTACTCTGGTTTACGGGATCCTTCGTTTTGCCAATTTCGCCCACGGGGACCTGATGACCGCTGGGGCCTACGTGGCCCTCTTCTTCGTCGCTTCCCTTTTTCCCTCCCTCGGGGTCCCCGATACTCGCCTTGCGCCCTTCTCCTTCGGCTGGAGGATGGTTGCGGCCTTTCCCTTAGCGATGGCCGCAGTGGCTGGGGTGGCGGTCCTTTTGGATAGGGTCCTTTACCGGCGGCTCCGGCAGAGGGGAAGTTCGGCGGTGATGCTCGCCATGTCCGCCTTGGGAGCATCCTTCATCGTCCGGATGGTGGTCCTCATCCTCTGGGGGGCCGATTACCGATCCTTCTACCCCGGGGTGCTGAGGCCAGCGATGAAGCTCCCCTTAGGGGTGAAGATCAGGCCCGATCAGGTACTGATCCTGGGGGTAGGGGCGATCCTCGTGATTCTCCTTCACCTCTTCCTACATCGGACCAAGATGGGGAAGGCGATGAGGGCCACGGCCGACAATCCCGAGCTTGCCCGGGTGAGCGGAATAAGGACAGAGAGGGTGATCACCTGGTGCTGGGTTACTGGGGGGGCACTGGCGGCGGCTGCAGGCGTCCTCTACGGTATAGACGTCCAGATCCATCCAGGGATGGGCTGGAACTTCCTCCTCCCCCTCTTTGCCGCAGCCATCCTCGGAGGGATAGGGAACGTGTACGGAGCACTGATAGGAGGGCTTGTGATCGGGGTCCTCCAGCAGCTATCCACCGCCTTTCTGCTCCCCACCTACAAACCCGCGGTGGCCTTTATCGGGATGATCCTGATCCTGCTGATACGACCCCAGGGGATATTCGGGCCGAGGGAGTGATGGAGCTCGGAGGGATCCTCGCATATCTGGTCTCCTTTGCCATCATGGCATCTATATATGCCGTCTTCTCTTTGGGCCTCAACATTCAGTGGGGATATACAGGGCTCTTTAACATCGGCATAGCGGGTTTTTTCTGCATCGGGGCCTACACCTCGGCTCTCATCACCTCCCCCATGCCCCAGGGGATCTATGCCCAGTACGTGAAACAGCTCTTCGGCCTCAACCTCCCCTTCCCTTTTGGCCTCCTGGGGGCGGCCTTGGTATGCGGCCTTGTGGCCCTGCTCATAGGGATACCCACCCTGAGGCTGAGGGAGGATTATCTCGCCATCGCCACCATTGGGATCGCCGAGACCTTCCGCCTCATCTTCAACAACGAGCGCTGGCTTGCCAACGGACCCCGGGGGCTTATGGGGCTGCCCCAACCTCTTGAGGGGCTGGTCCCTTCCGAGTATTACAATTACCTCTACTTGGCCATCGTCTTTTCCATTATGTGGGTGATTTACTGGGCGATAGAGCGGGCGATAAGGTCGCCCTGGGGCAGGGTCCTGAAGGCGATAAGGGAGGATGAGGTATCGGCGGCCATGAGCGGCAAGGACGTCTTCTGGTTCAAGATGCAGTCCCTGGTGTTCGGGTCCATGATCATGGGGGTTGGAGGGGCTCTTTACGCCCACTACACCAAGGCGATCTCCCCTGATGTCTTCACTCCCCTTTACGGGACCTTCATCATCTGGGTGATGCTCATGGCGGGAGGGAGCGGAAATAACCGGGGGGCCATCGTCGGGGCCTTCCTCGTCTGGGGGATCTGGATAGGGACCAAATTCCTCACCGATCTACTCCCTTACACCCTCAAGGCCCGGGCCCCTTATATCAGGTTCCTGATCGTGGGGATATTGCTGGAGATTATCCTGATCCACCGCCCCCAGGGATTGCTGGGAGAGGAGAAGAGGGTCTCTCGTTTCATAGAAGATTAAAAAGCCCAGGGGCCCATTCCCCTGGGCTCACAAAATGGCTTATAGAATAATGTTGGTTACTCCTTCGGCACCTCGTACTCCAGCCTGACGGTGACGATGTTCCCCTTCTTGTACTTCCAGATCTCGATGGGGGTTATCACGTCGCCGTTCTCGTCGAAGTCCACGGACCCCGCAGCCCCTTCATAATTTATATCCTTCCCCTCCTTGAGGAGCTCGAAGGCCTTCTTGAACTCCCCTGGCTTTATCACTTCCCCTGGAGGGTTGGCCACGAAGCGAAGCTGATCCCTCACGTTCTTCGATGTTATGGGAAGACCCTTCACCTTGGCCGCATAGGCTGCAAGGCCGATTACTGCCGTGGCGTCATAGGCATTGGTGATGAAGGGAAGGGGAGGTAACACGCCATATTCCTCCTTGTAGTCGGCCACAAAGATGTCATAAGAGGCCCCCTTTGCCGCCCCAGGGGCAGTCCCCATCTGTCCCTCCACGTTCTCCGCCCCCACGGCCTTAACGATGTCGAAGGACTTGGTCCCGTCACAGAAGAGGAAGCTGCGGAACTTGAAGAACTCGATCGCCTCCTTCAGGTAGACCTTGGCGTGTTCAGGATAGCTGAAGGCGCAGAGCACATCGGGCTTCCCTGCCAAGGCCTTCTTCAGTTCGGCGGTATAGGACTCGGCCGCCTTCTCATCGTGGGGAACCATGGCCAGGACCTTCCCGCCCCGCTTCTCGAAGGAACGCTTGAACTGCTCGGCCAGCCCCTGACCGTAGGGGTTGTTCACATAGAGAATTGAGGCGGTTTTATAGAGGCTTGCCGCCAGCTTCCCCGCCACCACCCCTTGAAGGGCGTCCGATGGGCAGGTTCTGAAGAGGAAGTCCTTTCCCTTGTCGGCGGGAAGAACCGTGATCAGCGGGGAAGTGGAGGCAGGGGATATCTGGATAACTCCCTTGGGGATGGTAACTGACTCGGCCACGGGAATGGTCACCCCGCTGGCCAGGGCCCCTACGATGGCGATAACCTTATCCACCTCCACCAGCTTCTTCGCCGCATTTATCGCGGGAATGGCCGAGGTCTCGCTGTCCTCGTGGATCAGCTTGATCTTGAACCCCGCAGCGGCCATCTGCTTGGCGGCGAGCTCACAGCCGTTCTTCAGGTTGGGACCGAACTCCTTCAGGGGCCCCGTATGGGAGAGGAGGGTGCCCACCTTGACCTCCTGGGCGTAAGCCGTAAAGGCTACAAAAAGTACGAAAAGTAATACAAGAATAAAACCTCTCTTCATGCCTCACCTCCTTTTTGTTTTTTAATAACCTAAATCTTCGTTTACCAGCATCACGGTAATATCGGTGAGCTGGGGCTTGAAGGCCAAGATCGTGTATATCCGGCAAATCCTTCCCGGCGAACGACAATCCACACATTCCCCTTTAGCGCAGGGGAGGTCCAGGTTGAGGCGGCGGGCATTCTTGGGAGCGGCCACCTCTTTGATCCTCCTGAACGCCTCATCCAGGTTCTCCACCACCTTGTTTCTCCCCACTACAAGGATCACCTTCTTGGGGCCGAAGGCCATCGCTCCTACTCGATTTCCTATCCCATCCACTGCCAGAAGCTCCCCTTGACGGGTCACCGCATTGACGCTGCTGAGAAAGACATCGGAGAGGAGCTGCTTCCTTCTGATCTCGGCGATCTCAGACGCTGAAAGCCCCTTTTGCCAGTGGTCATAGACCTCGCACCCCCTCCTCTTGAGCTCTTCCAGTACACCGAGCTCCCTCACGCTCACCGAGCCTCCCACACCGACCTTGGAGCCAGAGGGAATGAGCTCAAGGATCCTCCCCCTCGCCTCCTCCTTG
>Ga0209410_1001759_pt1 | contig 10548 bp, 10 predicted proteins | sample Mar14436cmmetaG_FD_184135 | JGI IMG/M metagenome (GOLD analysis project Ga0209410, IMG submission 184135) | Marine hydrothermal vent microbial communities from Guaymas Basin, Gulf of California to study Microbial Dark Matter (Phase II) - Marker... ... | reverse complement strand
CCCGAATGCCCCTCGACGATTGCGTGTGTTGCTGTATAATAGATCCTTCGATATATTAAAAACCAAACCTACCTCTGAGATAATCTCGTCGATAAAGATATCATAACCAAGAGAAATAAGTGTCCCCATTTTTTGTATTTTATATTGAAATTGCGGGTGTAACGAAACTGGAGAATTTGCATTAGCCTAGAAAGGGGCGTCTCGCTCACTTCGAGTAAAAGATGTATATGGGTGGGCATTAATGTGTATGCATATAACAAAAAGTGAAAACGGGCTTTGTATTCCATCAAGAACTGTAAATAGAGTTCATAGTCTTGATCGTCTCAAAAGATCTTCTGTCCCCTATTGCCTCTGGCGATCACATGATAGAAAGCGCCAGGAAAGTGAATACGTGGTTTCCGAGCCATGCAATTTCTTTATCAGATATTGAGCAGCATGGTCAATACTTATTTAGTTAAGCCTGACCCCATTTTTTACCGAAAAATACGCGATCATCCTTTTTGACTTCCAGGCGAATCCGTTTTCCGTTTTCATCCCATTTCCAGGGACCAACCGCTGCGACCCTCCCCTCTTGTGGTTTTGACTTGGCCGTGTCCGGAATGATGATTTCGCCGACGGTCTTCTCCTTCTCCTAAATTCCGACAACAAGCGCACTGTTGTTTAATGGTCTTAGTTTCATTATTATCCTCCGATCTAAGGTGGGTATGGGAAACTGAGCGGTGTTCGGTATTACTTCGCAGGGGTTTTGCCCAGCATCTTTCTAAGCTCCTCTCCATGCACACTTTCCTTCTGTGAAAGGAGCTGGGCCAAGGTATCTAAAACATCCCGGTGAGCGGAGAGGATTTCTCGCACCCTTTTATGGGCTTCCTCAACGAATCGGGAGATTTCTTCATCAATTTGACCGGCTTTCTCTTCACTGTAGGTTTTACCGGGAGCAAGAATTTCCGGGAGGAACATCTGCTGACGGGGGCGCTCATAGGCCACCAGTCCCATGCGATCGCTCATGCCGTATTCCGCGACCATGGACCGGGCAATCTCTGTAGCCAGCTGCAAGTCGTTTTGGGCCCCTGTGGAGATTTCTTCGAAAACCAGCTCCTCGGCGACCCTGCCTCCCAAAAGAACGGCCAGCCGGTCCAGCAGTTCCGAGCGGGTCATTAAGTAGCGGTCTTCGGTGGGTTGCTGCTGGGTATATCCGAGAGCCGCAATTCCCCGGGGAATAATGGAGATTTTGTGCACCGGGTCGGCATGCTCAACAGACTCAGCCACAATCGCATGTCCGGACTCATGAAAGGCGACAATTTCTTTCTCCTTCGGATTCATCACCCGGCTCTTTTTCGCCAGCCCCGCAACCACCCGGTCGATGGCCTCGTCGAAATCCGCCGATCCTACCCTTTTTTTTTCTTTCCGGGCAGCCAACAGGGCGGCCTCATTAACGAGGTTGGCCAGGTCAGCTCCCACAAAGCCCGGCGTGCGACCGGCTACCTTGCGGATATTCACATTGCGAGCTAAAAGAACATTCTTGGAATGGATTTTCAGGATGGCTTCCCGCCCGTTGATATCCGGGCGGTCTACCAGGACCTGCCGATCAAACCGCCCCGGACGCAACAAGGCAGGATCCAGGATTTCCGGCCGATTGGTGGCGGCCATGATAATGACCCCTTTATTCGTTTCGAATCCATCCATCTCCACCAGGAGCTGGTTGAGCGTTTGCTCCCGTTCATCATGCCCACCCATGACATTCATTCCCCGGGCTTTCCCCAACGCGTCCAGTTCATCGATGAAGATGATGCATGGGGCCTGTCTGGTGGCCTGGGCGAAAAGATCGCGAACGCGGGCTGCTCCCACCCCGACGAACATCTCCACAAACTCAGACCCGCTGATGCTGAAGAAAGGGACCTTTGCCTCCCCGGCCACAGCCCTGGCCAGAAGGGTTTTGCCGGTACCCGGAGGGCCGACCAAAAGCACCCCTTTGGGAATCCTCCCACCCAGTTTCTGGAATTTCCCCGGATTGCTCAAAAATTCCACGACTTCCTGGAGCTCTTCTTCGGCCTCATCGATTCCAGCCACATCGGCGAACGTGACCTTAGTCTCACTTTCAGCAAATATCTTGGCCTTGCTCTTGCCAAAAGACATGACCCCCATCCCCGGCCCCATCTTTTTCATGGCGTATCGCCAGATCAGGAAAAAAATGCCAATGGGGATGATCCAGGAGAGAATGCTGCTCAGGAATTTACTCTTATAGTGTCCTGAGTAACTGACCTTGTGATCATCCAGATCCTTCACCAGGTCAGGATCAGTCACCCGAACCGTGGTGAACTCCTGGTCCTGGCCCGGCCTTTCCCCTTTTCCTTTTAGCGTTCCGCGGATATTTTCCGGGCCGATGGTCAATTTGCTCAAGGTGTCTTCGGCTATGTATTGTTTAAATTGGCTGTAGGGAATTGTCTCCACCTTTCCAGAAAAAAAGTATTGTTGCAGGTAGGAAAATAAAATGAAGGCCATCAGGAAATACCAGATGCTGAAGTGTGCTTTGGGCGGCAAGGCATCTTTCTTTTTCTGGGGGTCCTTGGGACTGAAGGTTGAACGAAGCTTGTCTTTTAAAATTCCCCCCAGTTCTTTTTTCCCATTGGATGGCATTTTTCTTTTCCTCCTTCGGAATTCGATTCAAGTCGAATAGGAAACTGTATGAAGACTTGAGTGCAGGAATTGGACACAAAAGCTTCCTTCCCGTATATGAGTAACCTTTAACCCAGATTGTGCAGTAGGCGCTGTAGCGAGGTGCCGAAAACCTTAGCGAGACGCGACGTTGGAGCAAGTATTTTCAAGCCGCAGTAGATGTCTACTGCACAATCTGAGTTTAACAGCCAAACTCATTTTTTGATAAGAAGTTCAAGCCCATCGGCGCATGCTCGGGATACAGCATAGTCAGCCTTTTCTTGCCCGGGCATTTTACCCAACCCCCTTTTTCAATGAATTCAGCCATGTTCCAGCTGCTTATTTTCTCGAATTCTTTGAGTTTCTCCTCCTTGAATTATATTGTGATTTTTTTGCCTACGATGTCCAAGTTCTCTCATAGGCCCCATGAACCTCGGTTGCTGCATCGATTGACGCTGACACGACCTCTCCCACTCTCTTTTCTATGGCAACCGTGAAATCGCCCTTTCCTCAATAGTCACTTTAACCAGATCAGTAGTCGTCTTCATAATAGCTTGTGCATTTTCGCCAGTGCCCTTGAGGGCTCCAGTAACCGCCTCCTTAGCAACTCTGCCAATCGCGGTTAATGTGCTTTCCACCATTTCGGACCTCACCTCTCAGGTTCTCGCTGAAACAAAATCCTTTTCCTCCATACTCCGACAAAAAGCATGGAAACGACAGCCGTATAGAAATCCAACCGTCCGGATAACATACCGATAATTATGGTATTTCATATTTTGTAGTAATTTAATGCCTCCCATATGGTTTTGCTTATTTCTGTGTTTTTTCCTTCTCCACTTTGGCTGCCTCTTCTTCTCGCATCTTTTTCTCCATTTTGACCAGAAGTTCGGCTGTGCTCTTTCTCAGATCTTTAATTCCCCCAGTTCTTTGAAATGCCATAACTGCAATGATCAAAGCGGCAATGGCGATGATAAGACTCAAAATTCCCATGGTAAGCCCTCCTTTCTTTTCTCATTAGCCAAGCTTCACTTCCCGCTATAGACCAAACAGGATGTACTTAAACTCCAAACCTATCTGTCTATGTGATTGGTAACGGACTATTCAATCTTTTCATGGAAAGTGACGGTCTCTCTTTTAAGAGGGGACGGGATGTAGACCAAGCTGATTTCTATCTTTCCTAATGCCTTTTCCTTGATAGCCTTCATTGGAATTGTGACATCCAGTTGGCCATCGAAACTTTCTTCAGGCTTAATAACCCTAAAATACAAAGAGGCTTTCGTTATTTTCTCCCCAGGTTGAAAATCAATTGGCTTCCCAGTTTCGTCGAAGTATTCAACCGTGATCGCTTGGATATCAAGCATATCTTTCGATTTATTGGTTATTTTGATGCGACCCCTGAGGTTCGGGGTTTCGACAATCTCTTTAGAAGTTACGTCTTCAACCGTGATGACTTCAAGGTCGCTAAGGTCTATAAGAAAATTCGTGCCCTTAACCCCAGCCTTCGGTGGAAGCAAATTCTTTGTGATTCGTTGCTGTTTGGGCGCCTCTACCTTCTCCTTAGCACAACCAAAAAATACAACGGCCATGCTTAAAGCTATTAATATAAAGATCTTTTTGAAATTCATAATAAAGTCCCCCTTTCTTGGTTAATAGAACTAGTAGATTCTTAAATCTTGATTCTCTCCATATAATTAAGATGTGACCCTCTGACTGACCCCGGAATTTCATCTTCCAGACACGCCAGAAAAGAGGTCTCTACGAAACAAGAGTCTGAGTGATTCCGCCTGCAGAGGAGAAACCTTTTATGCTGTGTCATTCGACGCTTTTTCATTTGGGACATTTCACAAATACTCTTGGAAAGTCTTCCGAAAATGGTAACCGTAAATCGAAAAGGTGAGTGCTAAATGAAAAAGCTTTGGACGCCTGAATAAAGACCAGAAAAAGAGCTTCCAATAATACACCCTTTCTCTCTCGATGATACCCAAGAACAGCATCGATTTAAAGAATGCCTTGAGGTGACTGAACTGAAAGTGAAATGCCTTTTTTTGCAGTGGGTTATACTCTCTTAAAAACTCCCGAACCCTCTTGTAGTACGGTTCAGGGGAATAGATACTCTTGAGAGTCCGTCCATAACCCCTCATGAGTGTTCCGTAGTCCATCTTAGGGAGGAAGTTGATCGAGAAGTCCGTATTGTCACCCGATACATCCTGCAATAACCTGCCCTCATTTTCAAGGCGCTGGTAGAGGTTGGTACCGCGAGGAGCATTCAATAACCCCACCATTGCGGCGACAATGCCACTTTCCTGAATAAATGCACTGAGCCGTTCGAAAATGGAAGGAGGATCATTGTCAAACCCCACGATGAATCCCCCCGTTACATATAAAGCAGATCCCTGGATCCTTTTTACACAGGCTACTAAATCACGATTTTTGTTCTGAACCTTGTTACATTCTGTCAGGCTTTCCTCGTTCGGGGTCTCAATGCCGACAAATACGGAAGCAAATCCTGCCTTGACCATCAACTGCATCAGTTCCTCATCGTCAGAAAGATTAATAGATGCCTCTGTATTAAAAGCGAAGGGGTGTTTCTTTTGCTCCATCCATTCGATCATAGCGGGCAGAATCTCTCTTTTTAACTTTCCCTTATTTCCTATAAAGTTGTCATCAACAAGAAATACATCACCTATCCAGCCCTGGGAGTGGAGACAGTCTAATTCGGCTACGATCTGGGCTTTGCTCTTCGTGCGCACTTTGCGCCCATAGAGCGCTGCGATATTGCAGAATTCACAGTTAAAAGGACAGCCCCGGGAATACTGCATACTCATCGTTGCATATGCTTTCATATTTATGAGTTCCCAGAGTGGAACAGGCGTCTTTTCTAAACTTGGGAATTCGTCAGAAGTATAAATATGTCCGGCACATCCGCTTTTCAAATCCTCCAAAAATGCTGGAAGCGTGATTTCAGCCTCATTAAGGACAAGATGATCCACATCCTCGAACTCTTCATATGCAGTGGTAAACAGAGGACCGCCGGCCACAATCTTGGTACCCAATTTCTTGCACCTGCTAATGATTTCTTTTACCGATGCCTTTTGGATAGAGATACCGCTAACAAAAACTAGATCAGCCAATTCAAGCTCTTTATCCCTCAGGCTTTCTATATTCATGTCGATAAGCTTTTTCTCCCACTCCTTTGGAAGCATCGCTGCCACGGTCAACAAGCCTAACGGCGGGTGAGTCGCCTTTTTCGAGATGAATCGGAGGGCGTGTTTGAGGCCCCAGAAAGTCTCTGGATACTCGGGATAAATCAGCAAGGTTTTCATAGGCTCTCCTTTCGCATATCACAATCATCCTTGCTCATTTCGGGATGGTCTTCAGGAACCGGTAATAGTCAGAATCGGTTCCAAGGATAACAAAGGCGTTCTTAAAGGCGGCCTCTTTGTAGGTCTCCAGGGTCTTGAAAAAGGCGTAGAAGGCCGGATCTTGACCGTAGGCGTCTCCATAGATCCTGGTTGCCTCGGCATCCGCCCCTCCGCGGATCTCCTCTGCCGTCCGGTATGCTCCCGAGATGATCGATTTCAGCTCCTTCTCCATCTCACCGAGAATCCCTGCTTTTTTGCCCTCTCCCTCCGATCGAAACTGGGCGGCCTTGCGCTTTCTTTCCGATACCATGCGTTCGTAAACCTTTGTACGGACTCGCTCGATGTAATTAATCCGCTTGATGCGCACATCGACCAGGTCCATACCAAAGGCGGACATGGCCTTTGAAGCCTCGAGCAGAATCGCTCGGGTGATCTTCTCTCTGCCCAGGCGAACGGTTTCCGGGGCAGTCGCTTCTTCCTGGAACGGGGAGAGGACCTTACCTTCCACCTCCTCAACGGTCGGCATCTCGTTTGTGGTCCGGACGAGCTCCACCAGAGGATTCGCCGAAACGTAATCCCGGAGAACAGCGTCAATGATGTCATCCAGCTTGGCGTATGCCTGATTGTAAGTACCAACAACCTCGAGGAACTTCTGCGCATTCACGATTCGCCATCGGGCCGTTGTATCCACGTAGATAAACCGTTTGTCCCGGGTGGGTATCTCTTTGGGGTCTCCATCCCACCTCATGATCCGCTTCTCATAGCGATGGATGTCCTGAATGAAGGGGAGCTTGAATCTGAGGCCCGCCTCGGTCTTTGGTTTTCCAATCGCTCTTCCAAACTGGGTGATCACCACCTGGTCCCATTCGCGAACCGTATAGAAAGCGCCTGAAATCAAGAGGATCAGTAAAATAACAATGACAACGCCGATGAAAGCTCCTATTCGTCTCATTGGGCATCACCCCCCTTCGTGACCTGCTGATTGAGTTGGAGAAGCGGCAAAAGGCCTTTCTGCTCACTGTCGATAATGTAGATCTGCTTGGCGTTGGGCAGGATCGTCTGATAGGCCTCCAGGTAGAGGCGCTGTTTGGTGACTTCTCTCGTGGTTCGGTATTCTTTGAGAACGGCAGAGAATCTGGCCACATCACCCTTTGCGCGGTTCACCCGCTCGAGCGCGAACCCCCGGGCTCCGTTGATCGTCCGTTCCGCCTCTCCTTTGGCCTTTGGAATCTCTCTATTGTACGTCTCCTGGGCCTGGTTAATGAGCCTCTCTTTTTCCTGCTGGGCCTCGTTTACTTCGTTGAACGCGCCTTTTACAGGATCGGGTGGCACCACGTTCTGGAGTCTCACATTGACGACGCGAATTCCGGTTTCATACTCATCGAGAATCTTTTGAAGCTCTTCCTGAGCCATCTTGTTCACCTCTTCACGGTTTTGGAGAACATAGTCAAAGCTCCTGTTCCCCACGATGCGCCGATTCACCGATTCGCTGATATCCCGGATTGCCATAATCGGGTCTCGCACGTTAAAGAGGTATTTCCGGGGGTCTTCCCTCCGGAACTGGACGATCCACTCCACATCAATGACGTTCAGGTCCCCGGTGAGCATGAGAGATTCCAGCTCCGTCGCGGCGCCCTTTTCATACTGGGTCCGAATACCGGGACGGACGCTTGTGAAACCAAAGCTTTCCGTGTCCACTTGTTCCGTATGCACCTTGAAAACCGTGTCCACGCCAAAGGGGATCTTGAAGTGAAGCCCCGGCAGGGCCATACCAGAATACCTGCCAAATCGCAGAATGACCCCCTGGTGGCCGGGCGCAATGGTGTAAAATGCGGTGTAACCCAAAATAATCGCTAAAACAATGACGATCACAATAAACCACAACGGCTTTCCTCCCTTCCCGAGGCTCAGCGAATCTCCCACTTTTTTGACTAGTCCGGAAAGATCTGGGGGACCCTCTTGCCGGTCTCCCGAATTATTATCCCACGGCATACATACGCTCCTTTCTTTTTAGAAGTTCTTTTTACTAGAGGTTCCCTTACCCCTGAGGGCATTAACAACCTCTGCCCCTTCCGAATGGGAGACCGTATGGATTTCCATTTCCAGAGGTTTGGCTAAAAGGCTCTTTGTCCCGAGCAAAACACTGAATCTTTCAGACCGTATATGACGGTCCAAGTCTTCACGGGTCTCCCACTCCTCGATCAGACTGAAAACGTGGTTGTCTTCCAGATAACAAAAGGCGTCATAGCTCAGACAACCCTTCTCCTTTGCCGCCGGTTCAATCATGGAGAGAAGCGTTTGCATCATCTCCGTTTGCTTTCCCATGAGTGCCTTCATGGTAATCCTCACGATAATCACGGAAGCCCTCCTCTCCTTGAAAGTCCAATCAAGGGTTTAGGTCACGGAATATTCCCACATTCATAAATCTCTCCGTCCTGTCTGCCGCCTAAAAAAATCAAAGGTTGCATTATTATATATTCAAACTTCGTGCCAGGCTGAGCAAGGGCACTTTTATTTGATCCAATATATTGATTTGTCGATGAATATTCAAACTCGAAAGGCTGGTGGAGGAGGGCAGGATTGACGCGAAATAGTGGTCAGATATGATAAATGGTCAAATATGACCATGACTTTTGCATCTTTCAGGTACCGTGAGTGATGCTTTAAGCGGGTATATGAACGGACAAAGGATGGCTTGAAACCGGTAACAAAAAACAGGCGAGTATCCAGGCAAATCTCCCCCGGCTTTTTAAACTTCGGAAGTCGGTGCATGACCTGGTTTTATATTTCCACCTAGATCATGGATCGGATGAAAAACAGAATTCCCAGGCTTTATGGCTTGAGGATACCGAGTTTTCGCATTCGGGCCCGCAGCGTGCTGCGATCGAGCCCAAGGATCTCGGCCGCGCCGTTTTTTCCGCTGACTTTCCATTGAGTTTGCTCGAGGACTCGCAGAATATGGTCGCGCTCAACCGCTTCAAGCGTTTTTTGCGCAGTCGATACATCCTTTTGCTGAGTCTTCAGTTCATCCACCAGGTGCAGTTTGGGTCCCGAGGAGTTGATCACCGCACGTTCGAGGACGTTTTCCAGTTCACGGACATTGCCGGGCCAGTGATAATTCTCTAAGGCATTCATGACTCTCTTTGGGATAATCTCAATGGTCTTGCCCATTCGCTTGGAGATCTTTTTGACGTAAAAGTCCACAAGAAGTGGAATGTCATCCAACCGATCCCGGAGTGGCGGCATGGTAATAGGGAAAATATTTAAACGGTACCAGAGATCTTCACGGAATCGGCCCCTGCGGACCTCCTCTTCCAGGTTGCGATTGGTTGCCGCTATAATCCGCACATCGACCTTGACCGTACGGGAGCTGCCCAACCGTTCAAACTCGCCATCCTGCACTACCCTGAGCAGCTTGGGCTGCAATTCCAGCGGTAGCTCACCAATCTCATCCAGAAAAAGGGTGGCGCCGTCAGCGACCTCAAATCGCCCCAGGTGTCTGGAATGAGCACCGGTGAACGCACCTTTTTCATGACCAAACAGCTCGCTTTCGATCAGGTTTGAAGGCAGTGTGGCGCAATTCACTTTCACCAAGGCTCGCTCGTTGCGCAAGCTCAAGCCGTGAATGGCACGGGCAACCAGCTCTTTGCCGGTTCCCGTCTCGCCGAGAACCAGGACGATGGTATTGCTGCGGGCAATTTGTTCAACCTTATAGAGCATGTAATTGATCCCATCACTCTGACCAATAATGTTCTCATGGTTGTGTTCCAGTTTGATTTCTTCTTGTAGATACGCTCGCTCGGCTTCAAGTTGGTCTTTTAACTTCTTTATTTCGAGAAGTGCGGCTTCGGCGATGTGTTTGCCTTGCTCCGCTTCTTCACGTGCTATGCTGATTTCGGCCGTTCGCTTTTCAACAAGTTCCTCAAGATGTCTCTTGTAATATTCACGCTCAGTAACATCCTCGATGGCCAGGAGGATCATCTGGGTTTGCTTCGGCTCTCTGGAAATCCGTCTGGCGTTCAGATGCATTATCTTTCGGCCTATGGTCTCAAAGTCATGTTCCACCTCAAAGTCATTAAAGGCAAGATTCTGAGGAAGGATATCTTCAAGTAATTCTCTCAGCTTTGGGATGTCCCATTGCCGGTTGCCGAGATCATAGATTACTATCCCCTCTGTTCTCTCTGGTTTCACCTTGAAGGTCTGGTAAAAGGAACGGTTGGCCTTTACCACCCTTAAATCGGAATCAAGCACCACTAAGGGCTCACGAACCGAACCTAAGATGTTATCAAAAATATCTATAAAGGCTTCCGCCTCCTTTTTATTGTATCCTAACGCCTTCACTGTTTCTTTAAATTCTTTAAGTGATTGCTTATTATCCATAGAGGAATCTACATTTTAGTTTTATTAGAAATGGGGTCAGGCTTAACTAAATGAGTATCTTTTCCTATTTTTGGTAAGGGATTCCCGTAGCATATTTATCGCTGTAGCAATTGTCTCATCCTCACGAATTTTCTTCTGCAGCCCCTTTATCCCC
>Ga0209410_1001758_pt1 | contig 10550 bp, 15 predicted proteins | sample Mar14436cmmetaG_FD_184135 | JGI IMG/M metagenome (GOLD analysis project Ga0209410, IMG submission 184135) | Marine hydrothermal vent microbial communities from Guaymas Basin, Gulf of California to study Microbial Dark Matter (Phase II) - Marker... ... | reverse complement strand
AGCGAATACTTAAGCAGAAGCAGCAGACCCTCTTTGAGGACTGGCTGAAAGACCTGCGCAAGAGGGCATCTATCAAACAGGTTGCAAAAATATAGATGATTCCGCTGAAAATACCCCATCTGCTGCGTTGCTTCCGATTTCCTCGTCGCTGCGGCGTACGCTAAGGTACGCCTCATTCCTCTGAAATCTCGCGCCTTGCATCTGGAGCATTTTGAGCGGAATCATATCTCAGGCCTTTAAACAGGTTCACATGGAAAGTGCCTTTTCCAGCGCGGTCATGTGTACCTTACCCGCAAAGTGCAGGGGGCTCTTGCCTGATACGGGATCAAAGGCCGATCCATCGGCCTTGCAGAGATACTGGATCTCCCTTCCAATGGTACTTGGCGCCTCATCCACAGGCACCCCGATCATCCTGGGGATGACCTGCCAGGTGGCACCGCACGAAGCCCCGCGCCTTACATGAAGTCCTTTTATGCGGCCGTTTTTTATCTCGGCATCATACTCAGGCAGGCCGAACTGCTCTCCATAGGCACCAAGACCCTTCCTGCGCCCGAGGCCGCAACACGTAAAAGGACAGATGGCTCCCGGTATGTGCTGCCCCGAGGCTATTACCGGTATTCCCCTGGCGTTACAGATCTTGACAAGATACTCAGACAGGTCCGGGTGCCTGAGAAAATTGAGGATCAGGTCGCCTTTAAAATCGGCAGAGATAAACTCTTCAGGCTCGTCAATGATCTCTGGCAGGCCGGAAGGAATATCAGAGACTCGTTCTATTGTGATGTTCCGGCCATAGGCCTCTATCCCGGCCACCTTATGTTTTCCTGAGCCTGCCTCCTGAAAGACTGCCAGTCTGAAAGGGCGAAGTTTTCTTTCAGCCATTAATTAAAGCTCAGCCCTGGCAATAGGCCAAAACATTCTTGATATTCTCAACTGAATAGGTGCCGGACATCCCCCAGATCTCTGCCTGAAACACGGCATTTTCCGCCAGTCTTTCATGGTCCCCGGTCTTTATCCCGATATCAGAAAGATTCTTTGGGCAACCGATATTATCAAACCATGATCTCAGGGCATCTATACAGGCCTCTGATTTTTCTGAGGCATCCTTTCCGGATATACCCCAGATACGCTCTCCAAGCTGGGCCGTTTTTTCCGGATGGTCCTGGGCCCACCAGGTCATCCAGCCGGGCAAGAGGGCTGCGAGACCCTCTCCGTGAGCCACTGAAAACAGTGCGCTGACTGCATGCTCTATCAGATGTACCGGAAAATGATGGTCTCCGACACCGGCCTTGGTCAGGCCGCAAAGGGCAAGGGATGACGCCCACATCATGGTAGCCCTGCTCTCATAATCCTCAGGGGACTTGATACAGGCTTCGGTGGTATCCATGATGGTCCTGATAAGTCCCTCGGCCATCCGGTCCTGCAGAGGGGTATTGGGGTCCGGACCATTGAAGTACGGCTCAAGGAGGTGACATACGGCATCCACTCCCCCATAGGCCGTATAGTCCGCAGATACGGTATAAGTGGTCGTTGGATCGAGAATGGAAACCCTCGGATAAAGGTGAAGGGAACCGGCAGCCAGCTTGTGCCTGCTCTCTTCGTCCGTAATGACCATAAACCCGTTCATTTCAGAGCCGGAAGCCGCCAGCGTCGGAACGGTAATCACAGGAAGGGCCTTTTCAACGGTCCTCTCCCCTGTAAAAAAGTCCCACACGTCTCCTTGTTCCATAACCGCACCTGCGGCAACCGCCTTTGCAGTGTCCATGACACTCCCGCCGCCGATGCCAAGGACGGCCTGAATCCCGCAGTCCTTTGCCATCCTGATGCCGTCACGGACCCTTGAGAGCAGGGGATTGGACCGGACTCCGTCGAGATCCACGACACTGATTATTTCTTCCTCCAGCCGGTCTTTTACTTTTTGATAAAGACCGCTCTTTTTCAGGCTTTCCCTGCCGGTTACCAGCAAGACATTGCTTCCAAAGGGCCTCACCACCCTGCCTATTTTGCTGACTTCACCTTTTCCAAAGATTATACGGGTGGAATTCTGATATTCAAAATTATCCATGTTCTCTTACCTGGCTTTTGGGCAATTTTTGTCGAGAAAGTCAAGAAACCTCCGGCCTTGCTCTGGGACAGAGACCATACCCCGCGACAGTATCTCTCCCGGAGTCAGGGCCTGTCCGTAGAAGGCCTCGTCGGCCTTGTAATCATGATGCAGGTATGCTCCCTCAAGGGACAGGCCTGCAAAAAAGCCCTTGCTCCTTGAGTAGGAATATATCTCGGCCTGGAGAGTCGCGTCGGTTCCTGCCTTCAGCTTCCTGCCGACAGGACCGGCGGCTACTGAAATATCTCCACCCAGCGTAAGGTTGTTTTTGAAAAAGGCATTTACCCCCCTTTGATTCATTATCACCAGGATCAGGTCAGTGGCCTGAACCCCGATCTGCCAGCCAAAACTCCCGCTCCCGATTCGTAAAAAGGCAGGACCGCGCCAGTTTCCTGTCTCGGGATCTCTGACAGCCATCAGGCCTTTTCCGTAACCGGCTCCGACAACAAATCCCCCTTTGTAGACAGAGGGAAATATCGCAAGCCCCTTGCATCTTGTCAGAAGCTCCTCCGGAATGCCTCCCTCTGGCACATTCTTGATTTCAGCCAGCACAGTCATGGCATTTTCAATGACTTTCCCAGGTCCTGCCGCCTTTGCAGCCGATCCATAAGGATATGCAATAAGACCTGCAAAGACACTGATCCACATGGCCCCGGACAGGGATCTCAAAAAAAACCGGCAAATGAAACAGGGTCTGGCTCTCATGATTTACTCCTTTTCTGACGATTATTTTGTTGCCATATACTTATACGATTTTCTGCACTTTATCTCAAGATTAAGTTGCGTCCAAAAAGCTCGCCTTAGACTGGGTTTGATAAAACGAATTATCTCAGTTGGGATATTGCCGGGGTTTGGAAAAAGTAGTAATTGTGAATATCCTCTTTCTTGACACTAATCTGTTGACCAGTGAACAGCTCGGGACCTTGGTAGAGGAACTGAAGAAGGAGTTCAAGGTCTTATATGTCCTTTTAGTTGCTGTAAGCAAGCAAATCTTAAGCGAATCATAGAGCCTTTAAATGTTTTTGCTCAATCTCCAAAGATCTGCCGCAAAGGATCATGATATCCGGAAGGCAGCGGTTATGGTTATATCTGCATTCATCCTGCTGGTTCCGGTCCTCCAAGGGATAGCCATGGCCGGGTCGTCAGCCTTTTTTGCCACATTTGAGGCATGCAGATCTTGTCATAGGGCCATTGTCCTTAGCTGGCAGGAAACACCTCATGCCCGCGCCTTAAAAGACCTCATCAGGACCGGTCACGAGACAGTTTCAGACTGCCTCCGGTGCCATACCACCGGTGCCGGCAACGCGGAAGGATTCTTAGATGTTGAGGTTACCCCTGAGCTCGGGGGTGTACAATGTGAGGCGTGCCACGGCCCCGGATATAAACACAGTCAAGACCCGGAAAAGAAAATCCCTTTTCCCCGGCCGGATATCAAGATCTGCCGTCAATGCCATACCCTGGAACAAAGCCTAAATTTTGAATATGATACAAAATCCTTAAGGATTCACAACATCTCAGAAGACAAAAGGAGGGAAAAATGAAAACCGTGTCCAAAAAGGCCGTCATGGCCCCCTTTCTTTTCCTATGGCTTGTTTTGCCCATAAACGCCCTATGTTCGCCGATTATTGAGGTTCAGCCCCATCAGCATAGCTTTGGAGACTTGCAGGAGGGCCCGCCAGCCACCACTGCTTTTGAGATCCGAAATACCGGAGATGAAGACCTTCATATAAAAAATGTTCACACCTCATGCGGCTGCACCGCCGCCATGGTAGGGAAGCGATGTCTCTCTCCCGGCGAAAAGACCCGGATCAAGGTTACCTATAGGACGGCCGGCCGGCCCGGCCCGTTTAAAAAAACAATCTCTATCGAGTCCGATGACCCGGCAAACCCTGATCTTCTTCTTAAAATCAACGGCAACGTCATAGCCCGGCCTGCCCCCCTTCTATTCTTGCCACATAGCCGGGTGGTCGTACCATCCGGGCCATCAGGGAGCCTTGCTAATTTTTCGCTCTTCCTTACTAACCGTGGACAGAAACCCCTTGAAATCCGCCGCATAGTATCTCGAGACGGCCGGACAATCCTGTGGGCACAACCGCTTACAATACCTCCAGGCAAGAACTTGCATCTGCCGCTTCATTTAGTCCGGCCCGCAGAACATTTTAGACTCCTCAAGTTCCGGGTGGAGAGCAATGATCCAAGACGACCTGCTTACTATTTCGGAATCCAGGAGGGGGTCAACCCTTGACATAGAGCAGAACTGTGATGATCAAAAACAAGTCAAACTTGGTTGAGCTTTTTAATCATGACCGGTATCGGGGCGCTGACGTGTTTTCTGATTATCGTTCCCACCTTTAGAATGAGGGCGGGGACTCCCTGGCCTGATAAAGCATTCCAGGAAAAAATTCAACAAACCCAGGAATATCCTTGGGATCACAAAGAACATCCCGGTGCCTGAAATGGAGGCACTGATCCCGTGAAGGGCCGCCTTTTCCTTGTCAACAACAAGGTTGATTCTGGTCTGCCTGTCTTCCATGTACCAGTCAGTATCCACCACTTCCGGGGTCTCTTCAAAGATATTCATTACTTCTTTGGTAATCTCACGCTGGCGCTCATAGTCCGGGCCGTATATCTCTGCAACAAGCGTGGACAGCCCCGGGGGTCCACTATAGTCTATTCGCCGGGACAGTTTGACGTTAAATCAAACGGGACCGGATTTGGCAATCCGTTGCGAAGAAGAGAGTTTCGATTGGGAAGTCATGACACTTAGTATTCGAGAAGTTGAAAAGGCCTCGATTAGAGATACGAAAATTGATGTTGATAGAGTTGCCAGCTTAATGAAGGCCAAAATGATCGAAATGGAAAAATAAGCCGAACCATGTGCTTGAGAGGGACCGGGCAAAGCCGTGCCGTTTTTGAAAGGCGCTATTTAAAACGTTAGCCACAAAAATTCAAATTTTTACTTGAAATGAATTTTGGTATGATATATTATCATACTGGAGGTAACAAAAATGCCGGTTTCAAAAATTGGAATTACAATAGATAATAACCTGCTGAAGGAGATTGATTCCCTGGTGAAATCGAATTTATTTCCAAATAGAAGTAAGGCTATTCAAGAAGCTATTGCCGATAAGCTCAGACGATTAAAGAAGACTCGATTGGCTCAAGAGTGTGCTAAACTTGATCCGGATTTTGAGCAAAACATGGCAGAAGAGGGATTTTCAATGGAGACAAATGAATGGCCAAGATATTGAGAGGAGATATTTATTGGGCTGATTTAAATCCAGTAATAGGGAGTGAACAGGGCGGTTTTCGCCCTGTTCTTATTTTGAGTCATGACATTTTTAATAAAAATTCTGGTACCGTTATAGCAATGGCAATTACAGGCCAACCTCAAAGGGCGGGATTTCCTTTAACTTTTGAACTTTCAAAGACAAAATTACCTAAAAGATCTTGGGTTAAAATAAGCCAGATTCGGACTTTATCGATAAAAAGAATTAGGGAGAAAATTGTAACAGTTTCTCCTGAAGAACTTGGGATGATAATTGGAGGATTGAATGAAATAATTGATGGCCAGCAAGACGCTCCGGCAGACTCGCTACTCGCTCGCCGCTGACCTTAGAGTTGGAGCTAAAGGAAATGATCAGTAGTGGTAGCGCAACTGGGCGATATGAATTGCATTTTCAGATACTTTATAAACGAACCTGTGTTCATCAGTGATTCGTCTGGACCAGTAGCCGGAAAGAGCATGTTTAAGTGGTTCAGGTTTTCCAATACCCTCAAATGGATTTCGTTTCGTTTCTTTTATGAGGGTATTGATACGACGAAGAAGCTTTTTATCGGTTTTCTGCCAAAAGAGATAATCATCCCAGGCGTGGTCAGAAAAGATGAGCTTCACTCTAAAAGTTCCCTTTCGGTCCCTTTGTCGTTTTCAAGTTGGGCGACAGATTCAATCAAACGCCTGGTGTTTTTTGGTGACCGTAAGAGATAAGCTGTTTCTTCAAGAGCTTCATAGTCCTCAAGTGATATAATGACCACAGAGCCGGAGGTTCTGCGTGTTACGATCACCGGCGCGCGGTCTTTACATACTTTTTCCATTGTTTTTGCAAGGTTTTGCCTGGCGGCTGTATAGGTTATAGCTTCCATAAAGCACCTCCTGTACAAATTATTGTACATATAAAAATGCTGTTGTCAAGCACATATTTGGAGCCCCAACAATTTAGTGCACCCGACCGGAAAAGCCATGCCGTTTTTCGCATTAGCGTAATTCTGTGTAAAACGTTGCATTTGCCAATTTTATCTTTGGCTTTTCCGGCCGGTGACTGAACAACATGGATTAGCACTGATTTCACGTGATGAACATTTCAAAGAGATCGATGGCTTGTCGATTATGGCATGGTAGCTATAAACCCAAATTATGCACTTCAAACACCGAACAATAAGGAACAAATAGAAAAATCAGTAAGTTATGGTGTATTGTCCAGTTTGGAATGTTCACCCAAAAGGTGCATTCCACCGGAGTTAAAATTGGCAAACTTGGCTGCTGCATAATTCGGGATAAATGCAACACTACAGGATGAGCGGAAGCGGTACCGCTTTTACCCGCCCCTCAGCCACAGCGTAAATATCCGGTGAACCCGTTATATCCTGCCTTGAAGCGGTTACCTTTTCCCGGTTTCAAAGCTCACTCATCGCGGACCGGAGAGGCAGTGCAATCCGGCCCGCGATCGAAACCCTGCAAAAGGCAAACCGCTCCTGCGGCAGGGCACGGACGGCAACTTCCACAGCGGACCACGGGTTCACCGGATATTTACGCCACAGCGTTACAACGAGTTTGGTAAAAGTGACTGAATTGGAGTCAAATTTCCTTGACAGCTATTGATTTCATGTTAATTTTCGTTTTTGTTTAGTTAATTTTGGAGGAAGTCATGTACGCTGTTATCAAGACAGGCGGAAAACAGTATAAGGTTTGTCCGGGGGAAGTGCTAAGGGTGGAAAAGCTCGATGCTGAAGCAGGTTCGGATGTCGAGATTCCTGAAGTCCTGATGGTGGCGGATGACACCCAAATTAAGATCGGCAGGCCTTTAGTGGAATCTGCCACGGTACAAGCTAAGGTTTTGGAGCACGGCCGTAGTAAAAAGATAGTCGTTATGAAGAAGAAAAGGCGCAAGGGCTATAAGGTCAAGCGAGGGCACAGGCAGCCTTTCACTACCCTTGAGATTAAAGAGATCCGTGTCCAGGGAGATTAATTATGGCACACAAAAAGGCCGGCGGCAGTTCACGCAATGGCCGCGACAGTAAAGGCCAGCGCAGAGGCGTAAAACGTTTCGGCGGTCATATCGTAAGGGCCGGAAACATCCTGGTCCGTCAGCTGGGAACCAAGTTTCATCCAGGACGAAATGTGGGCATGGGCAGGGACTATACCTTGTTTGCAAAGACAGACGGGGTCGTGCAGTTCGAGATTGTACGGAATCGAAAGCGAGTGAGCGTTTACCCTATGCAGAGCACCGCTTCCTGAACTCTCCCCCCACCAAAATACCTGAACTCGACAAACCTGATCCGTCGGGTGACAGAGTTCTGTCGTCGTAAACCGTTCACACTCCCTGGCAGGGAGTGAATAATTACCAATTTTATTACAGATACTGGCGGCCGAGGATTTATGGACTTTGTTGATCAGGCCAAAATATACGTTAAGGCCGGAGATGGAGGGCCCGGGTGTGTAAGCTTTCGACGGGAACGCTTTGTTCCCAGGGGAGGGCCTGACGGAGGTGATGGAGGCCGTGGAGGGGATGTCATCCTCAGGGTTAATACCGGGCTCAATACACTGCTTTCCTTTCGCAGGAAGCGTCATTTCAGGGCGGGGAAGGGCCGGGCCGGAAAAGGAAAAAACCAGCAGGGTAAGAGCGGTTCGGATATTGTCATAGAGGTACCCCCTGGCACTGTGGTAAAGGATTCAGAGAACGTATTTGTGCTGGCGGATCTCACGGATCCGGAAGCAGACTGGGTTGCCGCCAGGGGAGGGATAGGCGGGAAGGGAAATGCACGTTTTGTGTCTTCAACACGTCAGGCACCACGCTATGCCCAGCCGGGCATGCCGGGGGATGAGCGATGGCTGATTCTTGAGCTGAAGCTCATTGCCGATGTGGGCCTTATAGGGCTTCCCAATGCAGGAAAATCAACCCTGCTTTCAAGAATATCCGCGGCAAGGCCCAAAATAGCAGATTATCCGTTTACTACCCTTGTGCCGAACCTGGGCGTAGTAGAGCTTTCTGATGACAGGACCATGGTAGTGGCTGACATACCTGGTCTCATTGAAGGGGCACATAAGGGTGTCGGCATGGGTCTTGATTTTTTGAGGCATATTGAGAGGACCAAAGTGCTGCTGTATGTTCTGGATGCCTCTCAGGGGAAGGATTCGGTCCGGCGCAGTTACCGGACCATCAGGGAGGAAATGGAAAAATACCATGCACCTCTTCTTGAAAAATACCAGGCAATAGCCTTGAATAAGATCGATATTACGGATGAGGGCGACAGTGAGGAAGCCAAAGAGATCCTGGCCAAAGAAGGCCATAAGATCTATACTATTTCAGCCCTTACCGGATTTGGAGTATCTTCCCTTATGGAGGATTTATATCAGACAGTGGCATCCTTCACGATAAGTTGAAATTAGAAACTTTAAATTAGAAATTAGAAACTTGAATTAGAACCGGTTGATCGAGTTATTATTCAGTTTTTATCCAATTTCCAATTTCGACACAGGAGGACAATTTAACAGATGGAAACCAGGTCTCAGGTACGGGGCCGTAAGTTTTTACAGTCCGTACGCAGGATCGTGGTAAAGATTGGAAGCGCTGTCCTCACGGACAGAAACGGCCTTGATGACCGGGTAATAGCCGACCTTTGCGCCCAGATCGCCTCACTCCGCAGGGAAGACCGGGAGGTTACCATTGTCTCTTCCGGGGCTGTAGCTGCCGGCATGGGAAAACTTCTTGAGCTTCGATCACCCAAAACCGTCCCTGAGAAACAGGCCCTGGCCGCGGTAGGGCAGGGGCGTCTCATTCAGGCCTATGAGGATGCCTTCAGAAATCATGACATCCAGGTAGCCCAGATCTTGCTCACCAGGGAAGGACTGGTTTCAAGGTATCGCTATCTCAATGCAAAGAACACCTTAAAAACCCTGCTGCAGTGGGGCATCATCCCGATTGTCAATGAAAATGATACCGTAGCAACAGAGGAGCTCCAGTTCACTGACAATGACGCCCTTGCCGTACTGATCGTGAATCTGGTGGAGGCAGAGGTCCTCGTCTGCCTGAGTGATGTAAATGGTCTTTATGACAGGGATCCAAGAGAGGATGCAAACGCAAAGCGTATTCCAGAGGTCTCCAAGGTGGACAAATCAATAACCGATCTTGCCAGTGATTACCTGGGAAGGGCCGGGCGCGGGGGCATGAAGTCTAAATTGGAAGCAGCCCGAATGGTGACTGCCTGCGGTGTTCCCATGGTGGTTGCCAAGGGACGTGCTGACCGTGTATTGCCCCGGCTCTTTTCCGGTGAAGACCTGGGCACGCTGTTTTGCCCGAACAGGAGAAGGATACACGGGCGAAAGCCCTGGATAGTTCTTGCCCTTGACCGCAAAGGCATCCTCGAAATCGATGAGGGAGCGGTCAAGGCGATGGTGGATAACGGCAAGAGCCTTTTGCCCGTCGGGATCAGAGGAGTTCAGCACGATTTCGAGGCCGGGGCCTGTGTGGTGTGTCGCGACGGCTCTGGGAAAGATGTCGCTGTAGGGCTCAGCAACTACAATTCAGGTGACATTCGCAAGATTTGCGGCTGTCAGACAGGTGAGATATATGACAGAATCGGCCATCAAGGAACGGGTGAAGTCATACACAGGGATAATATGGTAATTTTATTGTAAGAGGTCTTATCATGAGTGAAGTATCAACTTTGATAGCAAAAATGGCGAAAGAGGCAAGAAAGGCCGCGCGGGAGGTGGCAAAGCTCTCGACTACAGTGAAAAACGACGTTCTGTTGAGGACGGCGGAACGAATAATTGAGGCCAGGGGAAAGCTGCAGGAGGAGAACGAAAAAGACCTCAAGAAGGCAAAAGATAAGGGTGTTACTTCTGCCTTTATGGATCGATTGAGATTGTCGGACAAGGTTATTGATTCCATGGCTGATGGGCTCCGGGACGTAGCGGCCCTTCCTGACCCCGTGGGCGAGGTCCCGAAGATGTGGAAGAGACCCAATGGTCTCACAGTGGGCAGGGTTCGAATACCCCTGGGTGTAATCGGGATGATTTACGAGTCAAGGCCGAATGTCACCATAGATGCGGCGGGCCTGTGTCTCAAGGCAGGAAACGCTATAATACTCAAGGGCGGATCGGACGCACTTTATTCCAACCTGGCCCTGGGCTCCATACTGCAGGAGGTGCTGACGGAGTTTTCAGTGC
>Ga0209410_1001754_pt1 | contig 10562 bp, 9 predicted proteins | sample Mar14436cmmetaG_FD_184135 | JGI IMG/M metagenome (GOLD analysis project Ga0209410, IMG submission 184135) | Marine hydrothermal vent microbial communities from Guaymas Basin, Gulf of California to study Microbial Dark Matter (Phase II) - Marker... ... | reverse complement strand
TAAATATATTTGTTTTTATCATTTCACTGAAAATATTTTGAGATGAGGAAGGAAAATGATAAGCTTTCTAACAACAGGTTGTGAAAAGTTAGATAAATTAATGTGTGGAGGTATCCCCATCGGCCACATAACTCATATATACGGTTCTGCAGGTACTGGGAAAACAACCTTTGCTCTCCAGTGCTCGGTTAATTCAGCTTTAAATGGGTGTAAAACCGTTTTTATTGATACGGAAGGATCCTTTTCGATTGAAAGGCTTAAACAGATTTCTGAAGACTATTTTGATTTTATAGTGGGAAAAATTATTGTTTTTCATCCGTCTACCTTTGGTGATCAATCTGATTTAATTGATATTCTTGACGATATGTGTGATAAAAATACACGACTTATAGTTTTTGATACAGTAACCAGATTATACCGGGCAGAACTGTTAGAATATAGGAATACTCATATATTACAGCATGAACTTAACAGGCAAATGGCTTTTCTTTTTAAAATAGCTAAACAAAAAAATGTTGCGGTTCTTTTGACGAATCAAGTGAGATCTTCATTTAAAGAAGAAGCTTTAGAAGCTGTTGCATCCAGTATTATAAATTGGTGGGCCAGTATAGTTATTAAATTCGTTCGAGAAAGAGAGGTTAAGCGAAGAGCAGAAATAGTAAAACATTATAGTAAACCGTCAGGCGCGTCGATAACATTCTTTATAACATCAAGGGGTCTAAAATAGGTGATAGTATGTTGCCTCTGTGGCTTGAAATACTAATAGCTTTATGGTTTATCTTACCCGCATATGTCGCAAATGCTTTTGCAGTCATATTTAGTGGGGGGCCTCCTATAGATTTTGGCAGATTTTTCATAGATGGAAAACGTGTATTTGGAGACGGGAAGACCGTTGGAGGTTTTGTAGGCGGGGTCGTCATCGGTATTGTTGTGAGTGAAATTCAAGTAATGTTATCATCGTATATTTTAAAGCTAATAGCGATTTATTATGTAATAGATGTTTATGTGGCTTTTCTCATTAAACCATCGCTTCTAAGGGGATTTCTTCTGTCGTTTGGAGCCATGTTTGGGGACTTAATCGGATCTTTTGTAAAAAGAAGGTTGGGTTTAAGAAGAGGGGCGCCTGCACCTTTACTAGATCAATTAGATTTCCTTTTAGGTGCAATAGTCTTTACTAATTTGATATGTCCTCTACAGTTTAAATATGCCGTTATTCTTTTAATAATAACACCAATAATTCATTTAGGCTCAAACATCATTGGATACATGTTTAAGTTAAAAAGAGAGCCCTGGTAATTACATACTCATCTTTTAAATATTCCCGGAGCCTTTTTGGTGAATAGCCAGTGTAAACCTATGTACCCTATAAGCGCTAACACAATTCCCATAATCAATAAGGTTTTTGCATAGTTTGGTCTGTAAACGTGCTTTGTACTCTGGTATATTACCATGAATCCAATAAATCCAATCATCATGAAAGTAAAGGCAACTAGTCCCTCAATTACAGTTTGCCGTGTCAACTCACCCATAACCATGAAGCCTTCAGGTAGTGTCTTATAATTTACGACGGCAAACATACCTCCACCAAGTATGAAGAGAATGAATGACATTGCAAGTATGAAAAGCGCATCTGGTGATGGTGTTTTCCTAGGTATTTTGAGTCTAGGCTTCTCTAAACGTAATCTAGGTATCTTTAGTATTTTAGGCCACCAAAGACGAACCATGTAGGGTCCTCCAAGATGCTAGTTCATGAATCTCTATACAAGTTTTTAAGCTTATAAGCATATCCTCAACTGGATTAGTAGCTGTACAAACTGGAATGATTCGGTTGTAAGATGATTAGAAAAACTCATAAGCACATGTGGTACCGATAAAAATAGAGATAAATGGAGGGTCTAAAATTTCTAGGGAAAAGAAAAAACCCAAAGAAATAATGGATTTACCAGGTGTTGGACCATCCATAGCGAAAAAACTAAGTGAAGCGGGCTATAAGAGTATAGCAGCAATAGCTGTTGCAACGCCATCTGAGCTTGCTGCAGCTGCAGACATTGGGCAAACAACGGCCCAAAAAATTATTGAAGCCGCAAGACAAGCCTTAGAATTTGGGTTCGAAACTGCAGATAAAATTTATGAACGCAGACAACGCGTTGGGAAAATAACAACCTGTTCAAAAAATCTAGATAGATTGCTTGGAGGAGGAATAGAAACCCAGGCCATAACCGAGGTTTTTGGAGCTTATAGAACGGGAAAAACGCAACTTGCACATCAACTTGCAGTAAATGTTCAACTACCTCCAGAAAAGGGTGGGTTAGAAGGAAGAGCCATTTATATAGACACAGAAGGAACTTTTAGACCGGAAAGAATACATCAGATGGCCCAAGCTGTAGGACTAGACCCTAAACAAGCTCTAAAAAATATAATTTATGCAAGAGCATATAATTCCGATCACCAAATGCTATTAGCTCAACAGGCACAAGAAATAATATCAGAACAGAGTGTAAAACTTTTAATAATCGATTCAATAATGTCTCATTTTAGAGCAGAATATCCAGGAAGGGAAATGTTAGCAGAACGCCAGCAAAAACTGAATAAGCATCTACATACCCTACAAAGACTAGCTGACATCGAAAACATTGCTGTGTTTGTAACAAACCAAGTAATGGCTAGACCCGATGTATTCTTCGGGGACCCTACCGAACCAGTAGGTGGCCATGTATTAGCTCATGTACCCCAAACAAGGCTGTATTTAAGACGCAGTAAGGACAACAGAAGAATCTGCAGACTCGTAGACTCACCTTACCTGCCCGAAGGAGAAGTTGTTTTCATAATATCCGAAGAGGGTATTCGAGATCCCTAGATTAACCTAACTTCCTAATGGTTTTACAATACAGTAGCAAAAGAAAAGGGATAAAGCATAGTTTATAAGAAAGTTAGTAATACTTTGTTCTTCGATTTTTGACAAATTTTTTGAAAATGGACATGTAAAGGCATTCTTCTGGCGATATTAGCATGCTTTCAAGATTAATTGTATAATCAGTAAATGTAATTGGCGCACCCCTAATTAGAACTGCTGGAACCATTTCTCCAGCTTCACCCATTAAAATCTCTGCAGCAGATGCCAAATTATCGGCTATCGCTCGTCTCGTTATCATTAATGGTTTCCCAAATATGTCTAGTTTTCCTCTTTCATCAGATACTGGTACAAAGCCAGCAACCCCCAAAGCAATGCCTATAGTTCCAAGCCTCAGCGGCTGAGTCCTACTATCAGCAATTATAACACCAATTCTTTTGCCAGTTTTATCAAATATTCGTCTTCTAACTTCTTCAGCGGTTTTCATGGGATCCTTAGGTAATAGGACAACACAACCTGGTGGAGCATTAGATTTATCAATTCCAGCATTAGCAATCAAAACACCACGCTTTAAAGTAAGAATAACGTGAGGAATGCCACCAAGAATCTCATCAGCTTCACGTAAAATCAATTCAGCCAGTTCAGGGGTAACATCATACTTTTTTGCCAGTTCAAAAGCCTTAGAACTAGGTTGTATTTTGCTTAATTCTATAATTCTTCCTTCAGCTGTTGCGACAGCAGTTTCAGCTAAAACTAATATATCATTATTTTTAATCTTCTCTCCCATTTTCTCCAAGGATTCAAGAATAACTTCAACTATATCGTCGCCTGGAGTAATCACTCTAGTTTTAATCGGTATAAGAGTCATAGCCACTTCCTTTCCACACTCCCAATATATGTTTCAAAAGTTTTGCAACTACACCGAGATTAAAGGGCATTTTTTCTATCTTCTTCACCAATCTTCTATATTGAGTGTAGGTTCCAAAAATGATGATAGAACCTTTTTTTAAATGGAAGTCTACCATTTCTTTTGGCAAGGCAGCATCTCCACCGCATGCTAACATTTCTTGTTTAATAACTAACGCAGCTGGAGTACTAATGTTTTCAACGAGTATGGCAATGTATGTTGATTTTTGATTAAATATATTCAAAGCTTGTTGATCAACACCTATCTTGATAAGTAGGTCTTCTATATCGCCAAGATAACCAGAAGTGTACAGTAAAGTAGCACTTATTCCCTCCATACTTGAACTTATGACCCTTCTTTTAATCGCTTCGGCTATTTTGACTGCTTGCAAAGTCTCCTTAACGTCATGAGCCCTTACTAGATGAGCACCATTATATACTGCAATAGCGGTTGCCGCTAGACTACCAACCAACCTCTCGTTCGGGTCTTTTAGGTTAAGGATTTTCCCTATAAACGATTTTCTTGAAACTCCCACCAAAATAGGTCTACAGAGAACTCTTAGCCTATTTAAATTCCTAAGTATATGAAGGTCTTCTGAAACCCTCTTTCCAAAACCGATTCCAGGATCTATAACAATTTTTTCTTCAGGAATACCAGCATCCTTGGCAATTCGCAAACTTTGTCGAAGAGCATCCTTTATTTTTGGAATGTTTCCTACATCCCCGGGACGAGTCTCAGCAGCCATAACAATGGCCGACGCTTCGTATTCTGAAATTATTTGAGCCATCCTTTCGTCAGCTTTCAAGCCGCTAACATCATTTACAATAGTAGCTCCTTCTCTTAATGCAATATTTGCAACTTCTGCTCTAAATGTATCAGCACTTATCGGAACGTCAATAATATCACGCAATGTGCGTATAGCGAAACGCATGCGCCTTTTTTCCTCCGTAAGAGAAATGGGAGGAACTCCTGGTGCAGTGGACATTGCTCCCACGTCTATTATTTTGGCTCCTTCTTCAACCATTCTTAATGTTTTTTCTTCTATTTCCTTCTTTGACTTTGCGATGGAGCCTTTGTAAAACGACTCAGGGCTAACGTTTAGAACTCCAACAACAACTACATTATAATCGTCACCTACCGGAATATTGGCAATTTTCCCCCATATCTTCATACTTCATCACATCAAAATAAAGTACATTCTGACACCTTAGTACCTGCTGAAAATTTTAAAATATTTGCAGATCCAATACGCTTGCAAATATGATTTAACTTAGCTCACCGAGTTATTAGACATTTTATTTTTTCTTCACAATGAAAACCTTAAAAATGTTGTTAAGTGTTAGTGATTACAAATTTAAGTTGGTGGCACACTATGGTTCTTCGTAAAACTCACTTATATGAGTGGCATAGGAAAAGAGCAAAAATGGTGGAATTTGTCGGGTGGCATATGCCTCTTTGGTACGAAGACACCGGTGGAATAATCAAAGAACATATGGCTGTCAGGGAAAGTGTAGGAATTTTTGACGTCACACATATGGGGCGTTTTCTAATTAGTGGGAGTGACGCTGAAAGTTTCTTGCAATATGTAACTACGAACAACGTTAAACGACTAAAAAAACTTGGACAAGGACATTACTCTGTTGTTTGTAACGAGAAAGGTGGAATAAAAGACGATATAACTCTATTTAAAATTGAAGATAACAAATATGTAATGGTTACCAATGCTGTGAATAGAGAAAAAATATACAAGTGGTTTAAAGCTAAATCGCAAGACTTCGATGTTAAAATCGAGGATATCTCTGATATAACTTGCATGTTTGCTGTTCAGGGTCCAAGAGCCCAATCTACACTTGAAAAGCTCACTAGTGACGATCTTAGCGGAATAAAGAGGTATTGGTGCGTATTGACGAAACTTGGAGGATACGATACTATAATATCCAGATCTGGGTATACCGGAGAAGACGGGTTCGAAATAATTATGTTAGATGTTCCATTTTCAGAAAAAGAAAAGGCAGTTGACTTGTGGGAGAAAATTTTGGAGGCTGGTAAGGAGTACGGGATCAAACCTTGCGGATTGGGTGCAAGAGATACGCTACGGCTTGAAGCTGGAATGGTTCTATATGGGAATGACATTGATGAGAATATTTCTCCGCTGGAAGCTAGACTGAGTTTTGTTGTAAAATTTAAGAAAGGAGACTTTATAGGTCGGGAGACATTATTAAGACAAAAAGAGGAAGGAGTGAAGAGGAAAAGAGTAGGATTAGAATTATTTGGACGTAGAGTTCCAAGACACGGCTATGAGATATTAAAGGGTAATGAAAAAATTGGATATGTCACAAGTGGTGCTTTTTCACCGATACTCGAAAAGGGAATAGGGCTTGGACTTGTAAATTCTGAATATACGCAAACAGGTGAAGTTGTCCAAATAAATATTAGAGGTAAATTTGTGGATGCGAAAATAGTTAAGTGGCCCTTTTACGATACGGAAAAATATGGTTATACTAGAAAAGAAAGTACCTAGGAGGGTGATAAAATGAAGGTAAACGACTATGAGATTCCTGAAGATTTATATTATACCGATACTCATGAATGGTTAAAAAGAGAAAATGGAAAGGTTAGAATTGGAATTACGGACTACGCCCGAAAACAACTTGGTAACATAACATATGTAGGTTTCGAAGTCAAGGTGGGTGATGAAGTAGAGTTTAAGCAACCATTCGGAGAAATAGAGTCCGAAAAGGCCACAGAAGATCTTTATTCTCCAGTATCCGGTAAGGTGATTGAAGTTAACGTTGAACTGGAAGACATGCCACAAATAGTAGAGGATGACCCCTATGGGAAAGGTTGGATGCTCCTTATAGAACCAGCAAACCTGGAAAACGACATAAAAAATCTCATGACTGCAAAAGAATACGCTGAATATTTAAAGAAAAAACTTGAAGAAGAATAATTTAGACTACTCTAACTATTTTTTCTTCATTATAATCCGTAACTACACGAATATACCCTTTTAACTCTTTATCTAAATGTTCATCACCAGTATCAACTCTCAAATACTTTACTGTAGAAAGTTTGTATTTCGTCGCTATAACAATAATATTCTTAATGCCAACTTTTCTAATAACTCTGGGGCTTATTTGTTGATTACCCCTACCAAAAATAAATCCCTGATTACCGATGGGTGTAATAATAATTTTAGACTTCTGTTTATCTATTGTTTTCAAAATCTCTCTTTCTCCAACATCCCTGGCAACTATTTTTCCGTTTTTTATGATATCAACACCAAGCAAGGTCTTTTCAACACCTAGGAGATCTGCGATAGCTTTGGTGGTTGTGCCAGGGCCTAAAATATAAAACGCATCGGGATCCATATTTTCAACAATATACCTCGCTATAGCTACCTTATTCTCCTCTTCATCATCTGTTAAAGGGCTGGAGGTCTTTACACCTTGAATAAGTTCAGGTTCGTACGGAACCAAAAGATAGCCTTTCAGCTTTGCAGATAATATACCAGCCCTAGAAGCTTCTTCATCTATATCCATAACTTCAGCGCGTCTTAAAGGAAGACCTTCAGTTAGAAATTTAATTGCAACTTCCGCTGCCGCTTTCGGATTTACTGCAAACACCGCGCTGTGCATTTTCACTCCAGTTGGCACACCTATAACGGGAATGCTGTCGCCAATAGCTTCGTAAATATCACAGGCAGTACCATCTCCACCGCAAAAAACAATTAAATCTACCTTAAGTTTTTTCATTTCTTTTGCAGCCTGTTTAGTATCTTCTGCGGTTGTTTTTCCCGGAGTTATGTTTCCAATAACTAAAGGTGAGAAACTAACGCTAATTGCTTCATTTTCACCCATTTCATAGGGATAAGTAATCAACTTTAATTGCTTTTTTAATTGTAATAGAGTTTTTAAGACTATTTTTGCCCTCTGAGGTGCAACTGGTTGTGCACCTAACTCTATGGCCTTTTTTAATATTTCTTCCCCATCTGTGCCCTTTAAACCTACAATTCCTCCCATGCCAGCTATAGGATTAACGATAAACCCTATTTTCCAGATTTTTTCTTCCATAAATTTCTTCTCCATTTTCTTCGTAATTAGTCACTACCAACAGATGGATCAGAAATTTTTAATAATTTTTGATAAGTGTTAAAGTAGTTACAGTTTTAGCGTGTAAATAACAGTTTCATCGAGGCCGGGTTAAAATGGCTGAAAGATTAAAAAAGCTTGGCAGTATGCTAAAATCATTAGTCACAATACCTAAAGCAAAAATTAGAAAGGATAAGTTAGTTCTGTATCTATCGCTTATTTTAATATTCTTTTTCGCTCTGTTAGTTAGAATATATCCGTATTTTTCCCATGGGATCGTCCTTAAAGCATATGACCCATATTTCCAGCTAAAATCAACTCTTTACATCATAACTCACGGGTTTGCTGCTTGGTTTAGTTGGGTAGAAAAACCTCCAGGTATCTCCACGTGGTACCCCTATGGGCGTAATATGCCTAAAACATCTTTTCCAGGGATTCCGTGGACAGCAGCGATCCTATACTTCATACTTAGATTTTTAGGAATCGAAGTAGACCCAGTAGCTATTTGTTTCTTCTTTCCAGCGTTCATGGGAGCATTAGCATCAATCGCAATGTTTTTCCTTGCCAAGGAAATAAGTGATAGCACAAAAGCGGGATTACTTTCAGCCTTCTTTCTTGCCTTTATACCAGGATATGTTCAACGTACAACTGCAGGATTCTTTGATAATGAAGCAATAGGTATTCTACTTATAATAGTAACACTCTACTTTTTCATAAGATCATTAAAAAGAGAATCCTTACTTTCAGGAATTATGGCGGGACTAATTCTCGGATACCTCTCAGCGTCATGGGGAGCATACGTATACGTATATGATCTACTAGCTCTCTATGTACTAATACTTCTTATTTCACGTAGGTATTCTAAATCGCTTCTTTTATCCTATACTGCAACGATAAGCATAGGCCTTTTCATAGCTACAAGAGTACCAAGAATTGGGCCAAGCGTGCTGACAAAATCAGATATTCTCCCAGCTCTAGTTATGTTGATATTGCTGTTCGTCTATGAAGCAACCCCACTTGTGTATAACTCAATGATGGTTAAGTGTATTAAAAATATTAAAATTCCGAGAAAAATCATTGGATATCTGCTTCTAACCATCATTATAGTTACATCTTCGGTTTTTGCGTACTTATGGTATACTGGTTTCCCCTTTATCGAGGTCTTGGAAAAACATGTTAAACCTATAAGTGGAAAATTCTGGACAGTGATAAATCCTCTATATAGGGAAAAATCGCGTATAATAGCCTCTGTAGCCGAACATGCAGCCACTTCATGGGCTGAATTTTATTTTAATCTAAATATACTTTCATTTGTTTATCCTCTTGGAATATATTTCTCGTTCAAGCGACTAAAAAACGAAGACATCTTCCTGATACTCTTAGGGTTAACGGCCACTTACTTTGCTGGATCTATGATAAGATTAATATTAATACTTTCACCAGTTGTCTGTCTTCTTTCAGCGTATGCTCTTGATCAAATTCTTTCTCCATTCGTGGGGGTTTTAAGGGAGATACGTGAGGGTATGCCCCTAGCAAGGCGGAAAAGAGCAAGAATTTCCGGTATTGTTGGTACAGAATACACCGTTGTAACCCTAATTTTTGTAGCATCACTACTTATTATAGCGACGTATTATGGGGCCTATATTTCATATAAATACATGGCTGGAGTAGAAATACTACCCAACGGGGAACCAGATTGGCAGGAAGCCCTCATGTGGATGAGGTATAACCTGCCAGCGACCGCTATAGTAGCCTCCTGGTGGGACTATGGTTACTGGATAAATACCGTAGCAAATAAAACAACAATAGTTGATAACGCAACTCTTAATAGTACCCAGATCGCATTAATAGGAGCTGCATTTGCATTAAATGAAACGGAAGCGGTAAAGATCTATAAACGGTTTAATGTAACACACGTACTAGTCTTTTTTGGATACTGTGCACAAGGACTTGGTGGCGACGAATTTAAATGGCCATGGATGGTAAGAATCGCAGAGGATCATTTTCCAAAATTAGTGAACGAAAGTCTTTATGGGGATATTACTAGTCCGACAGGAACACTATTCAACTCTACAGTCTATAAAATGCTTTTCTACGGTGAGCCAGACCCTCAAAGTAAGTACCTTGGGTACTTAGTGCAATTTATGTCAAGGTATAAGTACTTGGCTTATCGGCCAGACCCTTACGGATATCTGTCTTTAATTGATCAAAGACACTGGGCGCTCTTTGAAAAAGTATTTAAACCTGTTTATATCTCGAGTAACCGATTCGTTAAGATATATGAAGTAAACTACAGTATACTAGAGGCAAAAATGGAAATTACTGATGCCAAACCATACGCCAATGGGCTTTTCGCTATCACGGTCAACAACACGGGAATTCATGAAATTTCTATTTCAAAGGCCCGTATAAATGATGAATTATATAGTTTTGAGACCATAAATGGAAGCCGAACAGTAAAACCGAAAGAGTCCATTAGTCTCTTTGTTGATACTGAAAGAGAATGGTCAATAGGTGATAACGTATCGATTAAGGTTATAGCAAATGTTCTAGAATATCCCGGCTATAGAATTTACGCCTCTATGAACGCCAGCATCATAGAAGCTCCTAAAATACTTCTCAATGTTAGTGAAACAAAATCTACGATCTATAGTAATGGTATAGGACTTATCCAGGTCAAAAATGTTGGAGAATACCCAGTTACGGTTGATTC
>Ga0209410_1001753_pt1 | contig 10563 bp, 10 predicted proteins | sample Mar14436cmmetaG_FD_184135 | JGI IMG/M metagenome (GOLD analysis project Ga0209410, IMG submission 184135) | Marine hydrothermal vent microbial communities from Guaymas Basin, Gulf of California to study Microbial Dark Matter (Phase II) - Marker... ... | reverse complement strand
AGGGAGGAGGAGGAAGAGCTTAAAAAGGTAAAGGAGGAACTTGAGAAGATCAAAAGGTCAGAAGAGATTCAAAGGAAGAGGGAGGAGGAGTTGATAAGGAAGAGGGAGGAGGAGTTGAGAAAACGAGAGGAGAGGTTGAGGAGAAAGGAAGAGGAAATGTGGAAAGCGGAGGAGGAAGAGAGATTACGCAGAAAGAAAAGGGAGGAACTATTAGAGGAAATAAAAAAAGCAAGTATAGCTCTAGTGGGCGAAATTACTAAAGAAGATAAAAAACTAGCACGTGTGAAAGCAGAATTGGACAAAGCTAAAGAGGAGACAATATCATCTAAAGATCAAATAATGAAACTTGAGTTGGAGATCAAGAGATTATCTCAGCAGATTGAGGAATTGAATAATAAAAAACAAGAAATTGAAAAGAGAAGAACAGAGAGAATAGAAAATTTAAGAAAGATTAAGTTAGATATTGAAAATAAGAGGGAGAAGATAATAGAAAGACATAGGGATATTGAGAAAAAATTGAGCTGTATCAATCCCAGAAAATTGGAACTATCCAAGAGGATTAAACAATTGATAAAGGAAAGAACCGAGTTAGAAGAAAGATTGGAGGGGATAGGAAAAGAATCGCGACTTGTAAGTGAAGAGATAATAAAGTTGGAAAAAACCATAGAGGATCTAAATGCCAAGATAAGGGAGCTTGATTCTAAAGAAAGCGATATAGAGAAAGAAAAGAGTGAGATAGAAAAAGAGCTCGACGCTAATAAACAGAAAAAATTACAGATAGAAGAGGAGAAAAAAAGGATAATGCAACAACATGATGATATTAAAAAAAGATTGGTGGATATGGATGAAAAAAAAGAGAAATTTAGAAAACAATTTAGCAAGTTAATAAAGGATAGGTCTGAATTGGAGGAAAGTATTAAATCCTTGGAGAAAAAAGCAGAAGAACTAAAAAATGAGATCGGGAATTTGGAGGGAAAGGTTAATGAATTCAATGTTAGGATAGAGGGGTTAGAGTCTAAAGAAAGGAGTATAGAGATAGAAAATGAAAAGATCTTGAAAAGATTAGAAAATGTAAAATACGAAAGATCTGAGCTGGAGAAAGAAAGGTCAGAGGTGGAAAATGTTCGAGATGATATTATGAAAAAACTGGAAGAAGCAGAGAGTAAGAGAAAGGGGTTAGAGGAAGATCTTAAAAAACTAGCTGAGAGCAGATCAGAAGCGAGATTAACTATGGATCAAGCAGAGATAAATGCTATTAATGCTCAAGAGAGAATATTTCGGGAAACATTAAAAAAAGTAGAAGGGCAAATACAATCAATACAACAGGAAATTTTAGAAAAGGAGAATGAAATGAATGAATTAAATTCTAAGATACAAGAGCTTAGAACTAGAGAAAATGAAATTGAGGAGGAAAGAAAGGAGAATGAAAAACAATTGAATAATGTAAGGGCTGAGAAATCACGTATTGAATCTGAATATGAGGAAACCCTAAAGCAAGAGGAAGACATTAAAAACAGATTAAAAGACATTGCTAGGAACAGGAAAGACCTTAGTAGTAAATTCAGTCAATTAATAGATAATAGATCAGCATTAGAAAAAGAATTAAAGAATACAGAAAAGGATTTAATCAATCTAAAGAGTGAGATATCCTCATATGAAGATAAGATAGAAAGACTAGATAACAGGATAGAGGATCTTAATAATAGAGAGTGGGAGTTAGAGGCGAAGCGAAGAGAGATAGAGGAGGATGTAAAGACGATTAGATCTCAGATTCAGACAAAGAAGAATAATGTTCTTGAAAAAAAGAGGATGATCATGGAGAGGCTGGATAATATTAACAAAGAGAAGGAGGATTTGGCAGAGAGTATTAATTTATTGGTAACAGAAAAATCTTCATTAGAAAGAGAGTTAATCAATGTTAGTAAAGATGCTTCAGTGGTTAGAGAGGAGATACTAAGACTAGAAGGTAAAATAGAAGAAATTGATTCTGAAATAAAAGAACTTGATATCAAGGGGAAGGAAATTGAAAGAGAGAAGAGGGAAAAGGAGGAGGAGTTGAATAGACTCATACCTATGGTTAAGGTAAAGAAGGATAAGATTCTTGAAAAACAAAACAAGATCAAAAATGAACTAATAACCATTGAGACCAGAAAAAACTCTTTAGAAAGAAAATTACAGGAGTTAATAGCAGATAGACTAAAAAAGGAAGGTATACCATTGGATGACAGGTACTTTGGTGTGAAGCACATACAGGAGATAGTAGAGCATGGGTATTTGGATAAATGATGGACTCGATTAACGCATGGTCTGATGATGAAACTTTCTGAAGTTTCTGGTAATATGAAAATTAGAATTGGTGTAATCGGTTCTGATGGAGAAATTTCTGGGGATGTGATAAAGATTTCCGAAAAAATTGGTCGAGATATTGCAAAGAATAACTGTTTATTGGTATGTGGTGGTAAAGGTGGGGTTATGGAGGCTGTATGTCGAGGATCTAAAAAAATGGGAGGTACTGTGATCGGAATTCTACCCTCTTTGGATAAGAGAGATGCCAATCCCTATGTGGACATTCCAATAACAACTGGGATGTCCCATGCCAGAAATGCTTTAGTAGCCTCATGTTCAGACGTTGTCATAGTAATAAATGGTAGGATTGGGACACTCTCCGAAATTGGTCTTGCATTGAGCTATGGAAAACCGGTAATTGCCGTGAAGAATAGTGGTGGAATAGCAGATACTATCGAAGAGGAAATGAAGAAGGTGGGGATAAAAGAAAGGATTTACAGTACTGATGTTGAAAATGCCGTATCACTTGCATTAAGCTTAGTCAAATAATCTCGTAATTCTCGGCACCATTCTCTTATGTCTATTCTTTTCTACCATTTCGGAAATTTTTTTAATTAATTCTGAGTCAACCCCGACCTTATATGAAATCTCTCCAGCTGAAAATTTTTTATCAATTAAGTAAAAAAGTATTTTATCAATTTCTTCATAGCTTGCCCCAAGCTCTCCCTTATCTGTCTGACCCTTCCATAAGCCGGCAGAGGGTTCCTTTTCTATAATTCCTTTAGGAATTTTAAGATATTCTGCGAGTTGCTTTACCTGTGTTTTGTAGAGATCCCCAATAGGTTGAATATCTACGGCATTATCTCCATATTTAGTGGTATACCCAAGCAGGATCTCTGTCTTATTTCCAGTTCCCAAAACGATTCTATTGTCAATATTTGACACAAGGTAGTTGAGAACCATTCTTATTCTGGCCTTTACATTTCCCCAAGAAATTTGTTTTCTCTCCGCACTGAATTTATTCCAGGGAAAATTTTTCTCTATCGACTCTAAAATGGGGTTAATCTGGATTATGCTATATCTCACCCCCAAATTCTTTGCCAGATCTTCAGCATCCCTTACATCATCCATCCCAGTTACAGACTCTTCTGGGAGTATCAATGCATAGACATCTGTTCCAGAGTTATACGCCAATTTCAAAACAACCGAGGAATCTACTCCACCACTAAGTCCAAGAACTACCCCTTTTGAACCACTCTCTGCAACAATCTTCTTTATGGAATTTTCAATCAACCCTGCACATTTTTTCAATTCCTTATCATTTAATGTTATCATCCTTCAACCATACCCCTTATCTCGGTTTTATACTTTTTTACTTGATTATCGACAACGTAGTTTATCGAGATAGTTACTTCATAATATTCTTCACGATCAAGTTTATCTGGTAGAATGACATCGACATAAGTAGAGTGATAAGGGGTTATTTCCTTATCTATGTCTTTCTTTACCCTGGATGTATTTAAATCAATAATTGCGTTCTTTAGAAATATTGTCTGGTTATCAAGTCCGATATTGACAATTGTGAAAGAGAGATTACCATTCGCTCTCAATGCTACGCTTGGAGTAGAAACACGGAGAGGTGATAGATCTACGTCAAAATTAGTGCTATAGGTCGTTGAAGAGGTAACTAAATCCAGTCTATGGATTCCTTCATCAAGTATGGTGTCTACGAAGATGAAGGGATACATCACCTCTCTTCCAGCTTCTACATCGTCAATCAGAATCCTACAATCTCTAATCTCCTTTTCCGGGATTGACTTGACCACGATCCATGTCTTGTTGAAGTATGGATAGTAAGCCAGGTAGTAGATTCCCTGCCAGGGTGGCTTTTCATCTATTACACTCTCAACAAAAGAGAGACGTGCAAACATCACCCTGTGGAATTCTGCATATCCCTCTAGAAAATCCTGATGAGATATATTCATGTTACAGGGAAACCGATCATCAAATAGAAGAAATGAGTTCATACCCGTCATTTCAGAAAGAATAAACCAGCCATAGGGCATTAATAAAAATTTCCTTCCATATCCCCAGCCTTTTAGATAAGGGTCATCATAGATATGTGATCCAGTGATGTGAAAACTGGCTCTTGGATAGAAATCAGACTTCAATGCCCGTGGAGCATGTTTTGATATGAATCTAGCACGGTTAACGGGATCCGAAATGTTCCCTTGAAATCCACATCTTGGTTTGAATATGCCCATCTTCCACAAAAGGATGCCATCCCCCATTACTTCAAGAATGGCATGACCCATAACGGTCAATTTGTAGTTGGGCTTAAGTGGATCCCTCCTATGGGGTCTTTTTTCATAGAGTTCTTTCCATAAATCATTACTCTGTTTGTAATAGCTATCATAATCATAAGCCCCTTTCATAGTCATAAAACCATAATTCCTTTGGGAACTGACATTCAAGGGTTCAATCTTACCATAATCCACCATAAGATCCTCCAATTCAACTTCATCCAAAAGTGGACTTGAATTTATGTAATAGATTTCTGCTGCCGATACAAGCAAACTCGCGATAAATATCAATGCTAGTTTTTTTATCATTCTAAAGCCCCAACTGATAAAATGTTATTTCCATGATTCTCTGAGGTAATTCGTAAGTGAAAAAACAGGTCAGATAAATAATGACAAATATTAATATCAGGAAAGGTGATGTAACCAAGAAACTCCATTTTAGGGAGATATCGCTTATATCCTTGATCCCGAACATACATGCTATGTAAAAAATAACGTAGCCAAGGTTTGGGAAGATAAACATATTCAATGTGGAGATATTCTCCAAAGCTAAGTAAGAAACGAGATTCACAATCGTAGAAATAATTAAAAAAGCTAATGGTATTACTGAGAGATAAATCAGAAGAGAATACAGATGGAGATAGGGTATCCTCGCGCCAACTAATCTTGAAAACCAGTAAAAGAAGAAGGCTAACGTAAAGAGGTAAGCAAATCCCAGCACTATTGAAATGATAATTAATAGGAAAAAACCAATGATCAACGTGGGTATTAAATCTGGTATAGAACCCCCACCTACAGATTCTCGGATTATAGTATATGCATCAAGGTATCCATATTTCGATTGGGCTAAAAGGAGACCGCTGATCTGTGCAATTCCTCCAAATAAAGAGGTTAAAATAGATATTACTAAAAGTAGTAATATAACCTTTTTAAGGGAGTATCTGCCCCCCCTGATAGCTTTGAACACCTCTTTATGTCTGTCAAAAACATCTGAAATATTTATCTTTCCGCCTGTTGGCTTACCCATCTCTGTCCTGAAAAATAGGATAAATATGATAATTGCCGACAGGATGGAAATTCCGGCGATTAATTCAAGTGGGGGCTGGATCCCCCATTCACCCCAATGGGACCCAGATACTCGGGATCAAAGAATCTTAGAGAAGTTAACTGATAAAATGCGAAAACAGCCCATATGAATAATGAGAATATAATTGCGGTACTCATGGCACCCACTATTTTGAATATGAATTCTCCCTTCCTTTTCATTCTGGTTATTATATGTAAAGGTATGTAAAAATAGATAAAGGAGGGTTATTCACCCATTATCTGAATCACAACATCCCTTCTCCTCGGTGATGTGTCCAGATTCATAACAACGATCTGCTGCCATGTCCCCAGGGTTAATTCACCATCAATAAAAGGAACCACTAAACTGGAACCAATGAATGTGGATCTGACATGACTTTTTCCATTGTCATCATGCCAGGTCTTGTGATGTTCATAATCGATATTTGAAGGAGCGATTACCTCCAATGCCCTTGGAATGTCTTTTAAAAGGCCCGGTTCGTATTCCATTGTACTCACCGCTCCAGTTGATCCGGGAATAAAAACGGTAACAATTCCATTTTTCAATTTACTCTCCAAAACTGCCCTCTGAACCTCCCGGGTGATATCTGCAATATCCGTCTCAGCTTTCATCTCCAATGAGATATTCTTTGTTATTACCGCCATTTTATTATTCTAAAATCTCCGCTTTTTTATTATTTACCTTTGCTTCTATAATCTTCCCATCAAATTCACTCCATGCCTCTACAATTTTTTCTGAATTATTCTTTGTTAACGCAACTACCGAAGGTCCAGTTCCCGAAAGTCCTGCAGAAATTGCCCCCGCCCCTAATGCTGCTAATGGAATTCCTGTATCCTGCCCCAATGTTGCAGAATACAATAAGCCATTCAATGTCATAGCAGTATAAAGATTCCCTTTCGATGCTTCTTCCCAAGCGATCATCACCTCTCTCGATAATAACTTAGTCCTGTTCACATCAATCTTACTTGTATAAATTTTCTCCTTAGGAACAAAAATCAAAACATCAAGTGGCTCCATCTTGCCGCTTCGAAGGATTTTCCTTTCCTTATTGTCTGTGACCACAAAACCCCCCAGGTAGGAGGCAGCGGCATCATCGAAGGCCCCCGTTACAGTTACATTGGCTTCCAGGGCAGCATCTACCCCTAGATTGATTAGGGTTAAATCATCAACCTTTCCTTTGATTTCTCCATGCTCCTTAGCAATTGCACTCATGGTTGCCAGAACTACAGAATTTGCCGCGGTGCTGCTGCTCTTTAATCCAGTGGCAATGGGAACATTACTCTCTGTCTCTATATCTGCACCATAATTTAATCCAAAATAATCTATAACCTTTTTTGCACATAACTCCATAAGCTTGGTGTCCTCATCTGGGAAATCCCTAATCTTTGCAGAAAATTTTCCGGTTTCGTTCAATTCCACGGTTGCTCTTGTTTCCAACGAAATTCCAAATGCAGCCCCTTTTCCAGTAGCGATAGCATTCACTATTGTTGCAGCTCCATGGGATATAGCCATGGCCCTCATTTTCATAAATTTCATTGAAATTCTATATTGGCGAAATTCGACGTGGATTTGAGATAGGAAAAATCTTTAAGAGCCACAATTGATTGCCTTATTTGAGTGGGACAAATAATGAAGACCTCGTTGCACCTACACCGGGAGAGCTGTGCTTTACCGGCTTTCTGTTCATAGAAAATTCCCCAAGATACTGACCGAGCATCTCCGGCTTTATCTCTACCCTAAGGAATTCCTTTCCATTATAAATCTCAAACTCTAAGCCGACCATCTCCGGAATTATGGGCATATCCCTGCAATGTGTTCTTATTGGCTTTATTTTTTTACCCTCCTCCATATCCTTCCTGGATTTTCTTATTCTGGTAATTAATTTTTTCTGCATTTCTGTGAATCCTCTTTTTAATGATCTCCTTATTCTTGAAGGCATTATATCTACCAATTCGTCCATAGACATGGCCTGTAATTCCTCAATGCTGTATCCCCTGTATGTAAATTTCTTTTTTGCCATTTTTATCTCTTTTTCCTTCCAGTTCTTTTTGGTGCCATATGACCAACCTTCCTGCCGGGCGGTGTATTTCTCGAAACAGAAGATGATCTTCCAGTATATCCATGTGCACCCCCACCATGAGGATGATCCACTGGATTCATTGCTACCCCTCTAACCTTGGGGTATTGTTTGTTCCTTGCCTTATGCTTATAGTATGCCTGACCCGCATGAACCAATGGCTTTTCTATTCTACCTCCACCCGCAACCCTGCCTATAGTGGCCCTGGAATTGCTATTCACCGCAATGGTTTTCTTTGAAGGTAATCTGAGGTAGGTCAATCCAGATTCTTTCTCATGCGAAACAATATAGGCGAAGGTGCCAGATGCCCTTACAATCTTTCCACCATCTCCGGGATGGAGCTCGATGTTGTGAACAGATGTTCCCTCGGTTATCTTTCCTAAAGGCAATATATTCCCGTTATCAACCCTTGCCTTTTCACCTATCTCGATCCATTGACCAACTTGAAGACCTTCGGAGGCTATAAGTTGGATCTCTTCAAAATTCTCCAATAGTATCTTGGCTATTGGTGCAGACCTCCCTGGATCATGCTCTATGCTGATAACCTGACCACCTATGCCCTCTTTATAGGCAGTTCTTTTGGGATACCTCACACTACCTTTAAACCTGTGTGATGGCGCCCTGTACCTGGGACCTCCACGTCCCCTCCTCTGTGGTATTATTCTTTTTCCCATTTCAAACTTTAAAAGAAGGGTTGATTTATAAGACACCGAAGTGAGAGGCTACCTCCTCCGCCGAATCCTTGGGATCTAATCTAACATGTGCCTTCTTCTTGCCTTCAATTGTTATCATGGTATTTACCTTGATAACCTTCACATTATATAATGACTCAATAGCCTCCTTTATATCCTTCTTGGTTGAATTTTTACTAACTATGAAACTTAGTTTATTTTCCTTTTCCCTCAGCATAGTGGCTTTTTCCCCCATCAATGGATAAAGGATTACCTCATGTGGATCCATTCTATGTTTCAGCAATCTTATCAATATTCTCTATAGCGGATTTTGTCCATATAGTCAATCTACCTGCATGTGTTCCAGGTGCAAGTAATTCAATATCTAATTCATCCAATCTTGCGATATCAATCCCGGGAATATTTCTTGCAGATTTCTTTATTCCGAAGTCTTCATTTATCACTATCAGAGCACTCTTCCTTTTCTTATATTTTCTGCCACGACTCTTGCCCCTTCCAGACCTGATTTTCTTTTCCTTTACCCTTTCAAGTTCACTACCAAGACCAAGTGCCCTTAATACCTTAACTACCTCCTTGGTCTTGTTTAATTTTTCTATTGAATCCTCAACAATAAGTGGAATTTCCTTTACATCCTCTATTATATGACCCCTCTCTTTCAGGAATTCCCTGTTCTTTGTGGCAGCCACCGCAGATTTTAACGCTATGACGTACTCCTTGTTATTAATCCTCTTTCTCCAGTCCTTCCCCTTTGGTGGATGTGCCCTTCTTCCACCAACAGATTGAGGTACCATTCTTACCTTTCCTAGACCGCCACCGCCGGTTTTTTCTCTTGGTAGCCTGCTCATCCCCCTGTTTATAGTTTGTCTATAGACACCTCTTCTTCTTCCAAAGTAATCTGCGCTGGTTTTCATTCCGGCTCCTTCTGAAACACCATAGGATTGCCTCTTATTACTCTGAAATGCAATTACTGCCCTCTGAATGAGATCTGGTCTATATTCTGTCTGGAATATATTTGGAAGTTCTATCTTTCCCACCACCTTTCCTTTGAGTGAATACACACTAATCATTGTTAATTTATCATCTATTTCCTATTATCTACCCTGCTTAGATGATACATTAATGTGAGTTATCTCAAAATTAACATCCTTTTTTGGACGTCTGGCATTACTTAACCTTATTAATCTTTTAGCAGGTCCTGGAATTGAGCCAGAGAGTAATACATAGGATCCCTTTATTGGGCCATAGTGAAGGAAATCCCCTTTTGGCGTTACATCCTTGCCTTCCTTTCCAATACCGAGAACCACTTTATTATATTCCGTTCTAGTATGATATCCCAATTGTCCAGGAAGGGGTTCTGTCCACAGCTTTCTGGCCGGTTTCCAAGAGCCTCCCGATCCTATGTGCCTTCTTCCCTTTCCCGCCTTTCTTGGCTGTTTTCTTGTTCCAAATCTCTTGATCACGCCCTGGAATCCCTTACCTTTTGTAACCGCTGTTACATCAACAAATCTATTTTCACTAAGTACCTCTTCTACATCTATTTCCTTCCCGAGCATTTTCTTGGCAAATTCAAATTTTTCCTTTAGATTTCCGCCGATGGCAATCTCCATAATATCGGGTTTCCTTTTTCCCAATGATGTCAATCTGGGCTGAGTTTGGACTATCAACCTAATGTCCTCAATCTTTTCTAAGTTCTCTTCCATCTCCTTTAATCTCCTTTGTATATCTATCTTTTTTGGTAATCTAATTTTTCTTTTGATATCATCGCTCAAATCCATTGAAAATATGTCTGTAAAGGTCTCTTTTCCAAGATAGCCATTTACATATGCCCTGATTCCAGCTACTACCAGTGGTGGTGTGTCAATAACGGTAACTGGGATGGATATCTCTAAGCCAGAGGTAGGGCTATTCTTTCTATGATCAATCGCCAGAACATGTGTCATCCCTGCCTTGTACCCAGCAAAGCCCAATGGTTTAGTTTCTCCAGAATCTACCCAAGAGTGTATTCTTGGGGTCTCCTTTTTTGCCCTCTTTCTTGGCCTAAAGGCTAATGAACCGGCTCTGGGTTTACTGTGTTTAGCCATCTTGCTTTTCTTATGCTTTTCTATATTTCTTATATTT
>Ga0209410_1001752_pt1 | contig 10564 bp, 15 predicted proteins | sample Mar14436cmmetaG_FD_184135 | JGI IMG/M metagenome (GOLD analysis project Ga0209410, IMG submission 184135) | Marine hydrothermal vent microbial communities from Guaymas Basin, Gulf of California to study Microbial Dark Matter (Phase II) - Marker... ... | reverse complement strand
GTTCTAGGCTAGATTATCTTCGCTCCATTCTCTCCCTCTCGATCTTCTCTTGATAGCCTGACTTTGCATAGGCATTGATTGGATCTAATGGAAGCCTCTTCTCCATCCTAACCATCCATATGATCGGGCGGACATCCGTGAGGAAGGCATCGATTAGGATCCTATTGGCTAGAATAATCTCATTTTTTATCTGGTATTTTCTCAGAGACTCCTCATCGACGATCAGGGCTTTCGCATATGAGACCGTCAATGAATCGATCGAGTGCAATATCGCCTGTATCCTATTCTCTAGTGGTGAACATTGATCGATCATATAGTCCCAGTTTCTCTGCGTATCAGCATTTCCGATTACCCCGCCGGATGCCAATTCATGGAAGACCCTGAAGATCTGCATGTTCGGTTCAACCGCATGATCATCATCGGCCACGTATCTCGAGTTGAAGTGTATTCCACACCGCATGCCACTCTCAATCAGACGTGCAATTATATGCTCGATGTTCACTCCATGTGCATGATGGCCCATATCAACTAGGACGCCGGCTCTATCGCCCAGGAGCCTCGCGAGATCACATGCGACGCAGTAATCAGAGATGACGGTATGATATGTTCCAGGCTCGAATAGCTTATACTCTATGAGCATCCTAACGGAGCTCGGCGTCTTCTCATAGATCTCCATAAGTGATGTCTTAACGTTCCTTTCAGCCTCCCGCATGTCTACTTGGCCGGGATATAGGGAGCCGTCTGGAAGCCATAGCGTAAGGAGCCCAATAGCATACTTCGAGGCTATCTCAGCGCTGATCAATGTATGCTTAATAAATCTTCTTCTAGTCTCAGAATCGTTCGCTGAGAGACTTCCAAACTGGGAGCCCTTCGTGAAGTATGTTGGACTTACGGATCCTATCTTCAATCCCTGCTTCTCAGCGTAGTCTCTGATCCTCCTGAAGGATTCCACTCTGATCTCATCAGGCGCCGTCTCATCTGGATTATCAAGTCCAACGTGTATGCCCATCCTCGGGGCGGCGTCCGTCAGCCTATTAACTAACGCCGCATCATCTATCTTCTCGAATATGTTCCTTGCAGCTCCAGGCGGGGTATATCCGCTGAACCTTCCACCTCCGAAGGCCCCGAAGGCCCAAGATGGAACCTCAACCTTGAATTCCGCCACTTTCCTCTTTACCTCTTCTATATCAATACCCTTTCTCTCCAATTCCTTTCCCAGAAGATCATATCTTTCAGAGACTATATCTGCCCACATACATTCACGCTCCTAACAATTCAAACATGCTTTATATTACTCCGCCTGAGATATTAATACGCTACAGGGATATTTGGGAGTCTGAATGGCCGTGGAGAAGTCTGTAAATGAACTGAAGATGGAGATTGTCGAGTTTACGAGGAGACTCTATATGAGGGGTTTAATAGTCGGAACCGGCGGAAACATAAGTGTTAGAATACCAGATTCGCCGTATATTCTGGTCACACCAAGCGGTTTATGTAAGGGATATTTGAAGCCTTCAGATATCGTGAAGATCGACATGGATGGAAGGGTAATTGAGGGCAGATTGAAGCCGACATCTGAGACCCCCATGCATACGGAGATATACAAGGCGAGACGAGACGTCAACGCGATCGTCCATGCCCATCCGCCGTTCTGCACGGGATTCTCCTGCGCTGGAATACCGCTGGACAAACCGATCCTGCCAGAGGCGGTAATAGTCCTCGGGGAGATCACGATGGTTGAATATGAAACTCCGGGTACCATGAGTCTGGCCAAGAAGGTAGCGGAGGCAGCTAAGAAATGTGACGTCTTAGTCCTCGAGAATCATGGTTCAGTTGCCTTGGGCGAGAATCTTGAGCAGGCATATATTAGAACGGAGGTTCTAGAGGAGTATGCGAAGATGTTGCTGATCTCTAATCTTTTAGGCAGCCCAAAGGTTCTTTCAGAAGATGAAGTCAAAAGGCTGAGGGGATTTAAAGTGTATGGCCAATCCAAATTAGATCCCGCTTAGAAGAAATATTTTTATCTCATCCTCTCTTTACCCGCATGATCAGTATTTTGCCATCCTCTGCGTTCACGAAGTATGTGAAGTGCCAGATCCTCTTTAAGAATAGCCATCTCCTAATCTGAATGTTTCCCTCAACAAGCCATAACTTCTTACCGTTTGATAGATCCGTCTCGAGAGTTGTTTTTAGAAAATTGACTTCTACCTTAGAGCCGAACTCTGCCTTAACTCTCCTCCTAACTATTTCCTGAGCTTCTTCTAAACTCTGAACTTTAATTCGCATCTTATTTCCTACCACAGAAAATTATGTCACTCTTTTAATTGATTGAAGCGCATTTGACGCTTAAATCTTTATCTCCTTCTACCATGAAGAATCGCATGTCTACTCTCAAATTTTAAATAGCCTCTTCACATAGACTTTTAAAAGTCCTTGGGTGAAGGCTTTGGGGAGCAAAAACCTGAAGGTTGAGGGCAGACGTTTCATCTCGATTAGTCCGGATAAGTGCACCGGATGCGGATTATGCGAGTATGTCTGCTCCTTAGAGAAGAATGGCTTTCCAAATCCATCTCTATCGAGGATCAGAGTTATCAGGCTTGCCCCTCTCCTCAACATAGCTATGACATGCAGATTCTGTAATGATCCTCCATGCGTCGATGCTTGTCCAAGAGCAGCTCTTAGACAATCTGAAGATGGCAACCTGATCCTCGTGAATGAGGAGAGATGTGATGGATGCGGATGGTGCATTCATGCATGTCCATATGGCGGGCTCATCATGGATCCATACAAGAATGTCGTTGCCGTCTGCGATTTATGTGGGGGAGAGCCTAAATGCGTGGATTTCTGTCCAGAGGAGGCATTAGAGATAGTATCGAGCGATGAAGAAGCAAATAAATTATTCGGTTCAGCCCTTGAGGAGCTGCCTGAGGAAATTGAGAAGATGAGCATGCTCATTAAGAAGCGAGATCTTTCAGAAATATTTGCAAGGGCTGAGAAGAGATCTGAGAATCTTGAGAGGAAATTTGAGGAGCTAAGAAGGAGGGGGATCCTTTAGCCCTTTAGGATTTACTTGGCGGTAGTCGCTGAATCAACCACGCAGAATACATCGTATCTAGAGTTTTTTGTGATGACTGAAATGCTCACAGAGGAGCCTACATCCTCCAGATGTATATTGTCCGGATTTTCAATGTAAATTATGAGCGTGCATCCTGAGGGCAGAGTTAAGTCTCCTGTTGCATGGATGAATCTGCTCGTGTTTCCAGGGGTATACTCGAACTTCTCCCAGTCGTTTTCGTGGGCGTCGGGGCAATTTAGAACGTCAATCGCTATTAACGCTGTTCTGTAATAGTAGACAGTTGACCAGTCAACATCTACTCCTCTAACCTGAATCTTGTCGATCAGCACATCTTTTCCGCCGAGATTGTCGATCTGAACTGCGGCGAAGGATTCTCCGCTCTCATATACCCAGATATGCTGATTTTTTACTGACAGGATCTCTAAGGTAACCTGGTTCTCTATGATCTGGTATGCATACATGACTACTCCGCCAGTCAATACTACTGGAATTACAAGTAGAATCATCGCTGTTACAGGCTGACTTAACCCCTTCTTATTCACGGCTGGAAAGCGCATGGCAATCCGTTATCAATTAACTCTAATATCATTAATAGGGTTGTGAAGGACTTTTCAGTAGAATATCTTCATAAGTAATCTTCTAAGATGGAAGCTCCTACATGCGTGATAATGGAAATAGCTATAAAGTGGAGGATTGCGCTGGATCAGTGGTCCTTAAAAACTTTATTGATAAGCTTTTTATATTCAAAATTATGAACAAGGTTAATGATTGGTGATTGGCGGTATTTCTATGGAGCCAAGTAAGAAGCCACTAAATGTCCTCGTAAAGGAAATGAATGCCTACATTGGCGTGATGCTCAAAAATGGAGTGGAATATAGGGGTACAATGACGTACTGCGACAATTATATGAATATAATCTTAGAGGGAGTCTCGGAGCATTATAATGGGAAGCTCGTAGCCCATTACGGTCAAGTTCTACTCAGAGGAAACAATATACTATATGTGATTTTAAATGCGACTCCAAAGAAGGAGACAAATCAAAACGGCGGTAAAAGCTGAAAGCAGAAGTTTCCCGTAGAAGCGAATCTATAAGTCGTAATCTATGCAGTGTTCAGCGACCATGAAAAATATTTGGATTTGAGGCGATTTTTGGGAAGATATATAAGAAAGAGGGATATTTCAGTATTATTTTGACGGAGGCTTCGGTATGGAGGAGATTCATGGAGTCATAGTCAGCTATAGGAGGGGGCCAAAGACTCAGAAGCCCAAGGAGTGTCTCCTGATGTTTCAAAATGTTAAGTCGCCGAGTGAAGCCTCCAATCTTATAGGACGTAAAGTTGCATGGCCAGTTAAGGAGAGGAAGTGCATTGGGAAGATCGTCGATGTTCATGGAAATAAAGGGCTTGTCAGGGCGCGCTTTAGGAAGGGGATTCCGGGCAATGCTCTTGGAACCGAGGTTGAGCTGATATGAGCTCTGGGAAGTCAGAATAGTGGCGGAATAAAGATCGTTATAATCTTTAGAGGCTCAATTACTTCTTTAATTCCATGCTTTACGCCCTTAGGTATATATGTGAAGGATCCCTTATGGATGACCCTCTCCCCCAAGCCCTCAATATACATTACAGCCCTGCCATCCATGTAATACTCTATTTGATCCGAGCCTTCGTGAGAGTGAATTTCTATGGTCTTTCCCTTCTCGAGCACTCCAACCTTAACGCTGGCGATCCGTACATCCCGGCTTGATAGGAGAATCTTCGCTGGGAACGGGCCGCTCTCATCTACGTCGAGATCATTCTCATCTCTAATTATGGGCTTCAACGGCCATTCACCTTCGGAGGCACAATCCTTACTATATATGATTTAAGGTTTTTCTTGTTTACCCATGAATGTTTAATCTGGATGAGGAGGCAGAGATGCAAAGCCATAAGCGGAGAGGATTGGGGAGCGAGTCGAATTTAGAATGATTTGATGTGTGGATTGAAGCTCGGCTTCCCCAGTTCCTCGCAGATCCTCAACCCTCACTTCTTATATTCTCGTTGTGTCTTGTGAATTCTCCCCAGCCGATCGCGCCGATTATGACCTTTGCCTCGGCCTCCTCGACTGTTCTCTTTAATATCAGCCTGTAATGCTCCTCGAATTCCCTAAGCGCCCCATCTAATTTTTGCCCATGATTGATTTTCGGCTCTTATGCGCCACGCAGAAAAATTCTTTATAAAGTTTATATTAGGGTCCCTCTGCTGACGGCGTCTAATCGTTATGGTTGTAGTGTGGATTTTCCATGTTTATTTGGCGGTAGGCAATTTAAGTCTGGGCATCCTCCATTCTTGATCGTCCTTCTCGTAGGGGAAGATTCCGCTTTGGAGGTGATAGTGTTTAACGGTCTTTGGCTTCCGTCTCTTTCTCGATGATGAGCCTATTATGCTGGAGAATGCCGTGTAGATGCAATGGGAAAATTGGAATCCCGTTCTCGCGTAATGGTAGTATCTCCTGATAGCATCTCTTAGGGTCAACCAGAATTTAACTTTATCCTTAGAGAGGGGCAGATTTACGCAGTCGCTCAGCAGCTTATAGGTTTCGTTTATCGATTCAGAATCTATGCTTCCATCCTCGCGTAGGCTCATGAGGAGCCATGCCGTTGCCATATTGAACTTATCAAAGACTGATGGTCCGAAGGGATTAAATCTTGGAATAAACTCCCTCCTAATCATGAATAGGGAGGATGCATAAATGAGATTCTCTATAAAGGCCCTTCTTCGAGTAGCCCTTAAATACTTAGAGGTTAATGCTTTAAGATCTTCATCCTGAATGCCGAAGAGAACGCTTATCAAGGATGCGTATGTATTTATTGCGATATCTCTAACTGAAAAGAAGAATAGGGATTCATTCCAGCTCCGTCCATCAATAGTCTCCTCGAGAAGATCAAGCGCTTCACCCCCAAATACAAGCCTGTTCGAGACTCTGTAAGGCTTGATTATTCGAAGCATATCCTCCGGCTTAATAACGTATTCTCCAGTAAAAAATAAGACTATTAGCCTACAGCACACTATTAGAGCCTTCAGAATCCCATCCACATTAAACCGTCCGGTAGAGGGATCATAACCCCACATTAATCTTCTCATGACATAAACGCAGTATTGAATCCAGCTCCTATCTATAGTCTCCCAGATATGCCCTAAGTCGCAGTTTCTGAGGCAGTTCCTACCCCAAACGGTAACGCCAGTGGCTTTAATGAAGTATGCTGAAAGGTCTCCACGGCCATACTTCAATCTGAAGGTAGGCAGAACTGATATGTCAAGTTTGAATCCGCGCTTTCGAGCCTCAGCCTCGATGCCCTTCATCCTCTTCACATAGAAGAGGAAAAGCGGAGTCTTCAGGACAACGAAGACATCATAGTCGCGATTATCTTCTCCCTTAACTTTTCCAGTAGCCCTACTACCATGAAGAATCACGGATGTTGTGAATGGAATTCTCCTTAGAACCTCCCTGCAGACGAACCGTAGATTTTCATCGACAAAGGACATGTAAAACCCTATAAAAATATTTTAAGAGATAAATTTAATCTTTTGAATGAAAGGTAGGGATCCTTCATCTGCTTAATATGCTATCAAATATTTGAATTAATCATCTCATGATAATCCTTGAGTCATGCTCCTTTTTCACCCATATCATCTGGGCATAGTATATTGAAGATTAATCCGACCCTCATAATGGAGAGTGAGGTAACGGAGATTTAGCCTACGTCATAGATGAGACTGTAGGAGCCGCATTGAAGAAGATAAATAGATAATCATGACTGGAGCTTAGGCTGATCATTCAGGCTCAACTATGACGGCCGTTCCAGTCGCCGACACAACCACTACTCCAGCTTGCAATCCGAGATCAGAAGTCTCTAGGTCTAAGCCTACGATGGCGTTTGCCCCCATGCTCTTTGCCTTACTTTTAAGTCTCTCAATAGCCTCCATCCTCGCCTTCTCAAGCTCATATGTGAAAGCAGAGATCTCTCCGCCCATAAAACTTTGAATTTCAGCTATGAACTTCCCTAGGAAGCCCCTTGTCCTCGGAACTAAGCCTGTAACGACCCCCAGGACCTTCCTTATCTTATAGCCGGGTATGGTCGGAGTTGTAGCTATCAAAAAATCTTCAGATGCGAATTCCAGTTGGGAGCCGCATTTATAGCAGTATCTTGAGCCCTCAGGGACCTCAGCTCCGCATTTCGGACATATCATCTTGGACGCGCCAATAAATGGAATTGTTGTGGAGCCTTAAAAAGGATCGGTTGACATGCATATTCGCTAATAGTTAAATGAAGAGATAAGGAAGAGCGTATTTCAAAGGGCAGTCGTAGTCGTTGAGACCGGAGGGAAACCATACACTGGAAAGTTCGGCGAGATGTCAGCTGAACCCTTAAGCAAAGGGCATAGACGTAGATGGATATTGGATATATAGAGGATTATCTCGGCTTGGAGGTTATCCCAGACTATATGTGCACGCGGAAAATCATCTGTGGAGTGAAATAGAAGATGGGGGGGATAAACGTAGTAAATGCGACGATGGCAACGTCGGGAACCCTAACAAGCCAAGTTAGAGTTGACCTGGAGACTGGATTGATTGGGGCTTATGGCGTCATAGTAGTCCCCAAGGAGATTGCAATGGAGGATCTGGAGAGAGCGGAAGATGCGTGAAGAACCGCTGAGAGGAATGTCCTTTGACAGTGCGTTTTGGAAGTAGGGAGAACCCAAATAGTGATGATCACTTATAAGCGACTAGAATTAGAATATTAAGTCGTCGCTTGAGCATTGAGAGGTGAATGTTCTTGATTAAGATTTTGGGGATCGTTGGAAGCCCCAGGATTGGAGGAAACACTGAACTGTTGGTGACCGAGGCCCTGAAGGCCGCCGAGGAGGAGGGGGCTGAGACTGAACTCATAAGATTAGCCAATAGGGAGATAAGTCCATGCGATGCGTGTCTAAAATGCAGAGAGAGCGGGGAATGCAGGATAAAGGATGATTTCCAGTATGTCTTCCAGAAGATGATCGAGGCGGATGGGATTATCCTCGCCTCGCCTGTATACTTCAGCTCGGCGACGCCGAAGATAAAGGCTCTGATCGATAGGGCTGGATACCTATCAATGGCTAAGGGTAGAGTCTTCGAGAATAAGGTTGGAGCCGCAATGGCCGTTGCTAGGAGAGCCGGACAGAACTTTACATTCGCCCAGCTCCTCTTCTTCCTATTACATCAGGGCATGATAGTCCCGGGATCAACATATTGGAATATAGCCTTCGGAAGGGATAGGGGAGATGTAAGAGAGGACGAGGAGGGCTTGAGAACGGCGAGGAACCTAGGGAAGAAGATGGTTTGGCTGATAGGGAAATTAAAGGGCTGAAGACGCTGATTCTTCGGGATTTATTGGAGTGATGGATATGAAGAATCTGAAGTCCGCCGGGAAGAAGTATTTTAGGGCGTTATATCCTGGGAGGTTCCAGCCGTTCCATCTGGGCCACTTAGAGGCTGCAAAGCATATACTACGGAATTCATCTGAGGTAATCTTCATGATCGGCAGTGCACTTCAAAGCCACACATTGAGAAATCCATTTACTTCTGGGGAGAGGATGACGATGATACGTTTGGCACTATCCGAGATAGGGGTTGATCCAGCAAAATATTATGTTGTGCCAGTTCCGGATTTGGAGATACATGCAATATGGGTCTCGCATGTATGCTCTTTAGTTCCGAGATTTGACGTTGTCTATTCCAATGAGCCCTTGACAAGGAGACTCTTCATCGAGGCGGGATTCAAAGTTGAGGGCATACCATTTTATAGGAGGAAAGAATGCTCGGCAACGGAGATCAGAAATAGGATGCTATACGGCGGGGACTGGGAGTCTCTGCTGCCAAGGAGCGTGGCGAAGTATATACTGGAGATAGATGGTGTAGAGAGGCTTAGGGACCTATCCAGAACCGATAAGGTTTAGGCTCTCAGCGATCCTATTCGACTTCTCCACCCCGGCCTCCAATGCGGATCCCATCTTCTCAGCTAATCCGGATCTCTCCATTCGCTTAAGGATCTCCTCTGTGACCCCTCCGGGAGTCGCAACCATCCTAATTATCTCAGAGATGGATAGTCCAGCCTCCAAAATAAGCTTTCCAGTTCCGATCATGGATTGAGCCGCTGCCTTAAGCGCTATATCCTCCGGAAGCCCCGTCCTCACAGAGGCATCAATCAACGCTTTGACAATAAACGCCAGATATCCCGGGGCGCATCCGCTGAGAGCCGTGATAATATCCATCATCTCCTCTGGAACCTCCACGAACCTTCCAAGTGCACCTAGAACCTTCTCTACGATGATCCTTTCATCCTCTGAGAGTTTACGGCTGGCTGAGTAGGCTGAGAAGGACTCCTGAACGAGAACTGCAAGGTTTGGCATTACCCTAACGAATTTTGCCTCTGGAGCCATTTTCTCTAGGAAGTTTAGGCTAATGGCCGCGGCCATTGAGATCACAAGTTTACCAGCTATGGAATCTCGTGTCTCCCTGATGACTGAGCCTACATCCTTAGGCTTCACGCAGATTATTATGACATCGGCGTCCTCAGCGGCTTTCCTATTGTCACTCGTCACGAGGACTCCGAGCTCCTTCAGATCCATTATCCTCTCAACGTGCCTCCGGGACGCTATTATTCTCTCAGCTACGCGGCTCTTAACGAGGCTTCTGGCTACCGCTCCTCCTATAGATCCAGCGCCGATTATAGAGATTATCATTTCATATCTCTCCGAATTCATGAGCTGATAAAGACTTATCTGAAACGCTTAATAAGAGTATAATGTTTGGGGCTCTCGGGGGATGGTTAGACTGGAGAGATGTAGATTCTGGCTTTTAGACATAAATTATGAGGTTAAGGATCATGAGCCTCAAGTCTGGATTTGGGGAGTTGATGATGAGGGTAGACGGGTTTTAATTATCGACTCCTCCTTTAAGCCCTACTTTTACGCTCTTCTAGATGAAAATGCGGATCCAGAAGAGGTATCCACTAGGATAATGAATGAGAGGGCTACGCTTCCGCTTCTGCTCAGGGCGATTCCAGAGCCGAAGAGACTATTCGGGGAGCCAGTTAAGGCTGTGAAGATATATTGTCAGGATCCAGATGTTATCTCCAAGTATGCGAGGATCATAAGCAAATTTGAGGGTGTAAGGGAATGCTTGGAGACTGACATCCGATACTCAATGCGCTACCTGATAGATAATGATGTAGCTCCATCCGCATGGCATGAGGTTGAGGTTGAAGAGGGCGGAGACATAAATGTTCAGGTCGATAAGGTCTACATTGCACGTTCACCTCCGAAGAGAATTGAGAAGAATGACCTTCCTAAACTGAGGATCTTAAGTTTCTTCCCCGTATATTACGCATCTAAGGGCTCCCCGAAGCCTGAGAGGGATCCCATCGTAATAATCGCCACGGCAGCCAATAATGGAGAGAATAGGACATTCACA
>Ga0209410_1001751_pt1 | contig 10569 bp, 16 predicted proteins | sample Mar14436cmmetaG_FD_184135 | JGI IMG/M metagenome (GOLD analysis project Ga0209410, IMG submission 184135) | Marine hydrothermal vent microbial communities from Guaymas Basin, Gulf of California to study Microbial Dark Matter (Phase II) - Marker... ... | reverse complement strand
ATCCGCATAACTTCCCCACAATTCGTAACACTCGCCGCTACCGTCCCACCCATACATCTATATAGCTCCCCATACATACACCATCACTTCCTACCATCAATAAACTCCACCAGCTCATTAATATTGATAGGCTCGCTGTCTATACTTCTGCTTAGAAAATCTCCCCCATTCATGAAGTCATCGTGCCACTCTCGCTTCGCATCAGCGTTAATGTCTATCTTCCTCTCAACCTCATGCCATACATTCAAATCTTCCCATCTCCTCAGCTTTGTGTGGGTCAACACTTCTCCCAGCTTAATAGGGCGCTCATGAGTAATAACATAAGTGGAAAGCTGCGGTTTATCTTCTATGTATCTGAAAATGTCCTCATATTCACCGTGCGGCGTTTTTATCTTACCGACCCGAGATACTGCCATGCCTCGCATCCTGATTTTATCACCGAGCTTATATATTCCACTCATCAAAACCAAAGTCTCCCCGTCCGTCTCAAAACTCCAGCCTCCCAGCTCCTTTGATGTTTGTGTCTCCGCTTTTCCTCTCACAAGGATGCTATCGGTTGCCATGCCCACAATTCTTCTCCCATATTTCAATGCTTCCTTATACAGGTTTATCCGCCCGAGTGCGGTGATTAAAGCGGCATAAACAGGAGTAAATAGTTTACCTGTTAAATACTCATCTCCCTTCTTCTGTTTTTCATAGAAAGCACCGTATAAGCTGTTGAGTATGATTTTCACCAACATGTATTCCATATCATTACCTTTCGCCTTGTTCTTCCACTCATACAATTTCTGTATCTCCGAGCGCAAGAAAAACTCTCCTTCACCTACCGCTTCCACTCCGCTGATTATTTGAATGTCACATATATTCTCATAGGCAAGTATCTCTTCCTTAGTGGCGTAAGTGATAAATTCACCTCGTGGGAAAATCACTCGCTGTTTATAGCGGAATGGGAAGGGCGCTATGTATAGGTTATCTGGCACATCCACCTTTATCTTATAAAAGCCGTGTGTGTCTTCATAGCGGATGTTATCACTCTTCTTCCATGCGTCCTTCGGATATGCCTTTAATAAAGTCATGGCATATGGATATGATGAATTGATGTCCAACAATGAACAATATCCAATATTACCTCGCTGCGTTATTTCAAACCGCCCTCCAAAATATGTCAATAATGCCATTCGGTTTACAAGCGGTGGAAAGTCGGGAGCCGTTGGTATAGTCGTATGTCGTCTAAAATATTCTTTTGATATAAATGCCTTTGATACATACTTTGATGGAATAAATCCGATATTGTGCTTCAGCGTGTCCTTCAGCTTTACTCCCAGCTTCTGTGTGAGCTCACAATCTTTTATACAATATGCTATAATCTCCTTCTCCCTCTCTTGCCACAAACTGAAATCATCATTAAGCCTCGTTCGGTCAACAAGCTCGGTTGCTTTCTTCTCCCCTAAATGCTTCTGGGCGGCAGCGTCTAATGAAGTAGAATAAAACTGATATAGGTCGTAAAACTCATATAGATGCTTACTTATCTCTATGGAAAATAGTTTCTTCGGTATGTATGTTATCTTATACTTGCCTATCTGAATCTCCCCGTTCTTATATAGGTCTTCCGCTATCTCCCGCCCCGCATACTTTAGAACAGCGGCAATGTCATACTCCATGTTCCAAAAGAAACCGTGTGTTCCTCTCCATCTTTTTGCCGTAAGAAAGTTTAGTATGCGGATGAATGTGGCGCTATCAGGTTGTTGTTTGTCTATTAGTAAGTATTGACCCATGCTATTACATATCAACCGAGCATAACCGTTGTATGTCTCAGTATCCCATCCAACTATCGGATGATTTTTATTCATTTTCTTCAACTCCCTTAATGGTTGCTTCCTATATTTTATCTTAGATATATCAATGTGTGGCTCGGTTTCAGGTATGAGCATAAACCTCACCGTTGCTTATGTGTCTATCTTCTCTGGGAGTGCCTCTTTTAGATATGACTTATAAACTCTCTCCTTTGCCTTAGTCTCAAATGTCCACTTCTCTGGCTCTTGCCTCTCCTTTAGAAACTCTATAATCTCCTTCCATGACCATCCTTTCTCTTCCCGTAGCTTCTTCACAACTTGATCATAGAATATATGTTGCGTCAGTTTTCCGTTGTATGTCTTCGCACTTCTGACAAAACTGTATTTCCTCCAATCATCCAACATCAATGTTCTCCGAAATGACAACCCTTCCTTCATAGCCTCTCGCTGAAAGCGGTTGAATGACCATCCGAGATTTTGTGCCCTCTCCATCAGCTTCTCATATTGCGCTCCTCTTGTGATCCCGAGCTTAGCCCAGAAGTAATATGCCATTACTCCTCTTCACCTCCTTTGTTTTTTATTTCTTCCACTAAGTTATCATATTCTTCATTAACCATGCGGTTTAATTCTTCCATAAACTTCTCCCCATACAACAGCTTAAGGCGAGCAATAACCGCTGCTATTTCGTAAGTCGTGGGACAATATCTAAACACACGAGGATGGAAATATATGCTTACCTGAAGCGGCATGCCGCCCTTATGTTTCCACTTGTTCTCCTCTATCACTATCCGCTTAACGCATCTCTGTTGATGTTTAGAACAATGGAAAGGTAAGGAAAAAATATTTAAATTCTTATCACATATCTCCATATGTGCTCCCCCCTATTTTTTTCCCTATTCCATTTCTATGTCTTTCTTAATTATCTCCGCCCTTCTCTTTATCTCCTCTTTGTCAAAGCCTCGCATGGCATACTTCACAGCGCATGCGAAGGAGTGCCCACACAGCCAATAGGCATATATCGTTGCGAGGCAATCAAACCATCCTTCCATATACTCCATTTTCACATCACCTCTTCCCCCTTTTCTAAAACTCCACATACTTTCTACTTTCGTCTTCAAGCTCCTTCAACTCCTTCTCACTGAAATTGAATGCCTCTTTTAACTTATTGATGTGGTTGAGAATGTGTTCAATATCTTTGAGGTGCCTATACATCTCCGCATAGAAAAAGATGATAAGTGCCTTCGCCTTCCACCTCTCCGCCGCTTCAACTCTCCCGCTGTTATCTATTTTTATCAATATATCATCCACCGCATTCACCATCTTTACCACCTATTGATAAGATGTATCGGTCTCCTCGCTCTCCTCTATCTTCGGTCTATACATCACACATCCTTCTTCGCTGATAAGTGCCTTTATCACTCTGAAAGCATCTCTGTATCCGTTCAAGTATGCCATGTAGGCTGGCGCATTCGTCAACATAGCCTTCACTATGTCTTCATTAAGGCGAATCATTTCATCCTCTATATACTCCCTCAACTCTTCCATGTTCTTAACTTTCTTCTTCATCTTTTCGTATTCCATTCACATCACCCCCTTTATTTTCTTCCCTTTCCCATATCCATTCCGCATCTTCCATTCTAAATTCACGCCCACAATATAAACACCTTTCGTGTCCCCGCTTCACGATGCTATATAGGTCATCCAGCTTCATGGTAAATCCGCACCGTTTACATGTTATCACAATTGCCATTTTGTCTCACCTCATACTTGCCCTTATTATCTCATCCACATATACCACAACCTCACAGTTTAAGCACCGTGCTTGCTCCCTTCCATCGTCATCCTCACCTAAGACATAGAATAAGTCCCATATGTGGCACTTCGGGCATCTCCCGTAAATGTTGTTCGGTTCATTGTATTCAAACTCTGAGTATCTGTTTGGATACCGTATATATTTTTCAGATAGCACCGTTTTGAACACCTTATCTCTGGTCAATGTAAGTCCCGCAATGTAAACCACTATGTCTTTGACTTGCCGCTTCTCACTCGCTCCCCCATTCCCTTCCTGTGCGGTCATTAGTTATCAATTGGTATAAGGTCATAAAACCATTTTCGGTTTTTTCAAAAACATTATCTTTTATATATTCGTCTTCTTCCTGCGAGGATGAGTTTATATGCCGCATCCTTAAACGGGGTCTCAATAAGCTCGTTCCGCCTCTCCCTCCGCCACTTCTTCAATATCCGCTCCGCATTTTCACCTTCCGAGCTCATAACTCTCGCCCCCTCACTCTTTTTGCTTCTTCTATGTAATAATCAATATACTCATCCTTTATGTTCCTCAGCTTCAATAACTCTCTCGCTTTTGCTTCATCTATAATCTCATAGCGCAGCCACCGCTGAACACTTTTGATGGAAGGTATATGCTCCTTCTCAACTCGCTTAGGCTCCTTCTTCAACACTAATAATTCAGCTTTTTCATCTGTAAGTCCGAGCGCCTTCAATTGCGATATAGCTTCTTCTCTATCTATCTTAAGGTGCTCATACTTCTCCAAAATCAAATCTATCGCATCCTTCAAGTCCTTCTCCGCAAGCTCATAATCCCATAAGTCCACAAACAGCTCCGCATCCTCTTCTGTATAACCATAGTCTTTCAACCGAGTTATAGCCTCTGTCCTTGTGATGAATCCGTATTGATATGAGCGTTTTATCACCGTCCGAGTTATCTGCCTTTGAGTGGGAAGTTTCAGCTCATCGTAAAACACAGCGAGAAGCTCAGCGTCCTTTTTTGTATAACCAACTTCCATTAATCTCGCTATTAATTCATCCCTATCTATAAGCCCCAAATCATAAACTCTCCGCAGGTCAACACGAGTAAGAGGTGAGTATGAAATAGCGAGGAGCCTATCTCGCCATCTCAAATCATAATCCGCTTGCCTTAGATAAAACTTAACGGTTTCTAAGTCAGTCTTAAGCTTCTCCTCCTCTAAGCCCATCTCCTCATAAGCTTCTTTCCGCAGCTTTAGCACATCTGGATTTAAACGGTGAAGCATCTCATAAACTTGCGTCGGAGATGGAAGCTCCCAATGAGCCGCCCAATACCACTTAAGCACATCCTCCTTCATCCCCGCCTTCTCCGCATATGGCACTATATCGGTTGGAAACTCCGCATATAAACTCTTCTTAGTTTCTTCATCCTCTGTGAATACCTCTCTTACTGCGAATCTGATGAAATCGGTAGGTGATGGATAATAGAAAGCGAGGTCTTTCAATACTTCTGCGGTTAAAGCTGTAAATCCATGCTCCTTAAGCATCTGTTCCATCGTCGCATTATCTATCAGTTTCCGTTGCCATGCGTTCAGAATTTCTGTGGGAGTAAGCTTTGGTTTATAATAATCAAATATGAACATATGCTTATCTACATCAAAACCTTCCTGTTTCAAATACTCCTCAAATTTCTTATATGGTAAATCTCCTCTTGTGAGTGCGAATGATGCTATATCAACAGGCAGCGGATTATGTGGAAATGCCGTATTTATAGCATTTTGAATGTCTCGCCCAAAAGCACTCACTCCCATAGCTATACCTGCCCCTAAAGCTGAACTAAGAATAAGCTGAATAAGTGGAACAAATTGAATAGGATGTGTGCCTGCGTATTCTTTTACTTTCTTACTCCAAAAGTCTATAACAGGAAGGTCTTTAATATCAGGATATATCACATCGTCAATATCAATAAACCCCTTCTCAAATGTTTCAATAAATGTCATTAATAGTGATGGAAGCGCCGTGAACGAATCACTTATAACGGTCGCAATATTCGGTAGCACATCCTTCATGATGTCGTATATGTGTTGTTCAATATCATCTATGAACATATAAATGCCTCCAAATATGCTCGTGAAATCATCGTAAAACTTAATGAAGAAGTTATTGTATAAATCTCTTATGCCACCGAATATATCACTTATACCACTTTGTATGTCAGATAAAACCGTGAATCCGCTCTCTAATGTCTTCTTAATGTTCTCTTGAACCGCTGTGCTTATTGTATCAGATATGACCGTCGCAGTTTGTCCAACTTGTTGTGCTATATTCCCAGCGTTCTGTGCTACATTCAAAATCTGCGTGGCGGGAGTGGTAAGGGCGGGCGGAAGAATGGCGGAGACTAATGGAGTTACAATGGAAAAAACATCCTCAAATGTCGGTGCTTCTTCTTTTTTGGGAATGTAGCATGCGGTATAAACTATATGGAGATAATCAGAAGGTTTATAACATTTACTCTTATCTCTAAAAAGAACTATCTCAACATTCTTCTCTACCTGTTCAGGCTCTATGGTTGCCGTCAATTCTTTCTTACCATCCGATGTTCCCCAGAATGATGATGAATATAACTTTTTGTCGTTCTGATAAATACACACCAGATATTTCTTATCTTTATACAAACCTGATAATTCAACCTTTACTTTACATTTATCATCTTCCCAGCCTTCAAAAGAACCAAACATAGTTTCTGTAACGGCTGGTGGCTGTTCTCCTTCTAAATCGTAACTTTTACAGGCATATGATAACGCCTTATTTGTCGCACAATAATCCTTAGTCTTCGGTTTTTCACCCCATAGTAATACACAACATGAATCCGCCCATGAGTCAGGCAAGAAATAAACACTCGTGGTTTCGGTCGTCTTCACATCATCAATTACCGAGATACCTTTATCACTTCCACTCTCACAAATTGTAATCCAATATTTTCCACCTTTCGTGAGGTTCGTAAGCTTGACATCTACCTTTACTAAAGAGCCGCTTTTGCTAAATCTACTTATCTCTATCTTACCACCTTTTTCTTCCTCTTCTTCTTCCTCTTCTTCTTCCTCTTCTTCTTTTTCCTTAGTGCGGAATGATGTGTAACATTTCCAATCGTAATTATAAGGGTCAAAATCTTTTTTGTCGCCTTCATAAAAATATGCTTCATATCTCTGCTTCCCTTCCATGCCTGTGAACCGCTCTGTCCATGAAAATTCTTTATAGAGTTTACCGCTGTAATGTCGTCTCCACTTCTTTTTCTTACTCGGGTCGTATATGAATATTGTAAGTCCATTTATGTTACTATCAGCCTTTATTTTACCTTCCACTATCGCCGTGTCCCCGTCCCATTCTTTGAACCATGTTTCACAACTGTAAAAATTCACCATATCACTCATCCTCCTTCATTTTCTTCTTTATCTCTTTTATAGCCTCCTTTATATACTTAACATCTACCTCTAAAGCTGTAAGTCGTGATTCAATATTCTTTATGTTCTCATTATAACCGTTGAACATATACAATAAATAGCCCGCTATGCTTGTTACAACCCCGCTCCATATTGCCATCCATCCGTCCACACTACCATCACCGTTATTGCGGCTGAATGCTTAAATAATAATCTATCTCATAATCACTATTATCATCCTCAATTTTTGTGTAAATGTTTACTCCACTAATATCATGTGCCATATAAGAACGAACATATGTATTTTCGCTCGTTGTCCAATGTATCGGATTATTGTATGTCTTGTGTCCATCTTTCGTGAGAGGTCGCACATAAATATCAACCTCGCTGTCAACACCTACCGAATGTGGATAAACATGCGCCGTGAAATATATTTTACACTGTCCCACACAGAATATGTATATATCATCTTCATACTCGCCAGCTCCTTCTCTTCTGCTCCAGCTTCTGAAGAATGTAACTTCATTAATGTTACGAATAGGTATGAGCGAGAAGCTGTCAAAGCGCACATATCCTGTTGGTGATGTATTATCATGATGGAAACCGACACTAAATTTCGGGCAGTTATTAATTTTCCTGATAAAACCTTCAAATTTCTTCCATAAGCCTGATATATGTCCTTTAAACCAAATTACCTGCTCATTATCGTTAAATTCGTTGTAATAATATATAGCTGGCGATACATCAGCTTCACATGCGAGTGGCGTTGAATAAAATGAGTATATGTAGCCTGCCACTTCCTCTGCGTCAAATATCTGATTATATCCAACATAATACTCATCAACTGAATAAGCATATACTTTTAAACACTTACCACTACTGTATCCCACTCCACTCTCTATATACATACTTCCATAATTATCTCCGAGTCCCCAAAATCTATCATCCCATCCTTCCAAACTTCCACTCTCAAAATCTCCATTCCGTATCAGATTGCCTTTCCTCATGCGCATCACCTCCTTCCATTTATCTAATATACCACAACTATTTTATAATCCGCCGCATTTCCATATTTCTTCCGCACTCTAAAACCTCTTATCGGTATCTCCAGCTCCATCACATATTCCGTTTCAACATCTATGTGTATGTCATAACTTGTGAGGTCTTTGCTCATTTCTATCTCATATGGATAATCAACGAAAAACACATATACCTTCTTTGATGTTCCTGATAACACTATATCCGAACTCCAATTATAACCCGCAAGTCCCGTATAACATTCAAAATTTTCCGCTCCGCCCGTAAGCCCCGCTACCATTAATCTTCCGTTCTCATCCACTCTTACCTTGCGTGGTCTATCGTCTTCATCCCATCCGAATAAATAAGAAAGGGAGCGGTGAAAGATGTTTGTCACACCGTAACGGCGGATATGTGATGGAACAGCTTTTATCTCCTCGCCGATTTTCTCCTCTATCCGCTGTAACACCTCAGCTACTGTGGCGGGTTTCATGCTCCCCCACCTACTTTATCTCATATTTAATATAACCAATAACTTCTGTATCGCTGCCATATATGCCGTTCTTGCCCGTAAGATAGAAACGCTGACCAACTGGCACATCTATGTTTATCTCAAACTCTTGTTTGTATGATGTGCTCATGCCCTTTGTTCGTATTTCATCCATCACCTTCTCCCGCTCCACATATGAGTAAAGGAGAGCATAGTTTGATGTATTATAGTATGTAAGCACAACTGAATGAACTCTGATAGGCTCCTCTTCCGTTGATGTAAGTGATACTATTTCAGCTTCATCATCACTTCCTGTGAACCTAAAACCTTTGTAATAAAACATGCCGCATCACCTCTTTTTCTAAGCTGTTCTCTTCACCTTTTCTATGAATGCGATTTCTGTGTAGTCTTTGCCTATCTGAACCGAGCTCGTTCCCTCCTTCTTTGTCTTAAGTGATACTGTCAGCTCCTCGCCAGCTTCAAAAACAAGTGGCTCTTTGAACAGAAGCGGCTGCCTGACATCTAAATCTGTGTGGTTTCCTATTATTGAAATCCCACGCCCGAAGTAATGTGTTGATGTGCCCGTCATGGCTGTGCGTCCGAAAAATGGAAGTCCGTTGCGGTCTTCATCATGTAGCACCTCTCTGCCCTTCATCAGCTTAAGATAGGTTGTGTATATGAATGAAGCACCGTCATACCAATATATAACCTCGCTTCCCGCTATACCGTATATTTCAATGGTTGTTTTAGCTGGCACCGCTTCCTCAAATGGAAACTGTGGAAATTCTGCGGGAAGTGAGCTTTCATCATATTTGTATTCGTATGTTGCGTTTATGCTCGCTGAAACCTTGCCGTATGATATGAGCAGGTATGTGTCCGCATTCGTGCCGTTCTCATGCTCCGCTGTTATATCTCCCGCATCATACTTCTCATACACAATTATACAATTGCCGAGCTGTTCCTCTGGGTCAGCAGGTTTAACGCTGAATGTTTGACCCTCAGCCACAGGAAAGCCTGTAAATATGCCTGCGTCTTCCAAAAACCGAAGAAGGCTCATGCTTCTCCTTGCCTCTATCTCCCCTTCAACCATAGGCACGCCATTACCGATAGCGGGGGCAAGATGATTACCAAGCTTGCCTTTTGTTCTGAACCTTCCAACCGATGTCTTATCTATGTATAGGTCAACATAATCTGTCGTCGGATAACCAACTATCACATCCTTTATCAGAAGGCTCTCCCCCGTATCCGCTGTAATGCTCACTGAATCACCGTCTCCCAAAAAGTATCCCGTTTTAACCATCAGCCCACTCTGGAGTGCCATTCTTCTTCACCTCTTTTCTTAATGCGAGCTTACAACTTGCCCGCTGACTTCTTTTCCTCTATACATTTATTCATTTCAATGGCGAACTTCCTCGCTCTGTCCGCACGCTGTTCAATTGTGTTACTTGGCATACTTGCGATAGCCTTCCTCGCCCTCTCAATACAATCTGCGACTTCTGCCATAGATGCTTTGTAACGCTCATCTGCGAGGTCAGAAGCTGCGCCCGCTGCCCATCTGTCAGCTTTTGCCAGAGTGGCATCTCTCCATCCTTCCGTGCCCACTCGCTCTGCGCCTCGCTCAAACCATCCCAAATCCATCGCCCTTCTGAGCTGTGCGTTTCTGCGGTCTTTTGCCTCCTTAAACCTCGTGAGCCAGTCCTTATCTGTGGTTTCAACTCCTTCCTTATAATCCTCACTCGCAACCGCAACACGGTCACGCCTCTTTTTAGCCGCTCTTTCTACATTAACCATTTTTTCACATCACCCCTTTTTGCCTTTTCTATATTTTCTTCCGTTAATATATAGATGTTTGATGCTTAAATAATTATCGGTTAAGCTACCTACCCCACCCGTCCCTTCCTCGCACTATATAGTTTTGTTTGTTGTTTTATGTGGAGAGGAAAATGCTTTTGTTCGGTTTTGTTTTTGCTTCTCACTATGTGGGTTTTTGCTTCTCTATGTTGTTGTTTTTGTTTCTATATAGATTTAGCTTTTGGTCTATATAAAATTGAACATACTATGACCG
>Ga0209410_1001750_pt1 | contig 10572 bp, 11 predicted proteins | sample Mar14436cmmetaG_FD_184135 | JGI IMG/M metagenome (GOLD analysis project Ga0209410, IMG submission 184135) | Marine hydrothermal vent microbial communities from Guaymas Basin, Gulf of California to study Microbial Dark Matter (Phase II) - Marker... ... | reverse complement strand
ATCCTCCAGTTTCCAGTGGTGCTTCTGGAAACCCTGCTGAGAAAGGTTGACCCAAAACTGCTCACCTTCCCCTTCCACCTCAAAACTGGTACCTATGTCTTTACCCCTTACCATATCCAGATTCCTTTCCGTCCTTTAGGAAGTTGACAAAAGGAGAGGAACGGAATATATTTTGGCCCCTTTTCATCAATATGAGAGAGGGAGGTGATAGCCATGGTTTGTCAAACGGTGAAGGCAGGTGTGGAATGCATCTTCATGACGGAGCGAGGATGCACCTACAACGGAGGAAGGTGCTACCCCATTGTGGAGGAGTGCCAGGGTTGTGAAAGGGTGCAGGAGTTCCCTGACGGTCTTTACTGTCAGGTCTACAGCGAACCCCGCCTCAAGTGGCTCAAGGGCCGCTGCCCCATGGCCACTCACTTGAAGGAAGAAAAGGCCAGGAAAGAGGGCAAAAAGCTCAATCCCCTCAAGGCAGCAAAGAGGAGGATTGCCTCCTTATAAATTTAAGGTAAGAGCGGGGATTTAAGAGGGCCCGAAGAGGGCCTCGGTGAAGTCCTCGGCCTCAAAGGGGAGGAGGTCTTCGATTCCCTCACCGGTGCTGAGCCATCGTACCGGGAGGGCGAGCTCCCGGGCAATGGCCACTATCACTCCCCCTCGGGCCGTGCCGTCGAGCTTGGTGAGAGCAAGGCCTGTGACCCCGAGGGCTTCGGTGAAGGTCCTGGCCTGGGCGATGGCGTTCTGCCCCGTGGTGGCATCGAGCACCAAGAGGACCTCATGGGGGGCCCCTTCTTTCTTCTTGCCGAGGACCTTCCTCATCTTCTTGAGCTCCTCTATGAGGTCCCCTTTTGTGTGCAGGCGCCCTGCGGTATCCACCAGTACCAGGTTGTATCCCCTGGCCGAGGCCGCTTCCAGGGCATCGTAGGCCACGGCCGAAGGGTCTGCCCCCTCCCGGTGCCTTATCACCGGGACAGAGGCCCTCTCAGCCCATATCTCCAGCTGTTCGATGGCGGCGGCCCGGAAGGTGTCGGCCGCAGCGATGATCACCTTCCATCCCTCGGAAGTAAAACGATGGGCGAGCTTCCCCACCAAGGTCGTCTTCCCCACCCCGTTGGCCCCCAGGACCATCACCACCTGAGGGGCATCAGAGGGGTCAGGCTCCCACGGAGCCTCACACCCCCTGAGGACCTCGAGGACCTCCTCCCGGAGGAGGGGATAGATCTCCTGGGCTTCCCTCACCCCCTTCCGGGCTGCCCTCTTTCTCAACGAAGAGAGCAGCTCCTCGGTGGCCCTGATCCCCACATCGGAGGAGACCAGCACCTCCTCCAGCTCCTCCCAGAGCCCCTCGTCAATCCCCCTCTGAGATGACAGGATGCCCTTGAGCCTTCCCAGCAGGCGCTCATGGGTCTTGGAAAGGCCTCTCCTTAAGCCTTCGAGAAACATCTCCCGGGGAAATCGGCCTTAACGGGTATCCAAGGCGATCAGTGCCGCCCCCAGGGCACCGACGATCTGGGGTTCATAGTAGACGATGAGGGGCTCGCCGATCTTGTCCTCCAGGGCCTTTATCACCCCGATGTTCTTGGCCACCCCTCCCGTCATCACCACCTTGGGGACCGCCCCGCCTGTCCTCTCCAAGAGACCGATGGTCCTGTCGGCGATCGCCTTGTGGATGGCATAGAGGATGTCTTCCACCTCTTCCCCCTCGGATACGAGGGAGACCACCTCCGATTCGGCGAAGACCGTGCAGATGCTGCTTATGCTCAGGTCCTTCTTGTGGTGGAGGGAGAGCTCCCCCATCTTATCGAGCTCCACCCCGAGGGCCTTGGCCATCACCTCGAGGAACCTCCCCGTCCCCGCAGCGCACTTGTCGTTCATGTCGAACTCCACGACCCTCCCTTCACCATCCACCTTGATCACCTTCGTGTCCTGACCCCCTATATCGATGATGGTCCGGGCGTCGGGAAAGAGATGGTTCACCCCCTTGGCGATGCATGTTATCTCCGTCACCTTCCTGTCCGCGAAATCCGCGATCCCCCGAGCACATCCCGTGGCCACAATCCTCTCTATATCCTCCCGCCGGATGTTGGCGTAGCGGATCGCCTGCTCCAAGGAGAGGCGAGAGGCCTTCTTGCTCGATCCCCCCGTGAGCAGGATGGAATACCCGAGGACACCCCTCTCGGAATCGAAGATTACCGTCTCGGTGGTAAGGGACCCGATATCAACCCCTGCGACGATCATCTCACTCTCCCCTCCAGACGGGCTTCCTCTTCTCAAGGAAGGCTCCAAGGCCCTCCTCGGCGTCCTTGGTCCTCATCAGGGCATGCCGATAGATCACCTCCGAGTTCTGGAGCCCCTGCTCGAAATCGCCGCTTACCCCTGCGAGGATCGCCCTCTTAGCGATCTTGAGCACGACGGGGCTCTTGTCGGTGAGGTGGCCTATAAATTCCTGGGCCGCCTCCTCCAGCCTATCGTCAGGGACCACGAGGTTGACGAGCCCGAGCCTCTGGGCCTCCTCCGCAGAGATCGACTCCCCCGTCAGGATCATCTCCATCGCCTTCTTCATCCCCACGAGCCGGGGCAGCAGCGCCACCACCATCGAGGGATAGACCCCCACCTTTATCTCCGGTTGCCCGAACTGGGCCCCCTCGGAGGCGATCACCATGTCGCAGAAGATGGCGAGCTCACACCCCCCTCCCAGGGCATAACCCCTCACCACCGCCACGGTGGGTATCTCCAAGGTGGACATCCTGCGAAACATCCCGTGAAAGACCTCGATCATCTCGTCCACCTTGTCCGAGGTGTGATCCTTGACGTCCACCCCCGTGGAGAAAGCCTTGGAGCCCGCGGCGGTGATCACCAGGACCTTCAACGCCTTCTCCTGCCTCTTCACCTCCTCCAGGGCCTCGTTTATCTCCTTCATCGTGGGGATATCCAGGACATTGTAAGGAGGCCGGTTTATGGTGATCTTCGCCACCCCATCGGAGACCTCGTAGAGGATCCTCTCGTAGGCCATCTCTTCCTCCCTTTCTTTTTTGTGCATTTAATAACAAAAGGGCTCTCCCTGTCAACTCTCATCCCACTTCAGCGAGTTCCAAGCGCTTCTGCCACCTCTCTGCCAGGACCTCCTTGAGCCCTCGATGCTCCTCCCTCTCCAGACGAGGGTCCTCCTGGACCAGGCGTAGGGCCTCCCTTCGGGCCTGAAGGAGCAGGTCCGCATCCCTTATGAGGTTGGCCACCCGGAAGTCCGGGAGCCCCCATTGCCTCACCCCCAAAATGTCCCCGGGGCCCCGCAGGGCCAAGTCCTCCTCGGCGATCCTGAAGCCGTCGTTCGTCTCCTCCATCACCCGCAGGCGGCGCCATGCCTCCTCGCTGAGGGGGCCATAGGCCAGAAGGAGGCAGTAGGAGGGGTGGGGCCCCCTTCCAATCCTCCCCCTCATCTGGTGGAGCTGGGAGAGCCCGAACCTTTCGGCATGCTCGATCAGCATCACCGTGGCGTTGGGGATATCCACCCCCACCTCTATGACCGTAGTGGCCACCAGTATCTGGATCCTCCCCTCCCCGAAGGCCCTCATCACCTCCTCCTTCTCCTCGCCCCTCATCCTGCCATGAAGGAGCCCTACGGACCAGTGGGGAAAGCGTTCCTGGAGGGAACGGGCCCCCTCGGTGGCATCAGCCAGATCAAGCTGCTCCGACTCCTCCACTAAGGGATAGACCACATAGGCCTGATGGCCTTTTCTCACCTCCTCGGCGAGCACCCGGTAGGCCTCCTCCCGCTCCCCCTCCCGAAAGAGGCGGGTAGAGACGGGCTGCCTCCCAGGAGGCATCTCATCGAGGACCGATACCTCCATGTCTCCATAAAGGGTCATGGCGAGGGTTCGGGGGATGGGGGTGGCGGTCATTACCAGCAGATCCGGGCTCCTCCCCTTCCTCTTCAGCTTGGCCCTCTGGATGACGCCGAAGCGGTGCTGCTCGTCCACGATGGCAAGACCCAGACGATAAAAGCTCAGGGGTTCCTGGATCAGGGCATGGGTGCCGATCACCAGCTCCGCCTCACCCCCCTCGATCCTCCGGTAAACTTCCTCCCTCTCCTTCCCCTTAACCTTGGAGGTCAGAAGGTCCACCTTCACCCCAATCCCTCCCAGGAACTCCCTGGCCCGGCGGAAGTGCTGATCGGCCAGTATCTCAGTGGGGACCATCAGGGCAGCCTGATAGCCGTTGGCGATGGCGATAAGGGCCGCTATGAAGGCCACCACCGTCTTCCCGCTTCCCACATCCCCCTGAAGCAGACGGTTCATGGGGTGAGGACGGGCCATATCGGCCTTTATCTCCTCGAGGACCCTCTTCTGAGCCCCTGTCAGGGTGAAGGGAAGGTGGGAGAGGAACTCCTCAAGGAGCGGCACCCCCTCCACCCGAAAGGATATCCCCTTCTCTCTCGATATCCCCTCCTTCCTCAGCGCAAGCCCCAGCTCCAGGAAGAAGAGCTCCTCGAAGGCCAGACGCCGGTGGAAGGGGGAGGTCTTCTGGTTCAGCTCCCCGATCATCCTGGAGTCGGAGGGGAAATGGACCTCCCTTATCGCCTTCTGGAAGGGGACGAGATCGCACCTCCTCTCCACCTCTCGGGGGAGGAAGCTCCTCAGGCGGGGGAGATACTCCTGGAGGAGGTTGTACATGATCGTCCTCACCCTCTTCTGCTGGAGGCCCTCGGTCAGGGAGTAGATGGGGACTATACGGCCAAAGTGAATGCTCTCTAACTCCTCCTCCACCACCTCCATGTCCGGGTGGTGGACCTCCTTCTGTTCCCTGAAGCCCTTTATCTCCCCGGAGAAGACCACCTTTTGCCCCTTCTTCACCCTCCCCTTCACGTACCTTATCCCCTGAAACCATTTGGCGACAAGCAACCCCGTGCCGTCGGTCAGGATCACCTCGAAGACCCGCCGCCCGCTGCGGGGATAGGTGACCTCCTCGGAGGCGATGACCCGGGCAAAGCCCGTGCCCCACTCCCCCGGCCTCATCTCGGAGATCCTCTTGAAGCTCTTTCTGTCCTCATACCTGAGGGGAAGGTTATAAAGGGCATCCTCCACCGTCAGTATCCCCTTCTTCCCGAAGGCCTTCTCCAGCCTGGGCCCTACTCCCTTCACGAAGCGGATGGGGGTGCGCAGGACCTTCAGGACCTCCTCGGGGGATAAACGTCGCTGAGATCGAAGCCTTATCTCGTCGATCAGGTTCAGGGCCCGCTGGACCGACCGCTTCCTCTCCTCCCCCCCTTTCCCTTCGTAGCCCTCAAAGGTGGAGCGGAGCTCCTCGAGGAGGGGAACAAGGTCATGGTCCTTAAGGAGAGAATGTGCCCGCCCGATGAGCTCGCTTACCAGTCTCTCAAGCCCCTTGACCTTCTCCAGGTGACGGAACCCTTCCTTCGAAGCGAGCCCCAAAGGCCTCTCCAGGGCCTCCAGTATTCCCTCCAGTGAATCCCTCTGCTGCATGGCCGTTCAAAGAATCTTAAGGCCCATCGGGGAAAAGGTCAACAAAACCCCCTTGCTCAAGGGAAATGTGTCTGGTAAATTTCAGACCATGAAGGTGATCTCCTTTGACCTCGACGGGACCTTGGTGGATTATCAGTTCGCCAATTCGGTCTGGCTTGAGGGGATACCCCAGCTTTTCGCCGAAAGGGAGGGACTTCCCCTCCATGAGGCCCGGGAGATAGTGCTGAAGGAGTATGACCGGGTGGGGGATGAAGCCCTCGAATGGTACGATATCTCCTACTGGTTCCGGAAATTGGAACTCGGGGGCACCCCAGGAGAACTTCTTGAGCGCTACAGAAAAGAGGTGAGGGTCTTCCCCGAGGTCCATCGGGTGCTGGAGGAGCTCAGCAAGGAGTTTGAGCTGGTGGTCCTCTCCAATGCGGCCCGGGAGTTCATGGAGGTGGAGCTCTCTGAAGGAAGGCTGCAGGGGTACTTCTCTGCCACTATTTCCGCCACCTCTGACTTGAAGATGGTAAAGAAAGGGGCCGGGTTTTACCTCCGGGCATGTGAGCTGCTGGGGATAGGACCCTCGGATCTCGTGCACGTCGGGGATCACCGCCGCTTCGACTACGAAGCCCCCCGGGAAGTGGGGATAAGCTCCTTCCACCTGGTGAGGAATGGAGAAAGGAGGGATGGAGCGGTCAGGGATCTTGAGGAATTTATGGAGGCCATCTTGGGAGGGTCAAGATGAAGATAGGGGTAGTAAGTGATACCCATGGCCACATCGAGAACCTACAGAAGGCGATAAAGGCCCTCGAAGGGATGGGAGCCCAGGTGATCTGCCACCTGGGGGACGACTACGACGACCTCAAAGCGGTTCAGATCCCCAAGGGGATGGAACTGATCCAGGTTCCGGGGGTCTTCTCCACTTACTACAGGGATCCTGAGATACCCAACAGAGTGGTGAGGGAATGGGAGGGGAAGCGCTTCCTCCTCACCCACACCAGGGGACGCCACGAGAACGATCTCCCTTCCGACCCCGATCCCCAGGAGCTCGCCTCCCGCCACGAGGTGGACGTAGTCCTTTACGGTCACAGCCACATACCCGAGTTGAAGGAGGAGGGGGGCATCCTCTGGGTCAATCCGGGGCACCTGAAAGACGAGGACAAGAAGGGCTACCCGCCCACCTTCGCCCTCATCTCGTTAGAAGGGAAGGACCTCCAGGTAAAGGTCTTCGAGCTATACTCTTCAAAGGAGCTCCTCTCCTACCCTTAGCCTCCCTTCCTTGACAACCCCAGGGGGCTATGATAAGGAAAGGCCCATGGCGAAAGGGGGCGCAATCACACGCTTTTTTTCATCCCTGCGGCTCACGGTGGTGCTGCTCATACTCCTTGCCGCCCTCTCGGTGCTGGGGACGATAATTCCCCAGAACGCCCCCATTCAGCAGTATGCCCAGCTCTACTCCTTGAAAACCTACCAGCTGCTCCGCTCCCTAGGGCTTCTGGATATGTATCATTCCTGGTGGTATGTGACCCTGCTGGTCCTTCTGGCCATCAACCTTGCCGTCTGCTCCCTCAAGAGGCTACCAGGGGTGTGGCGGGACATTAAAAGGGGAATCAAAAGCTGGAGCCGTCTTGGCGTCTTCCTGACCCACATGAGCGTCATCGTGATCCTCATAGGAGGAGTGGTCGGCGCCCTTTGGGGGTTTAAGGGGTATGTGGAAATTGATGAAGGAAAGACGATCTCGAAAATCACTTTGTACCGATCTGAGCGTAAGGTAATACCCCTCGGGTTTGAGGTTCGCTGCGATGAGTTCCGGGTCTCCTTCTACCCCGATGGCACGCCGAAGGAGTATCTGAGTCTCCTTACCTTCTTCGAGGGGGGAAAGGTGGTTAAGAAACGGGTTCCTCTTAGGGTCAACCATCCGGTGACTTACAAGGGGATCACCTTCTATCAGGCCTCTTACGGAGAAAGAAAGGGAGCGACAAAGATCTGCCTCAGGATAAGATTGGAAGGGAAGGAAGAAAATCATACCCTCTCCGTTCGGCAGGTGCTGAAACTGCAAAATGATTACACCCTGGCCGTCATGAAGTACTCCCCTAATGTCCACGGCTTAGGAGAGGGAATCCTGGTGGCTGTACTCCCTCCGGACGGAAAGCCAAGGGCCCAATGGCTCATCGCCACCCAAGGGAAAGAAAGTTGGAAGGTAAATGAGGTGATGACCATCACCTTCTTAGGGGCCAAAAAGAGGTACTACACAGGACTGCAGGTGACCCGCGATCCCGGAGTAGGAATTGTCTGGATAGGTTGCGGAATGATGATCGTGGGGCTTGGAATCACCTTCCTCCCAAAGAGAAAGAAAAAATGAAAGGGGTAAAGGTCCTGGTGCTCGCGGGGAACGGGATCAACTGTGAGTACGAGACGGCCCATGCCTTCCGCCTCGCAGGAGCAGAGGAGGTGGATATCGTCTTCATCTACGACCTTTTGGCAGGGGAAAAGAGGATGGACGACTATCACATCCTCTGTTTCCCCGGGGGGTTCCTTGACGGGGACGACCTGGGGGCAGCCAAGGCCTGTGCCAACCGCTTCCGCTACGCGAGGGTAAAGGACACAGGGGAGCGGCTCTGGGATCAGCTGATGAGGTTCGTCGAGGGGGGAAAACTGATCCTCGGGATCTGCAACGGCTTCCAGCTCCTGGTGAAGATGGGACTTGTCCCCGCCCCTAAGGGAGAATACGGGGAGCAGGTGGCCACCCTCACCTTCAACGACTCCGGCAGGTTCGAGGACCGCTGGGTCTATCTGCGGGTGAACCAGGACTCCCCCTGTGTGTTCACCCGGGGGCTCCAGAGGCTCTACCTTCCTGTAAGACACGGGGAGGGGAAGTTCATAACGGGAGGAAGGGAGATCAGAGAAAAGATCGAGGAGGAGGAACTCGTTTGCCTCCAGTACACCTCTCCCGAGGGAGAGGTGACCATGGAGTACCCCTACAACCCCAACGGCTCCGAAGGGGCAATAGCCGGGGTATGTGACCCCACCGGGAGGATCTTCGGGCTCATGCCCCATCCAGAGGCCTACCTCCACTATACCCATCACCCCCGCTGGACCAGGGAGGAGCTACCTGAGGAGGGGGAGGGGGTGGCGATCTTCAGAAACGGTGTCAGATATGTGAGAGAAAACCTTCTTTAAGGAGGGGACTGATGACCAAGGGGGAACTGGCAAAGAGGCTGGCCGAGAGGGCGAAGGTGAGTCAGAGGGAGGCGAAGGTGGTGGTGGATGCCGTGTTTGAGGGAATGGAAGAGGCAATGCTGCGGGGCGAGCGGATCGAGATAAGGGGGTTCGGAAGCTTCGTGCTCCGCTCTTACGACAGCTACCAGGGGAGGAACCCCAAGACCGGGGAAAGGATAAACGTCCCCCCCAAGAGGCTCCCTTACTTCAAGGTGGGGAAGGAACTGAGGGAGCGAGTCAATAGAAGATGATCAGAACCCCCAGAAGGGGGAAAGGACCTTCTTGACCGTCTCGATGACCCCCTCGATGTGGGAAAGGTCCCTATCTTCCTCTTCCTCTTTCCGTTCCCGGGAGAAAGGGACTTCACCGAGAAGCCTTCTCACCACCTCCCTCACCGAGCGGGCTATCCCCTCGAGGTGATAACCCCCCTCTAAGGTGATCACCAGGCGGCCATCGCACACCTCCCCTGCCATCTCCAGGAGCAGGTCGGTGAGGCGGGCAAACCCCTCCTCAGTGACCTTCATCCCTCCCAGGGGATCGAGATGATAGATGTCAAAGCCCGCCGATACCAGGATGAGCTGGGGCTTGAACTGCTCAGCGATGGGCCTTAAGAGATGACGGTAGATGTTGGCATAGTCCGAATCGGTACAGCCAACCCTCAGGGGGCAGTTGACCGTGTATCCCTTGCCCTCCCCTTCTCCTATCTCGGTATAATGGCCTGTGCCGGGATAGTAGGGGTACTGGTGGGTGGAGAAGTAGAGGACCTCTTTCTCGCCCCAGAAGGCGTTCTGGGTGCCGTTTCCGTGATGGAGGTCCCAATCCACGATCAGCACCCGCTCCACTCCATACCTCTTCATCGCGTAGCGGGCCGCTATGGCCACGTTGTTGAAGATGCAGAAGCCCATCGCCCTGGACCTCTCGGCGTGATGTCCTGGGGGCCTTATCAGGGCAAAGGCGTTAGAGAGCCTCCCCTCCATCACCTCCTCCACCGCCTTGAGCAGCCCCCCCGCCGCCAGCAGCGCTATCTCGTAGGTGCGGGGAGAGGTGGCGGTATCGGGGTCAAGCTGCACTGACCTTCCCGCCGTCGCCTCGATCCTCTTGATGTAGGAGAGGTCGTGAACTTCGGCCACCTCCTCCACCGTGGCGGGCCGGGAGGCGATCCTCTCATAGCCCTCCAGCTCATCCAGGGCCCTGTAGATCGCCTCAAGCCTCCTCGGCGTCTCCACGTGGAAGGGGCCAGGGTCATGCTCCATGTAACGCTCATCCCTCACGATTCCCGTCTTTCCCATCCCCTCAACTCCTGAGCCTTTCCAAGGTCTCCAGATAGGCTTCGATCCTGGTCCTAATCTGGGCCTCGGAGTAGAACCTGGGGTCCCCCATATCGGCCTCAAAGACCAGGGCCGGGATGCCCGTCCTCTCGGTGAGGATGTCCCGGAGCTCGTGGACAGCGAAGGATACGGCCTTGCAGCTCCGGTTGATGAACATGATGCTACCATTCAAAGAATAACGCTTGAAAAGATCCAGGGCCATATCGGCCCGCTCCTCCAGGGTCACGTTGGAGAAGACCGACACGTAGTTCTCCGCCAGGGTCTCCAGGGGGTCCTTGGAAGTGTCGAACTCGTAGCTCCAGGCGTGCACGTAGAGGGAGGTGAGGATCACCGCCCCGTAAGATGCGAGGAGGTTGGCGTGATCCCTGAACTTGAACCAGACGGGCAGGTTCTCCCAGTAGAGGCGGAACCGCTCGTTCTCCACCACCCCGATCCCCTTATCCGCCTTCTCCTGTACCTCATCCACCAGGGTACGGTAGAACTGGACCGCCTGGGGGGTTCCCCTCAGGTAAACGGTTATCGCCATGTGGATAAGGGCATCGAAGATGCTTATGGGGGAAGGC
>Ga0209410_1001749_pt1 | contig 10573 bp, 11 predicted proteins | sample Mar14436cmmetaG_FD_184135 | JGI IMG/M metagenome (GOLD analysis project Ga0209410, IMG submission 184135) | Marine hydrothermal vent microbial communities from Guaymas Basin, Gulf of California to study Microbial Dark Matter (Phase II) - Marker... ... | reverse complement strand
CCTTTATCTGCTCGCTATTTGCAGTCTCCAGGCTTGAGCCATCCGCTTTTAAGGCCATCTCAAGCGCCTCTACCATCAGGAGAAATCTCTCGTTGGTCTTTCGGAGCAAATCCTCAGCGTTGCCCCCACGCTGACGCACAGCCTCTACAAAGGCAAAAAGGGCACAACCTAGGGTCTGTTGCTTTTCCGGAGTGAGCCCTTTTTCATCTAGATCTTGAAGTGCCTTTACCCCTTCTTCAATTAACTTCAAGGGAGACTCAACTCGTGAAATTTCCAAGTTCAGCTTCGAGGCCCTTTCACATATCCTATGACATCTGATAAGGGCTGGAAGTGACAAAGGTACTTCCCTTAAAGCTCTCATGCCCTCTTGCGCCTTTTCACCCTTTTCGGCCTTCTTTATTCGGGCCCAGTTTCTGGCCACCTCTTCCGCGTCCTTCACTTCCACCTCGCCAAAGACATGGGGATGACGGCGAATCATCTTCTCTTCTATTTTCTCAACCACGTCAGCAAAGTCGAACTCTCCTCTTTCCGATGCCAACTCGGCTAAAAAAATTATTTGAAAAAGGAGGTCCCCCAGTTCAGCGCAAACTAGGTGTGCATCGCCTCTATCTATCGCATCCAAAACCTCATAGGCCTCTTCGAGAAGATAGTTCTTCACGGCCTCATCAGTTTGCTTTGCGTCCCAGGGACACCCCCCCGGCCCCCTCAATCTTGCTGCAAGCTTCACCAAACGAACTATTGCTTCTGAGAGTCTTCTATCGTCCATTTTTTTGTTTACTGGCGGGAGGCATAGGCTTTCTCACCTGGCCAGGAGCTTGATCCCTTCTTGTCAGCTTCTCTTTCCATTTCTTGTAGAAGTCCGGTGAAATCAGGCTGACCATACTCTGATATGAAGAAACTATCACAGGGGCCAATCTCGACTTTGCAATCAGAGGAGTTTTGGCAGGCAAGAAAAATGTTAGCAAGACAATACTCAAATAGGTAATAATGAGTGCTTTTGCGGTTGCAAGCCCGGCCCCAAATAGGCGATCTATGATTCCCATGGGCCCCTTTTGAGAAAGGGATTTCAAAATAGCTCCCAAAATACTCGCTGCTATCATTACTCCAACGAGTATTATGATGAAAGACACAAGGGGAAGCAATGGAATTCCAGGCATGAAATGGCGCAACTGTATGGTAAGAGCAGGTTGGAACCTATTGGCAAGCCATATGCCTCCGATAACACCTACAAGGGACATTATTTCCTTCAGTATACCCCTGAAGATGCCTCGCACAATAAAAAAAATCATTACGCAGATAATTATTATATCCAGGGAGTTCATGGTAGGTGTATTAACAGAGCGCATCGGCATGGTCAAGAAAATTGTAAACGAAATCAGTAACCTTGGCATATCGCATGGGCCTTCGTCACCTTCGGACGCAATGCCCATCCTTGCCTCCCTGTGGGCCCGTATGTTACAGGGAAAATCACAGCCTTTCATGCGCCCATCGGAATTTGCTGATTGTCTGGGGTTTTCCGTCCTTCATGGGCAAGACCCTACCCAAGCTATTGAGAAACTGATCCACGACCCAACTATTTCATCGGAGATTAGATTGCCACCAAACAAGGGTTTACAATCTCGGGTGAAAGAGACTGTTTCCACTATCATGGAATTCGGTCAAAGCTGCCATGGTGCCGAAGCATCTCCGTGTGTCATCCATCTCGTAGTGAAATATACGGACGACCTCCGGGAGGCCTTAATCCAAAATACTATGGCGGGGGGCAATAGCGCTGGTAGAAATATGATTGTGGGAATGATCCTAGGAGCACATTTGGGGATGGAAGCGATACCAAAACCGTGGCTAACGGGGCTCGCCGCTGCCCTGGAGATTGATTCATTTCTCGGCTCCATTTGGTAGTAAGATCAAGAAGTTGCCCCATTAATGTTCTTTCCTTGAAGTGCCGATTAGTATCTCGAGGTGTAGCTATCCTAGCCTGCACAACCTCTCGTACCTCAATTGTCTGGTGCGCAGGACAAAACGGTGCGTTTTACCAAACGCCAGTTATCCACAATGGTGCTGATGTTCAGACTAAACAATGTTAGACGAACAAGAAAAAATTAGGCTTATCACGCAAATCTCGCAGGATATCAATGAAGTTAAGGACTTAGATATACTGCTAGAGAAGATCCTCAAGAATGTTAGAAGGGTGTTCAATGCTGACGCAGGCTCCATTTACCTCAAAAGGGGTGAAGTTCTCAAATTCAGCCACTCACAAAACGACACCCTACAACAAAAACTCGGCCCTAATAGAAAACTCATATACAACACATTTACAATCCCAATTGATCATCATTCCATATCAGGATTTGTGGCGAAGAATCGCTCGATCGTGAATATCCCCGATGTCTATAACATGGACGGGTCTCAACCCCATACATTTGACGCTCACTTCGATGAACTAACAGAATACAGAACCCAATCCATGTTGGCCGTTCCCATGATAAATCATCAAGGAGACGTGTTAGGGGTCATGCAAATCATAAATGCCAAGAATGAAAGGGGTGAGATAATCTCCTTTTCTAAATCGGACGAAATGCTCATAAGGCATTTTGCCACTAGTGCCGCTCTTGCCATCGAACGGGCCCAAATGACCAGAGATCTCATCCTAAGGATGATAAGTATGGCTGAGCTCAGGGACCCCGAGGAAACGAGTGATCATGTTAATAGGGTGGCTGCTTACTCGGTCGAAATATACGAAGGTTGGGCTAGAAAACATGGTATAGGCAAAGAACAGTTTGGAAGAAAAAGAGATATCCTCAGGATGGCTGCTATGCTTCACGATGTGGGCAAAATAGCTGTCAGTGATGTAATTTTGAAAAAAAAGGGCAGGCTCAGCCCAGAGGAATTTGAAGTGATGAAGGGCCACACGTATTATGGAGCACGGTTGTTTGTGGGAAAGCACTCTGACTTTGATTCCATTGCAGCAGAGGTGGCGTTGAACCACCATGAACGGTGGGATGGCAAAGGTTATCCAGGCCACATTGACCCCGTAACCGGAAAGGCACTCCCTGGTTTCGAAGGACCAGATGGGAAACCCTTGCCCAAAAAAGGCAAGCAGATCCCCCTATTTGGTCGAATTGTCGCCATTGCAGATGTCTTTGACGCACTCAGTTCTAACAGGTGCTATAAAAAGGCATGGGACGAGAATCGCATACTTGCCGAAATGGAAAAAGAAACAGGCGCGCACTTTGACCCCGAGCTTATGGAGATCTTCTTTTCACGTCTCGACACTATCAGATCACTTGCAAAGCGATACTCCGGGGACCGTCACGGAACTAACCAAAGTCAACAATGGGTCTCACCTCTTTTATCCTAAACCTGACCACGGCATATATCATGTCTGCAGCGGTCTTGCCGGCAGCCTTCTCAAAATTTTCCTTTTCACATTTGCTTACCAACAGGCAAATCGGCCTCAAAATCGCTTGACACTATTTGTCTTTGCGCGTAAAAATGCAAATAGGCATTCTTTAACACAATCTAACCAAGAATCCCCCCCTTTAAGGAGAAAACAATGACTGACAAGCCTGACATCAGAGTGCTTCTTATCGATGACGAGCAAACCCTATTGGAGTATTTGTCAAAACGGTTATTACGTGAGGGTTTCACCGTTAAGGCCACCTTTTCAGGCGAAGAGGCCATTGAGGCAGCCAGCAACGAAAACTACGATGTTGCCGTTGTTGACCTCAAGATGCCGGGCATAGATGGGGTGGAAACCCAGAAAAGGCTCAAAAAAATCCAACCATTTCTCCAGTGCATAGTGTTGACGGGGCATGGCTCTGTGGAAACAGCACTTGAAAGCGGCCAGCAGAATGCATTTAAGTATCTCCTAAAACCTATTGATTATGAAAACCTTGTAGAGACGATCAAAGAGGCTTACAAGAAAAAAACAGAGCTGGTGAACCAAAAGTTCAAAGAGCAGGTTGAGGAGATCTATCGCTCTGGCCTTGGCGCCAAAGGTATAAAAAAGGCCATCAACGAGCTCCGTAAACTCTATGGCATCGATTGAACAACTCGAAAAAAAGCTCAAGAAACTCTCCAGGGAGCTATCCGGCCACAAGATAGAACTCCATCAGACTCGAGGGTACTTACAGTGCATTCTTCAAAACTCCAACGACATGATATTCGGAACGGATGTGGATGGGATATTGGTCTCATTCAGCAAGGGTGGGGAAAAGGTCCTTGGATACCGCTGGGAAGAGGTGGCAGGAAGCTTTATCACGCAGTTTGCCGTAGATCCCAGAGAGTTCGAAGAGCTCATCCGCAAGTCCCAGGAACAAGGCAGTGCTGTGAGGTTAGAACTGCCTTTTCGTCATAAGGATGGCCATACCGTTTATTGTGATGTTTCTCTTATTACGCTGACCAATACCCAGGGGAAAGATGTTGGTATTGTCGGTGTATGCAGAGACATAACAGCTTGGAAGCAGCTGCAAGATGACCTGATTAGGGTTGACCGTCTGGCCGAAATCGGCCGCATTGCTGCTGGAATTGCCCACGAAATAAACAACCCTCTTGCCATCATTAGCGAGATAGCTGGTTGGGCTAAGGTGGTAATAGAAGATGCAAAAGGTCTCGGTAGCGAAGAGAAGAAGGAATTAGAGAAGGCCGTAAACCACATTTTGGAACAAACCAAGCGGTGCAGAGCGATCACTCATCAGCTCCTCGGATTTTCGAGAGATTCCGCACCCGAGAAAAAGAAGGTTGATCTTCATGAACTTATTAAAGAAACCATAACCTTTTTGCAACCAGAACTAAAATATAAGGATATTGAAATCGTTTACAAATTTGAAGAGAAGCCTGTCCATGTCACTACAGACCCTAAAATGCTTGAACAGGTACTTGTGAATCTGGTCACCAATGCTATCCATGCCATTGGAGAGAAGCCCAACGGAAGGGGCAGGATAGACCTGCGTACGGAAGCGAAACCAAATTATGCTGAAGTGGCCATATCAGACAATGGGCCTGGAATCAAAGAAAAAAATAGAGAGAAAATATTTAACCTGTTTTTCACTACTAAGCCGCCCGGCACTGGAACCGGCTTGGGATTGCCCATCTGTCAGAATATCATGAGAAAACTAGGAGGAAAAATCAGCTTTCAAACTGAACTTGGTGCGGGAACCACATTCGTGATATCAATACCTTCTGCTCACAACCAATAAATAATTGGAATTCACAGCGGACAGTTCAAGATAAAGTTTATCTCAGAAATTTGCTGAGGTCACATGGGAAAGCATACGGGGTATCCCATGCCTAACAATGAGACGACAGGTGCTTGCTTATTGAGAAAAAGGTCCGGCCCCTTTATCGTCACCTTCTTGGTCTCTTTCGCTCTCTGGCTGGTTCTTTCGGGGCGATTTGATTATTTTCATATGATCCTGGGAATCATATCTTGTGGCATCGTCTCAAGGTTTTCCTCTGACCTCCTGTTCCCCACGGGATTGCCTCGCCATCTTATTAAGAAAGCCTTGGGTTTTATCTCCTACCTTCCATGGTTGATATACCAAATCTTTATTGCCAATCTCCATGTGCTATATTTATCTCTGCACCCGAGGCTCCTAGAGCTGATAAACCCTCAGATTATTCGATTTCAAAGCAAGTTGAAAAGTGATTTTTCCATCGTAACTTTTGCCAACTCCATTACCCTAACCCCTGGCACAATCACCTTGTTCGTGTCCATTGATGGAGAGTTCAAGGTTCATGCCATTGACGATAAGTCGGCAGAAGGGCTACCAGGAGAAATGGAAGCCCGCATTGCCAAGGCCCTTAAGGAAGACTAATGCATAACGTGTTTCTATACGTGGGGATTTACCTCTGTTTTCTAATGGTCCTGTCTTTGTATAGGGCCATAGCAGGTCCTACTGTGGTGGATCGGCTGATAGGGGTAAACGCGATTGGGAGCAAGACGGTTGTCCTGCTTGTCCTAATAGGGCTCATTTACAATAGAATTGACATGTTTGTTGATATTGCCCTTGCCTATGCGATGCTGAACTTCATAGCCGTATTGGGAGCATCCCGTTATTTCCAGAAAAGAAAAGGTCTGTATGAGGAACCTCCATACAAATGAGGTAAAATGATATGTGGCTTGATGCATTGGTAGTCACCTTGATGATTTTTGGGTTGGTCTTTTTTACGGGAGGAGGGATTGGGATACTGCGGTTCCCTGATTTTTACACAAGGCTTCACCCTGCTGGAAAGCTTGATACTTTGGGTTCACTACTAATGATGACCTCAGTGGCCGTCTTTAATTTACACCACTTCACTGTCGCAAGTGTCCTTACAAGTATAAAGATCATGCTTATTGTGACCTTTGTGTTCATCTCCAGTCCTACCGCCACACACGCTATCATGGATGCCGGAGTTAGAGCGGGGCTGAAACCATGGGAAAAGGGTATGCATAGGGAGTAACCGATGATTTGGCAATTAGATCTAGCTATCCTGACACTGGTAATAGTTTGCGCCATTGCAGCCATCACAGTGAAAGATCTCTTAGCCACTGCAATTCTGTTTGGAGCATACAGCTTTATGATGTGTCTCCTTTGGTCAATAATGGCTGCTGTGGATGTAGCCTTTACCGAGGCCTCAGTGGGAGCAGGGGTAAGCACGGTATTTTTCGTGGCGGCTGTCTTCAGAACTACAAGGAGAACAAAGGATTGAAGAAACTCGCCCTGCTCATAGTAATTCTCAGCGGGGGGCTGCTGCTTTACGCCACAAAGGATTTTCCTCCATGGGGAGATCCCCATTCCCCCGCCAGTATGCACGTCTCTCCCAGATACCTCATGAAAAGCCTGGAAGAGACAGGCGTGCCCAATGTTGTAACCTCCATTCTAGCTGACTATCGTGGCTACGACACCATGTTCGAGACCACTGTCATTTTTTGTGCAGGCATAGCCTGCTTCATGCTTTTGAGAAAATTCGAAGCGCAGTCCAAAGATGTTTATTATCGTCACATTCCTACCGGTATTACCATCCATGTAAAGGGCGGCAAGCAAATTCCTCCGACTTCAAAGGAGTTTGAAAAAATTGACGCCATCTGGACCCCCTATGACCTCATTATAAACACTGTGTCCCGGTTCCTTGTCCCTTTTATTCAGCTTTTCGCCCTATACGTAATTGCCCATGGGCACCACAGTCCTGGAGGAGGATTCCAGGGAGGAGTAATCCTTGGTGCAAGTATCATTGTGGTAGCCATTGCCTTCAACCTACGCACCGCGATCAAGCGTTTTGGAGAGAAGATAGACGGCATAATGAGTGCGCTTGGTGTGTTCATTTATTCCGGTATTGGGGCCATATGCGTACTTCTAGGTGCTGAGTTTCTCAATTACGGGACCCTCGCAAGGATATTGCCAGTGAGCAAGATAATGGCCAGATCCCACGGGATACTAGGAGTGGAGATTGGTGTTGGCATAGCAGTGATGGCTGTCATGGTCTGTATTTACAACAACGTGGCTTCTGAAGGGAAGCACGATGAAGGATTGTGAACCACCCTTAAGATTGGAATGATGGGACAATGGAGTGAAGGGAACAAATGGAATTCTTGTTTACACATCTTGTAGCCAAATACAATTTCTGGCTTTATATCGTCTTGATGATGATCGGACTTTACGCCATGATTGCAAAGAATAACCTCATCAAAAAACTGGTGGGAATGAACATCTTCCAAACCGCCATTATTCTCTTCTATGTATCAGTAGGTTCCAAAAAGGGGGGAACGATTCCCATCATAGAACATGGTGCTGGCCACACACCACATGGCATAGATCCCGCTCATTATGTGAATCCACTTCCTCACGTGTTAATGCTCACTGCAATAGTCGTATCCGTGTCCACGTTCGGCGTGGCTCTGGCTTTGGCTATAAAGATTTATCAACGATATAAGACTCTTGAGGAAGATGAAATCCTCACGCGAATAAGGGAGTCATGACCGAAAATTATCCAGCCCTTCTTGTTGTGGTGCCACTGTTGTCCGCCTTTGCAATCTATGGTTGTAGCTGGTTGCACAGAAAGTCCTGCCTTCCTTTGGCCCTCCTTGGCCTTGCAATACCCTTTTTTATTTCCATTCGTCTCCTGAAAACGGTTTTCATCAACGGTCATGTGTCCTATCACCTGGGGGGGTGGGCGCCACCCTGGGGGATTGCCTACGAGATTGATCCACTCAATGCCCTGGTCTTGTTAGCGGTTTCCACCGTTGCCTTTATTAATTTGATTGCCACGAGCGGTCAGATTGAGCGGATCTTTCCTGATCGTAAAGGAGCTTTCTATGCCCTTTATCTCCTTTTCATTGTGGGATTGTTGGGAATAGTTGTCACCGGTGACCTGTTCAATCTTTACGTGCTTCTGGAGATCGCCTCCATAACCGGATATTCATTAATCGGCATGGGGAATCCAGACCGGGCCCCCCTGGCTAGTCTCAACTATGTCTTTATGGGCACAATAGGAGCCTGCTTCTATTTACTGGGCGTGGGCTACATTTACATCATGACCGGATCCCTCAATATGGTTGATGTAAAAGGGCTTCTTCCCCCACTTTACCACACTAGCGCCATTATTGTGGCCTTCATATTTTGTCTAGTGGGGATAATGATAAAAATGGGGTTTTTCCCGCTTCATTTTTGGCTTCCAAATGCCTATACTTATGCGCCCTCTCCGGCCGCTAGCTTAATAGCCCCACTCATGACAAAGGTCATGGCTTACGTCATGATAAGGTTAATTATCTCCGTTTTTTCTCCTTCCTTTGCCTTCTCATCAATTCAGATAAGCAGAGGAGTTGTTTGGCTTGCTTGCATAGCCATTATAGTAGGTGCTGTGATGGCTTTGTCCCAACGGGATGTGCGGCGTATGCTCACATACATAATCGTTTCAGAAATGGGGTATATCGTAGGGGGAGCGTGGATAGGCAATGCAACGGCCATGTCAGGTGCGGTTCTACATATCATAAATGATGTACTTATGACATTCTGTGTGTTTCTTTCGCTGGGGGCCATAGCCCGCAGCACAAAGGGTTATCAAATTGAAAATTTCTCAGGCCTGTTCAAAAAGATCCCTGTGACTATGGCGACTTTTGTTGTGTCTGGGCTTAGTATAATAGGTATACCGCCCACATGCGGTTTTTTTAGCAAGTGGTATCTCATATTAGGCGCTATTGAGGGAGGACATTACGGATTCATAGTAGTATTATTGTTGAGTAGTCTCATCAACATAATCCTTTTTTTCAGAATATTCGAAGAGGCATTTTTTGTATATCCGAAAACTAATGCGGTCCACACAGAAGGCGAGGCTTCCATAGCAATAGCCGAAACACCATTTGTCACTCTAATTCCATTGGTGCTGACAGCTATCCTCCTTATATTTACCGGGATTTACAGTGGTTCTTTAATAGCCCTAATTATTAAACCAGTAGTATCTGCTGGGCTACTGTGATGGAAACAATACATAGCATACGCCCACTTTTGGCAATACTTGCGTCCCTATTTGCCATACCGTTCATAGTGGGGTTTTCTCGCAGGCCTGCTATGAGGGAGTTTTGGACATTTGCTGCTGCCGGCTCCAAATTTCTCATTATTGTGTCTATGCTCCCTCTTGTATTGACAGGCCGCCGAGTAACCTGCACTATCTTTGAAATCATTCCAGGGGTTCCGCTCCAGCTCACAGTTGATACCCTCGGCCTACTATTTGCTTTAGTCTCTTCATCCCTTTGGATCCTCACTTCCATATATTCAGTGGGCTACATGCGAGGCCTAGGCGAACACTCCCAAACCCGCTATTTCTGCTTTTTCGCCGTTGCCCTTTCTGCTACTATCGGGGTTGCGTTTTCCGCAAATCTACTGACCCTTTATATATTCTATGAAATACTTTCGCTGGCTACCTATCCTCTGGTTACTCACCATCAAGACGAAGAGGCGAGATCGTCTGGAAGAAGGTACCTTGCATACATACTTGGGAGTTCCATTGGACTCTTCCTTCCTGCCATGCTTATCTCCTATCACCTGGCGGGGACTCTTACTTTCTCTGCTTCGGGCTTCCTTGGTGCAAGTATCTCTAGGAAGGTGCTGATGATCCTACTCATCATGTTTGTCTTTGGCGCTGCCAAAGCGGCTGTCATGCCTTTGCACGCCTGGCTTCCCGCGGCCATGGTGGCCCCCACGCCCGTAAGTGCACTCTTGCATGCAGTGGCAGTGGTGAAGGTTGGAGTCTTCGTCATAATAAGAATCATCACTGGTGTGTTTGGCATAAATCTCTTAAAATCCTTATCTCTTACGACCCCGGTGATTGTCCTTGCTTGTATCACAATTCTGTGCGGCTCTCTTATCGCCTTGTCACAAGATAACCTCAAACGGCTCCTCGCATACTCAACTATTTCCCAGCTCTCATACATCGTGCTTGGAGTATCATTACTTTCCCAGAGGGGACTAACAGGAGCATTCATTCATATTCCCATGCACGCATTTGGAAAAATTACGCTCTTTTTTTGTGCGGGAGCGATCTTCGTAGCAACGGGCAAAAAAAACATAAGCGAAATGAAGGGTCTTGGCAGGCA
>Ga0209410_1001747_pt1 | contig 10576 bp, 13 predicted proteins | sample Mar14436cmmetaG_FD_184135 | JGI IMG/M metagenome (GOLD analysis project Ga0209410, IMG submission 184135) | Marine hydrothermal vent microbial communities from Guaymas Basin, Gulf of California to study Microbial Dark Matter (Phase II) - Marker... ... | reverse complement strand
CTATTTCTTCTGCGTTGATCAGAAGAAAATAAAGCATTATGAACATTTACAAGGTGAAAAATTTAAAAAAGCTGGTAATGAAAATAATAACGTGACCGCCGGGGTAGCTCAGTCCGGTAGAGCGTCCGGCTGTTAAACTTTCCTTAGGGGAATATAGATACCGGGTGGTCGAGGGTTCGAATCCCTCCCCCGGCGCCATTCTTCCGATACTCTGATGTAGACTAACGTATTGTTTTCAAGAATTATTGAGAAGTATACTGAGGGTGTATTATACTGAACCTCACGATATGTCATTCTCACTATGGAACTATTCGGGTACTGTTTTATTATTAACGTTGCCTTTGTTATCGGTTTATTGTTCGAAATATTATACATTATTTCACGAATCGTATTTGGATCTACTGTAATGTTAGTCATATATTGCTGTATCTGGACGTATTTTATCAAGACTATATTTATAGCGACTATGTATACAAAAAAGAGGAAGATCCAGTCTATTCTCATTTTAGATAACCAGCAGCATTCTTATGAAGGTAAGAGAGAAATCATAAGCAAACCAGAGCGATAATCCTATGACTGGTAGATACACGATGAAATATAAGGGATTACCTTCCCTCACAGTCGCCGTCACTATACTTAAGCTTATGGAATTCAATACAAATGTTATATCGATTATACTCTCTAAATATTTCAGAAAACTTCTTGAAGGAATGTTTATGGGTATACCCGTAACGCTTAGCGAACAGAAGTATCTTAGCGTATAGAGTAGAAAAGCGTATATGGACGCGGAAACCGCCGCCTCAATAATAGAATAAAAGAGCATAACTTTTGTTTTGCTTCTGAGACGATTAAATGACTTAATGTATTCCCTAAGCATTTTCTCAAGACCAGAAATAGTATCCGAGACATCATCTGTTCCAAAAATGCCTATTAGGTAAAGGGTCGTTGCTACAGCCTTAGAAATTCCATACCATCTCTTCCTGAGCAATTTTTCAGGATCATCTATGCCAATGCATTCGAATATGTTCCATAGACAGAGAGATGCTTTCTCGACGAGCTCATGAGAATACTTAAGGAGATTCAACTTCTCTCTCAACTTCCTACATGTCATTAGCATTATGGGAAATGAGAGAATAGTTATAGAAGCAAGAAGAGGATTGCATATAAGTTTAGCGGAGATAACATGGTACGTCGGTATGACAAAGAGATACATAAGGAGATATTTAATATTAGGGGAAGAAAGTCTTAGCTCACATGGATAAATAGTCAATCCTAGGAAACTCGAAAAAAATGAGAAAATAGATATGCCTAAAAGTAAGGAAACCGAATATGAAGGATTTATGAAGAGTACCGTTGAAAAGAGTATGCTAGGCACGAGAGTTATAAAAATACTAATGAACTGATAAAGTTGCGAAAGGTTATAGTCCATTAGCTCTAGTTGCACTCTGATATTTGAAATTATCTTATCGTAAAGTCGCATTAACGGCTTCTTAGTCCCCTCCCTATCCGAATCCAATGCAACATAAAGAACTTCTCTCATCTTTTCGCTTAGACCTTCCTGAAAATTTTTTTCGAGTATGTCATCTACGCTCGGTAGATAAGTATAAAGTCCTCTTTCTTTAAGCTCCTCGAGCGTAGCCAAGGGTGATAAAGGAGATGCTATTAAGAGTAACAACAGTCCGATCGCATCTGATTCAGATTCGATCCATGTGCGAATCTTGCTTAACATATATTCTATCCTCCCAGTACAGTTGCTCTGAAGTTTATTTCTCCGGCATCTGTTCTGACAACTCCGTCAAGCGTCTTCCCAGAAACTAGATTTCCGTTGAATGTACATGTGAGAGAAAGGACGCCTCCGCCTGATTTTACCAGCTTAGAAGATGTTATGGTACAAGTATACGTGGTAGAACCATCGCTTAGAATAACTTCTTTTACATTAGCATCCTTTGTACCATCATTCCTTAGTGTCAAATAGAGAGTGTTTGGAGTGCCCCTTGTAATCGTCGGACTACCTCCTATACTTAGTAATGGTTGTTTGGTCGCAATAACGGCAGTAGAAATTATAAACCATCCGACAAGAGCCGACGCTATCAGAAAAGCTACAATTATAAGAACCGTGACGATTGGAGGTACGCCGCCTCCTCTGTTCATTTTTTCACCAACAAAATTATTGGAAAAGTATTTAAACCAGTTAAAAACGTAGAATATCCTCAAGAAAGATGGGGTCGAAACGCTTATAACGTATCTCTTGATTGTTTAAGAGCATTTCCTTTAGTAATGAATAAATACTATCAAATCTACCCAGCATAGTCTTCCGAGGTACTATTCTCATGAATATATCCTCAGAAAGATTGAATCCATCAAGATATAGGGGATAAAACTTTCCATTCTTATTGAGATAAGCTTCTTCCACTCCTCTTCTAATTGTACCATCCTGTGAAAAGTACTTCCTACATACGATAAAGATATCTACGACATTCTCTATACGGGTCTCCCTAGCATCCCTTTCCAAGAAATAGTTCATTGATGACAATGCTATAGATAAACTCGGCGAATGGAAAGTTGTTATAGTAGCGACACCATTTCTGCCAACATCGATCCAGCTTCCAATCTCCTCCGAGCGGAGCTCACCGACAATTAGGATATCTGGTCTTTCATATCTAATTGACTGACGAAGCAGTGTCGTAACTTTTCTGATATTCGCACTCGAATAATTTACTATTCCACCTTTTATATTCAATTCACGTACTTGCTCAATCACACTGATTTTTAAAAGAGGAAATATTTCAACAATTTTATTTATGAAAGAGTTGAGAAAGGTAGTTTTTCCGCTTCCAGCAGGCCCTACGATAACCATCGTGCTAGGTTTAAAGATGAGTGATATCAGACGTGTAGCTAGTAAAGAGTCGATAAGTGTAGTCAACTTGGGAACATCTATCATTCTTGTAGCTGTTAACTCCCATTCACCGCTAATAATCGGTAGTTTAAAGTAAAGTCGCCATCCTCCAAGCTCTGCTTCTGTTTCAGGATTCCGATAGGAGATTCTGGATCTACTTCTTACAGCTGTCCTGCTCATAAATTTCTCAGGATTGAAACCGTCTACAATCACCCTATACCTCCTGTTGTTTATGGTTGCGAAGATAGTATATCCTCGTATAAAGACTTCTTGAACCTCATTTGATGAAAAGAGAGGTGAAAGAACAGACCAGCAACCTTCACCATCGACAGTATAAACGTATGCCTTGGAACCACTAAGAACTATTTTACCCTTTTCATTTTGAATAATTCTCTCAATCTTCTCGAGGTTGGAGTCTAGATTACTGCTGTAGACCAAATTATTGTCTTCAGAAGAGGACGTAAGGCTGAACTTGTTAACGTTAAGCTTGAATACTAGGGTATTCCTTTTCTTGGGCAGAGATAACTTCTTCCTTAGGTTCTTTATAAAATCTTCAGTCATTTATATGCCCAAAGCCTTCTTTAAAAGACCTATTTTGTACAGCTCATCTCTATACCTTTCTATCTCCTCCTGTAGTTTTTTTATTTTCTCGCGTAGTTCGCTTTCTCTTCTAGGTATTTTTTCAATCCAACTAGTATCTCCCCCCAAACTTTCGATCAACTTCTTCATCTCACCAAGAGTAAAAGGAGGCTTATAAGCCTGCATTACATGCTCCTTTTCCAGTACTTTAATATCTTGGCCCACCTTACCCTCAAAATATTTTTTCCCATTTTTAAACAAACCTAAACTTTTCCTTTCAGCCATACACAACAACCTCTACTCACTAATCCTAGCAATAAGGTTAATAAGCGCGTTCTGAGTTTCTTTCTTAATATTTCCTAAGACATAGGGCAGTGTTCTGTAATTGATGAGAGCTAGGGCAGGATCGAAGGGAACGACGAAACATTCTCCGTACTCAGAGATGATGACATCATAGGCAGTTTTAGAGAAAGAGGATGCCTTTACATATTTATTAAGGACGGGTATGACCTCTCCTTTCAGGTTTTTCTTAGCGAGCGAGACGACGGCTTTGGCGCTGTTTGGTTCAGTGACTAAAATTATTTTGTCGGAGGAATTCACGGCTGTTAAAAAAGCATAGTCTTGGAAGGCTGGGTAATCGATCAATATAAAATCTAGATAGTCTCGTAGCTTTGCTAGCTCGACAATCAGATAGTTAAAGTTGGAGTTTAGAATGGGTAGCGAACCGATATTCGGTATCATGTAAAACTCAGATTTTAATGATTTCTTTTTAAAAAAGACGGATAAAGAGTATAGTCCTATCGCATCAATCAGTGTGTAAGTTCCTTCTAATATGTTTCTCAAATATGGCGGAGAAGGATTTCTTAGCATTATCCTCGAACTACTACCTTCCTCCCCAAAATCTATCAAGAGCACTCTCGTATCCGCTAAGCCGAGCGATAATGTTATGACCGAAGCTAAAGTGCTTTTACCAGTACCACCTTTGCTGAGACTTGTGAATGCACTTATCATTTTTGGCTCACTAAAACTTATACATGGATTTAAAATCATGTACAATATTTTATGATGATAAATTGGAGATACAAAGAAAAAATAGTAGTAAGCTTACTTCTCTCTATACTCATTTTATCGAATATGAGGATTGTTAAAGCTGATGGATCCTTGTATGGTATATGCGTTCTGAGCTCTGGTAAAGTAGTAGATTATGATGGTACAGGAGCAACGGGTTCCAACTGTGAAGAAGTGCATAACTCTAATACTTGGATCGGTCACTACAGTAACACCACAATAGTTATAAGAGTTGTAGGCGGAGGAGATTTCACCTACTACGACTATGATAGCACATTCAGGTACATACTGAGGAATCTAAAGTGGAACATCAGATTATATATTAGGAGAAATGCCGACTTTCCTTGGATGCTGGTAAAAAACTGGTCCGGTATTGTCTTAAGGTATGAAAGCTCTACCATAACTGAAAAAATATTTGCAAACTATGCTTATAGAATTCCATACGGTTTCTATGATTTTAAGGTAGACGCATATCTTTCGGGGAATTTGACAGTAACAGTGAGAAATGGTGAGGGCGCAGCATATTCCATTATATGGGTATACTGTCCTTTGGAGGAAAAACATGAGTCTCTGCTTGGAGTATACGTGGATAGCTATCCATTTAGCATAAATGTTACCTATTCTGGAGAAGGTAGTAGCGGAAAATATCATGGTACCAGGTTTACACCGTTTTGGATACAGGAAAATAAGATCGAAGATCCGGGAAAGGGCATCTCGAAACTAAAACTTAACTTTACTTTCAGCAGTATGAAGATAGCCGGGACGAAGATATATGTTCTCACTCGAGTAGATCTCTTTTATAGGCGTCGGGGTAGGTGGCAATATCTAGGATCATTCCACTCAAGTTTTCTTCGGGTTTCCTTGTTCTGGGGTAGGGCTGTCAGCTGTTATAAAGTTGAGGACTTATCTGGTGAAGAAGTCATTAAGGGAAAAACCCATGGGAATATTTTACTTAAACTACGAGCAGTATACAATAAGACGCCAAGTTCAATTTTGTATGTGGACACTCAACCAATAAAGGTGAATGTGACGGCAAATTCTATAGAGAAGCAACCGCCTTTTTCATTAGTAAATACTAGTGGGAAGATAGTAGTAAATCTAACTGTACCGAGAAAATATACCTTGTTTAAAAACATCGACCCTAGATGGTCGCATAAGCTCCGCGAAAGAAATAATTTCGTATACGATATCTTCCTAGTTAAGAATGTAGACAGAAATGTTGAAACGTCACAAACGAAGGAACTCAAAGGAGAATACGAGATAAGCTTCCAATACACCGTACTCACCAGGAACACGAAACTTCAACTTCTCAGGAATTCGACGGTTATAGGTAGTTGGTGTGGTAAAGGAAGAATAGATGGGATAAGGCTACGTTTGCATAATGAAAAACTTGTATTAAGGATCTCGACGAGAGGCTTTACTGGAGCAGTTATCGTGAGAAATATAATTGTGAAAAAGCTTAACCACTACTTTTTCGCGCGATGGAAGATCTTTGATGATGAGACTCTTATTGATATCTTCGTTGCGTCAGATATCAGAATTACTGTTCCTATAGAGAAAGCATATAAGGCAATCGCATATTTTGTGGCAGATGAAAAAACAGCGAATATTAGTTTAACAAGCGAGTTCTATTTTCAGGGCGAATTCATAAAGTTGACTTCGATAGAGGCAGGTATCTATAGAATATTCTCTTCGCCCCTCTACCCGAACCTTCACCCGCCAAAGTTGTGCGTTCTAGCATTGTCCGAAAATCTTACGCCTGTATATTTCGAGCTAGACAATTTAACTCTAAAGGTTAAAAGAAGATATACTTTTGAAGCAACTTACCTTAAGCGCCTAGACACAGAGATATTTCCTATAATCCTTGAGGGAAAATATAAGGGATACCACTTTGTGGGTGTCACTGCATGGGACCCATACTTAAAGTATGACCTAACTAATATCTTTAAAAATCATACAACATACGCTGTTTACAATTTAACGATATTAAACCTCAACTCTTCAAAACGAAATACCTGTTATATTGTGATAACATCACCGAGGATAAGACTATCTGTAGTATATCATGAAAAAGGCGTTACATTCATCTGGAACGCTAGCTTAGCATACTTCCCTCCAAACATCACCTTAACCACCAATAAGATTCAAAAACAGTTCACATTCACGCTTGAAGCCGATAACAGGGTGATTTACACGGCAACAAACAGAAATGGAGTAGGACTTCTGAACCTAACATATAACCAGCTGAGAGATTTACTCTCATACACCGATAGAAAAATTACGGCGAACGCTCGATGGAGTAGCATGTTAAACTTCAACTCCATAGGATCAGACATAAAAATAGTACCGTATACGCTATGGTTAAAGTACGTTAGATTTAAGCCATTTATGCTAAAAGTTTTCACCGTTAGATACAAAAACTTTGAAATTCTAAGTGTTGTGCTAGAAAAGATAATCGTGTATGTTGATGAATGTCCTCTTGAGGTAGTAATAACTGAAAGACCGCCAGAATATGTTATAGAGAGTAGCCAAAGGATAAATCCACGAGAGTCTATAACGATTCTGCCTATACCTAAGAAAACAGTGAACATGATATTGATACCTATAGTTGCGAAACTATGAATACAGCAATACTCTTAATTCTACTAGCGCTCTGCCTAACTGTTTCACTCTCCTATACGCTACTATCTCCCATTCGAAACCTAGCGAATAAAATATCGCTCAAAAATCTCATCACCATCCGCAACTACCTAAACAGCGATCAAAGCATCATCTTCACATATCCAGCCAATATACTCCAGAGAAAGAAATATCTATCTATATGCTTCGAGGATGGTTGTCTAACCCTAAACGTTTCAGCGACAATAATCTACTGGCGGGAACCAGGATTTAAGAGGGAATACAATGCAACGCTTAACAGACTTTGGCAAATATACGGAAATACCACAGTGGTAGGATTAGCTAGTGGGGTAGAAATACAGGAAACAGGGGATGTTATAAAGGTTAAATTCGTATCGTTTAATCCAGCTAGGAAAACTCGTACAAGTAAAATCTTCGTAACTGTGAGACCCTTGAAGACTATCGAGGTAGCCTCTTTAGGGAGAATAAAATTTGATAATTTAACCTTGTATAGTTGGTGGGGATATAAAAAAATTGTGATAATCGAGGAAATAATAAGGGCCTAATTCATACACACTTTTATATTCTACTCCTTATACTGGTGATGGAGCTTAGTGAGATTGTTCTGATAACAGTAAGCTTCTTCGTATTCACATCAACTTTATTTTTAGCATGTAATATCTACAGGTCCACAGAGGAACACTCTGAGGCGAGCATCCTTCATGAGATAAACCTTTTGTTAAATAAGACATGTTCTATGATGAGCCCACATTCCTACTGCAGGGTAGTAATTCCTGTACCATACTGCTCGGAAGCAAGATGTTCCCATATAGTTATTCTATATAAGAATGATACCGGGTGCAGTGTGAGAGTATGAGAGTGTTGGAAGCATTGTTCATAATACTAGCACTTATAATCTTTGTTAACACCTCTAGTATATTGCTTATAGATCAAGGAATCGATTATGAACATGCTCTCATATCCTATAATAGGATACTAGCATATCAGCTACTGAACGAAGAGAGGATTAATAGGATAATTGAGACGTTAACCTACTATCCTGATGTTGTCTATATTTCTCTCAATGGAAATCTCACCTTCATACGCTCAAGTAAAGACTTCATTATAACCGTAAGAGCATTTGTTTTAGGAGAAAACGGTACCCTAAAGCCTTCTTGGGTGATAATCGGTGTTGAACCGTAGTGGACAAATACTCTTATTGTCAGTATTTCTCTTAATCATACTGATAACATTTTCCTTGTCAAACCTACTTATACCAAGGCCACGTGTCATAGACTATGTTGGCGAATTACAGTCAGCAGAATTGATTCATCTTGCACGCTTCTATTGGGAATATAACAACAATAGGAGTTTTGATGAATTACTGAAGATCTTCTACATATATAACGAAAAAATCAAAGCGAATGTTCCTAAGGTAGCCTATACACTTAAGAGAAAAATTGTATGCGAGAGAGATGGACTAGGCCTCTACGAAACAGTTTTCAATAATAGTGTGATATTCAGAAGCTCATGGCGTTGGAATTTCTCAAACATTTATATTGGATACGAGAACAATGAAGCAGTCATATTCAAAAATTATACGCTTGTATACTATCACGAATATATAGCTCCTCAATGGGGGAAGATAGTCTTGTATCCCGAAATCTATACGACATGTAACGTTAAAATCAAAAGAGTATATGATACGTGGATTATAGGAATACCGTTGGAAATGTCGCGGGTCGATTTTTACGATAAATTCGGAATAAAGATATTCATATGTGATAGAGAATGAGGTATATAATCATCTTCCTCTACACGATCCTTAGCATTTCCCTAGTATTTATAGCCTCAGTCTACCCTCTTAGAAACATCGAAGAAATCAAGAACCGGAGGGATACGACACAGTTAATCATCGATTCCTGTTTGATCTATAACAACCCCGGCTCTACTCTTATAAAACCCTACTATATTACTGATATGCCCAGAACCGAGCTCTTTAGAGCTGTCTGTGATATCAGAGATTCCCAGATAAATGTGGATTTCTCAGACCTACGGGAAGCTAGACATTTATCTTTGTTAAATATAACATCAACTATTAATTTGACAAAAGTTAGCTTCGGTGGTTAGAATCGAGAAGATACCTAGACTCTTTAGGAAGAAGGGGAAACCAGACGAGGTGAAATCGAATCTCAAAGTTTATGCGTATATAGAGCGGGATCTAAAGAAGATGACTAAATCCATAGAAAAAGGAAAATCATTGGAAGAAAATTTCAAGTATATCGACCATCTCAAGATCGCACTACAGTTTAAAGCCCCAAAGGAGCTCCGACATATCAAGGTATCTATGAATGAATGAGTTATCTCCTACAGCCATATTTCTCCCAGTGAACTATTTCTTTAATATCTCTACGGGTAGATGAGGGGCTTTCATTGGGATAACCTAGGGTTATGGCACAGACAACTCTTAAGTGTTCGGGAACATTTAGGAGCCTCTTTATATCGTCTTCAAACCTAGAGCCGTAAACTCCTATCCAGCAAGTTCCAAGCCCTTGGGCATAGGCAGCCAATAATAGATTTTGAATAGCAGCACCAGTATCATTCTGCCAGTAAGTTGGAGATTTCCTAGGATCGGCTAGGACAATTATGACAACGGGACTTTCGGCCATATGCCTCCCCCATCTATGTATCTCTGCGAGCCTCCTCCTAGTAGCCTCATCCCTAACTATGATAAACTCCCATGGCTGCGAGTTGACAGCAGAAGGAGCCCACCTTGCAGCATCAATACATTTCAGAACCTTCTCTTCCTCAACAGGTCTCGAACTATACCTCCTAATGCTCCTCCTACCATATATAGCATCAAAAACGTCCATAGTGGATACACCCAAAACTAATTTTGACTATAGTATATGAACGTAAAATAAGTAATAAACTAATCTACATTTCTACGACGGATATACTCGATAAAAGCTAACAAAAAATTTTAAAACATTATCGAAAATAATAGAATTAAGCCCCGGTAGCTCAGACTGGTAGAGCACCGCCTTGGTAAGCGATACAAACCCAGAAAGGCGGGGGTCGCGGGTTCGAGTCCCGTCCGGGGCTCCAAAACTCCAATACATTTTTATCAGAAAACCTAAAATATATGTAAAAACCCTCTCGTGAAAATCGTACACATGAACATGTTTCGCTGAAAGATTCTAGAAACAATAACATTCTAGGGGGAGAAAACTACTCTTTTGTCGATAACGAGAATAATCCTCCAAGTCCAAAAATCTCTGAAGAAGAGACTAGATAATATGATAAAAGGATAGTGCCGGGGCCGGGATTCGAACCCGGGTAGACCGGATAACTCATCCCGGATTATGAGTCCGGCGCCCTCGACCAGGCTAGGCGACCCCGGCTAATTTATTT